>CAJDVC010000035.1_pt1 | contig 24368 bp, 21 predicted proteins | sample 7391211 | NCBI WGS metagenome assembly CAJDVC01 (sample SAMEA7055683, study PRJEB34461) | soil metagenome | biome: terrestrial ecosystem; feature: Peninsula; material: soil | place: Antarctica | collected 2016 | reverse complement strand
GCAGCCCTGAAATATACCGGGACGGCATGGCCTCTCCTGCGGCCAGCGCATTTGCCTCCAGGGAACCCTCTGGCAAGTACGCTTTTCGGGATTGCCGCAGCCTGGTTTTCCCGGGACGAACAGCGACTAGTTCAATCTTTTCCGGATAGGCGGCCAACTGCGATCCATTACGGCCGCTCCACGGCCGCTCCACGGCCGCTCCACGGCCGCTCCACGGCCGCTCCACGGCCGCTCCACGGCCGCTCCCGCGCTCCGTGTTTCGGGAAATTGTCCAACTGCTGTGCGCGCGCCACACTGTGTTGAGCCAGTCCGTCAGGCGGAGTGTTCCGGACCGTGCGAGGCCAGGCATGCAGCCGAGCGCGGCCAAGCCGTGTTTTACCGCTATACGCAGTGACGCTGCGTCGGCGCTCACTAACGGCCGCCCCGCGATACGATCGCGGCATCACATATGCGCACTCGCTCGGTACGCTGCCAGATTCCGCGGGGAGGGCTGTGTGCACATTCAAGATGCTATCAGCAGAAAAAGCCGCGAACTTCCGGCCCGAACAAGCCGGCTCCGGTAACTCCACCCTTTGAGTACGAGGCTGAATTGAAGGACATGAAGACCTACGCGTTCGTATTTGCCACGTTCCTTCTATCGGGAAGCCTCGGCGCCCAAGTCGTGAACGGGGGCTTCGAAACGCCAGCACCGCCTTCGGGGTCGTATACACTTTACAACTCAGGCGGCTCAATCGGCGGCTGGGATGTCGTCGGCACAGGCAACGTCGCGGTCGTCAGCGGGAGCTTCGCGCAGAACGGCATCTCCTTCGGCGCCCAGAGCGGCGCAGCCTGGCTGGATCTCACCGGTCTCTCGAACTCGGCCGCCGGTGTTCAACAGTCAATCGCGACAAGTCCTGGGACCGCATACGATGTGTCGTTCTGGGTCGGCAACGTAGTCAACCCGAGCGGAATCTTTGGCACTACGAGTACGGTCGTGAATGTGAACGGCGGAACATCGTTTACGGCTGTGAACTCCGGAGGCGTTGGGACGAACGCGCTGTTCTGGCAACAGTTCACGACATCGTTTGTCGCGAGTTCAGCAAGCACAACGATCTCCTTCACCAACGGCGACGCCTCGTCGGACAACAGCAACGGCCTGGACAATGTCAGTGTGTCGGCACAGAGCACTGTCCCAGAGCCAACATCAGTTGCGTTGCTCGCCACTGGCCTCATCGGTCTGGTGCCCATGATTCGAAGGAAGCGGTAGCCCTCGCGCCGGGCTGACGAACCACGCATCGCTTGAAGAAAACAGCACCCGGTATCCTCCTTGAGGATATCGGGTGCTTCCGCTTGGGCACACCAAAGCGTGGTACTGGAGCGAACCCACGGTTTGGAGCTACCGATCCTGTCCGCGGATCAGCCGCTCCACAACTTTCGCCGAATTGAGCACCCCTGGCACTCCGCCCCCAGGATGCGTACCGGCTCCAACGAAGTACAGCCCGCGTACGTCGTCCGATGCGTTGTGATACCGAAACCAGGCCGATTGGGTGAGAATGGGCTCCGGGCCGAAGGCCGCCCCATCAACTGATCGGAGGGTGTGCTCGAAGTCGTACGGTGTCATTGTAAAGCGTGTACTGATCGCTTTGCGCACACCCGGGATCGGCCCGCGATCCAGCTTCTCGAGGATGCGATCAAAATATTCGTCGGCTATCGCCGGCCAGTCCAGTCCGCTCCGGTTATTCGGTACCGGAGACAGCACGTAGAACGCCTCCGAACCCGGCGGCGCGAGCGACGCATCGGTTCGCGTAGGCGCATGCAGGTACAGCGAGAAGTCGGCTGCCAGAACGCGCCTGTGAAACACGTCATCGAGCAATCCGCGGTACCGTTTGCCGAGCACGATCGTGTGGTGCGCGAGCGACGGATACTGCCGAGTCGCTCCGAAATAGCCGACAAAGAGGCTCATCGATTGACGGACGCGCGCAACGCGGCGGTCGGTATTGCGACGTCTTTCTCTCGCACGGAGCATCCGCGTATAGGCAAAAGACGGATCAGCGTTGCACACTACCAGCTCTGCACGAATCAACTCGCCGGATTCGGTGCGAACACCGGTAACGCGACCGTCGGTGACTTCGATCGATTCCACCGGGGTCGAGAGTCGGACAGTGACATCAATGTCTTCCAGCAGCCGCACGAGGCCAGCGACTATCGCCCCGGTGCCGCCTCTGCCAAAATGGACGCCCCACTTTCGCTCCAGCCAATGAATCAGCAGGTAGATGGAACTGACGTCGAATGGATTCCCGCCGACGAGCAGCGGCTCGAAGGTGAATACGCGTTGCAGTCGCTCATCGCGAATGTAGCGCGCGACCATCTGATGAACTGTGCGCCAGCTTTCGAGTCGCATCATTGCAGGAACTACGCGAAGCATGTCGCTCAAGTGCCCGAACGGTTTATCTGCCAGTTGTTCGTAACCAATCTCGAATATTTCCTCTGCACGCTTCGCAAGCCGCCTGTAGCCGTCAACGTCTCTCGGTTCGAACGCGGCGATCTGCGCAACGAGTCGCTCCTCATCGCCAACATAGTCGAAGGCGCTGCCGTCGTCGAAAAGCACGCGATAAAAAGGATCTACTGGAACGAACTCCACGTAGTCGCGCATCGGCCGTCCGGATAGCTCGAATAACTCTTCGAACAAGTGCGGCGCAGTGATCACCGTAGGACCGGCGTCGAATGTGAAGCCGTCCCGCCGGAAGACTCGCGCTCTGCCGCCCGCCTGGTCCAGCGCCTCAACTATCGTGACCGCATAGCCCAGCTTGCGAAGCCTGACGGCCATCGCGAGTCCGCCAAATCCTGCTCCGACGACGACAGCCCGCTGGGCGCTCAGCTGTTCGCCTCGGCGTATTGGGTCGCTGCGTCCGAGAGCCAGCTGTCCCACTCGTACATGTCGCGCAGGAAGACAGCGCCAACCTCGGCCAGCAGACTATTGTGAGCCGATGCAGCCGATCCACCGACGACCAGCGGCGTCGATGCGGGCAGCGCGTCGCGCAGCAACATGACGTCGCGTCGGAGTGTCGCGCGCGGGATCGGCGAGATCATGCTTATTGCGACAACGTCTGCATCCGCAAGCTTTGCCGCGTGCGCAATCTCCAGACTCGGCAGATCGCAGCCGAGGTAGAGCACCCGCCACTGTCGCGCGGCAGCGATAACTGCGGCGATCATCGCGCCGAATTCGTGACGTTGTTCCTGGGTGGTTGCGAGTGCGATCAGCGGGGCGTCAGGCGGCGCGGGCAGCGTCTCGCGAAGCCACTCGAGGACGCGACGCATTGCCCCGGACATGGCGTGCTCGTGCACGGGTCGAAGATTGCCCGCTTGCCACGCGTCACCTACATGGTGGAGTAACGGCAGCGCGATTCCGTTGACGAATCGACGGGGCCCAAGTGAAACTGCTGCCCGCATGAGCGCCGCATGAACGGCGGTCGGATCCAGGTCCGATAGCGTGCCGATGCACTCGTCAAAGTGCCGACCGATCTCGGCCGATGCCGCCTTGCCAGCGGACTCACCGGGCGGACTGGCAATGGGAACCGAGAACGGACCATCGTCGGGCTCGATCTTCGGCGCTGGTATGTCATCGACGGCCGATGGCGATGCGCGCTCGAGAAAATCCGACTGGGTCAGGGATCGGAGCTCCGGAGTGCCAAGCGAAGCCACCTGCCCAATGCGCCTGCCACCCGCCAAGGCGTCGCGGATGAGTCGGATTCGCTCGATGTCAGCGTCCGAGTACAGCCGTTGACCGGCCTCGTCCCTCACCGGAGTCACCGCGGAGTAGCGTCGCTCCCAGGCCCTCAGCAGGTGTTGAGAGACTCCCGTGCGACGCTCAACTATCGCGATGCCATGAATCGGCTGGCCGGCGGAGAAAGAGGTGCTGGGAGAGGATTGGTCCATTGCTTGTTAATGTAGCGAGATAGACAAAACTTGACAATCCCTTATACAACACTTAGACATCAGTTATCCAATTATTCGTGCTTTTTGCACTGGGAGGCCGCCATATGGATGTCAGGGGACCAGATCAAGAGGCGCCACTCTCGCCGACGCATCTTGCGCACATCGACGTCTGGCTGCTCGGTCTGCTCGTCGTGTTCACGGCCGCTGCGGTGGCCGGCTACGCCACTTTCGGCCGACATCCGGAAATGGTCGCGTCCGTGCGCGGTGCTGCCAGATGGTACGGTGTCTCGCTCCAGCTATTTCCGATTGCGCAGGTCTGGCTCGCGTTCGCCGTCATGGCGGCGTACATGACCCGCCGCATAGGACTCGCCTGGCTCGTTGCGTTCGTTGTGCTGTACGGCGTGAGTCTCAGCAGCGAACTGCTGGGGACCGGCTACGGTGTTCCGTTTGGCCCCTACAGCTACGCGCCTCTGCTCGGCGCTGAATGGCTGGGCCGAGTTCCGGTGGTGATTCCGCTCAGCTGGTTCACGATGTCGGTTTCGTCATACGCAATCGCGAGACAGCGCCTCGGTGCAGCGTCGCGCAGTTCCAGGTGGGGTGGAATCCTGATCGCGTCGCTGCTGCTGCTTTGCTGGGATTTGAGCCTCGATCCCGCGATGAGCCATGCGACCACATACTGGGTCTGGGGTGCGCACGGCCCGTACTACGGAATGCCGTGGTCCAACCTGCTGGGTTGGTACATCACAGGCCTCGTGCTCAGCTCGCTCCTGATGGCGCTCGACGCGGACAGGTGGCTCCGGCGGCTTCCGGTGAAATGGTTCGTCGGTTTCTACGCGGCCAACCTGGTGCTCTCGATCGGGATGAGCGCCGCAGCGGGATTGTGGATGGCAGTCGCAGTGACAGCGATTGCGGTTGCCGGTGTCGCGATTGTTCTGTCTGTGGCGGGTCGTGCGGCCGTTCCGCAGCGCGCATCGTTCGCGGTCGGCGAGGCGTTGATACGATGAGCGACTCGACTTCCGTAGTGCGGCGATCGAGCCACGACGCGAATCCAGGCAATGAAAGGAGGCGTCCCACCGCGGCGTACTCGCGTGAGTACGTTGCCGCTCGACTCACCGGTGCGCTAAGGGAAATCGGCGGCGTCGGCGGCCCGGAGCTCGCGTTCGACGGTCAGCTACTTCGGCCCATGTTGTCGCTCGCGGGAGCGGACCCTGCGACGCGGGACACGCAGCGGTTCTGGTTCGCTGCGCTGGCAGTTCAGTTGGCGCACGAGGCATCGTTGTGTCACGACGATGTTATAGATCAGGCGATGACGCGACGTGGTCAGCCGACGATCGCTGCAAGCTCCGGAGTTGCTCGTGCGCTTCTGGAGGGCGATCATTTGCTGACCGCTGCATACTGCGCCGCGGCCGCCACTGACAGTGCAGCATTTGTCCGCTGCTTTGCACGCAGTGTCGAGCGAACCGTGGCGGCAGAAAAACTACAAGGCGGTACGCTGGGCACTCGCATCGACGCCGAGTTGTATGAACGCGTGACGGTAGGGAAGGCCGGTGAATTGATGGCGTGCGCACTGGCGGCGGGATCGCTTGTCTGCGATGATGAACGGTCATCCGCTCTGCTGCAACTGGGACGGGAAGTTGGCGTGGCGTATCAGATGCTGGATGATTTCCTCGACTACTGTTCAGCGACAGACTTCGGTAAACCATCTCTTGGCGACTATCGTCAGGGGCGTTGGACCTGGCCGCTCGATGAGATCCCCGGCGCGCGTTTGGGCCTCCCCGAAGCTGAGCTGGAAACCCTCCTGCATGAACCGCGGCACAACTGGGGTGGTGAATGCGCGCTCGAGCGAATGGCGACACAGCTGGACGCGCGACTGCATGCCCTGGTTATTCGCTGTTCAGACGAATTGCCGCAAGACAGTTCCACCGTGGACGTGCTGAACGACTGGCGCGTGCGACTCCGCGGCGCGGCGACGAAGGAGCGCGCCGAGCGCCGACAGCTGGTCCGCCGTGTGATCGCAATGCGTGCTGCGGCTTGCATCGACGAGCCGGACGGCGAGATTCGCTACCTGGCCAGCAACAGCATGTCGTTCAGGTTTGCAAGTCGTCTGCTTCCGCGAATCGAAGCGGCCCGAATTGCACGGGTGTACGCATTTTGTCGTTTCACCGATGACATTGTGGATGAACCAAGTCTGGCCGCCTCGTCAGCTTTGGAGCAGGCAAGTTCCGCCGAGCTACTTCGAGAGTGGGTGGAAATGTCGCGCGCTGCGTATTACGGAAACCCATCCGGTAGCGCAATCATCGACAAGCCAATGCGCGAGATGGCCGACGCGTCGGTGCCGTTCGCTTACGTGGACGATCTTGCCGCTGCGATGCGGATGGATCTTGCAGAGACACCGTACACAACAAGCTTGGATCTTGTGCGCTACACGTATGGCGCTGCGGGAGTCGTTGGGCGCTGGATTGCGGGCCTCGTAGGGGTTCGGGACTCAGCCGTTCTGCTCAACGCAGAGCGGATGGGCCACGCAATGCAGCTTACGAACATTGTGAGAGATGTTGGTGAGGACTGGCAGCGCGGCCGACTGTACCTACCCGGCGATGTATTGCGCCGTCATTCCGTGACGTCGGCAGATATCGATGCAATGTTCTCTGGACGCAGCCCGATCAGCGACGCGTATCGCAATGTGCTGGAGGAAATAATGACAACGGCGGACGAGCACTATCGCGTCGCATTCGAGTGGTTGCCTGCGCTTCCGGGTGGCGTGCAGCCGTGTATGGCTGTCGCTGCACGCGTGTATCGTGGGATTCACGATGAATTGCGTGAGAACAACTACGACAACCTGAGTCGACGGGCGCGCACTACTGTGCCCCGCAAGATTGGAATCGCCGCTCGGGCACTCATTGACCTTCGAATAGTACGGGCGCGCGGTACGCCGGCATCAGAGAACCATGCGCTGAACCGTCCGCAGCTGAGCGAAAGCCATGGGTAGCCGTCTCGATATTCTTGGGTGGCGCGCATTCGACATGGTTTTTCAGCCGTGGATGAAGCGCAGGCTTCAACTCCGGATCGCCGATCTTCCGCAAGATCTCGACGCTTCGGAACCGGTGATGCTTGTCGCGAATCACGTAAGCTGGTGGGATGGATTTGTGTTGCGCGCGATACAGATGCGCTTGCGACCCTCGAGCGCGCTATACACGATTGCGCTTGAGCGTGAACTCAACCAGCACTCGATTCTGCGCGCGATCGGCGGCATCGGGATCGAACCAGATTCGCCGGACTCGATCCTTCGTGCCGTAAGACAATTCCAGGCCAAGCGCCGAAAATTACCGGATGCGGTGTTCGGATATTTTCCGCAGGGATGCATTACGGCATCGTTTCGGCGTCCGCTGGGCTTTCGCCGAGGCGTCGAACTGTTCGCCCGTGCGATTGCTCCTGTTACGATCGTCCCCGTTGCCATTCACATCGAACCCGGCGTATGCCTCGCTCCAACCGCGTTCGTTTCTGTTGGCGCACCGATTCACTGCGTCGAATCAGTCGACCATCTTCTACTTGAGCGCGAGATACATGATCTGCTGGATGCCACGTATGCATTTCTGGCCGAGCATGGCGAGAGTTCGGCTGCAGATTGGCCGCCGGTTGTAGCGCAGGTTGTAAATCGACTGAGTCATAGGGCTCCTGTAACTGCGGCGGAGCCCGTTGCGGTCGCGATGCGAGTTCACTGATATGAGCCTGCTATTGGAAGTCGAGAGGGAAGAACGCGTCGTGATCGTGGATGAGTCCGATGAGGCACTTGGCAGTGTCGAGAAACTGCTGGCACACCGGACGGGCTTGCTGCATCGCGCGTTTTCAGTCGTAATTGTGAATCAGCGTGGCGAAATGCTTTTACAGCAGCGAGCGCTTTCCAAATATCATTCCGGCGGCCTGTGGTCCAATGCGTGCTGCGGTCATCCGAGACTTGGCGAGGGTACTGTTGCAGCCGGTGAACGCCGTCTCCACGAGGAGTTGGGATTGATCTGCGACCTACGGGAGGTCGGCTCGTTCGTGTACACGGCGAAGCTGGACGATTCGCTCGTGGAGCACGAGTACGATCATGTCTTGATCGGAACTACCGACGCGAATCCGGTTCTGGATCCGCTGGAGGCAATGGGGTGGCGCTGGATGGATTTGCGAGAATTGAGTCGCGACATGCTGATCGATTCCTCTCAGTTCACCGCGTGGCTGCCGATGGTCCTTGCGGTGGTGCGGACAGAACTTACGGTTTAACGCTTGGTCGCGGTTGAGCCGCGGTACTGCCGAAGCCACTGACGCCGAGGTTGTTCACCGCGCAGGCAGATACCAGCAATGTCCGCAACGGCGCCAGTGCACAAACTCACGGCCACCTTGTCGAGTGCGTCCGCACCGCGCATGTCACCCTTGTGAGACGTGACGATGCCCAGCGCTCCAGATCATTGGCACGGTTCGGAAACCCCGGTGATCCCAAGCGCTCGTCGATCGCCAGTGCGGTCCGCAGTTGGGTCTCGGCCTCGTCATACCGCGCACAACCGCGGTTGTCTCGAGCGCCGACGGGGCCGCGGAAACAACAGCAAGACATTCGCGACGGCGGTCACGAACGTGCTTCTGTTAGAAGTAGAAGCCGTGCTCTTCCTGGGTTCGGAAAACGTTACGACGCACAGCTTTGCTTTTGCCCTACGGGCGTCGCGTCTGCACAGGCGGTGGATGCCGTGGTGACTGCTGCGGCATCGGCTCCCGCAGCTGCCGCTGTCCGCGGTCATGCGGCTGCGAGAAGGCACGGCACGGCGTTGTGTACGGTGCGAGCGTCCCGTCCGGGCAGTGTCTCAGATAATGAGTGCGAGGGTCTTGACTGTACTGGCCGCTGTAGTCGCCGTATCCGCGATTGCCATAGTTACTTCCGTATCCGTTTCCGTAACCGTATCCACCTGGATACTGGTAGTTGTTATATCCACGGCGGTACGGCGATGCGCCCCACGGATCGTCATAACCACCGACATATCCGCCGTAGCCGTCGTCGTACCGTACTCCGCCTGAGTACGCAGCGCGGCCAGCCCCCGCGCGACCGATCTCATACGGTGCATACGCGATCGAATACGTGCCGCGCCTGCCCACACTCGATCGTGCGAAGCGATCTACTATCTCGAACGGATCCACGCCACTGCGCTCGCCTAGCGTTCCCATGTTCCAACGGTTGGCGCTGGTGCGATAATTCCTGAAATCGAACGGAGTCTGCGACGCGACGGCAAATACGTAGCCCACACCCTGGTTCGGGTCCGCCTGGAACGGTATCCCGGTACCGTCCCGACCTCCAGCGTATCTCGAACGGCCGTTCGGTTGGCTGGGAGATAGGACAGTAATCCGACCGTCGGTGTTCACCCTCAGCACAGTCACATAGCTGCCAGCATCGCCCGAATACATCACTCGGCCCGGCTCGCCGCGGTCAAATTCGTTCCCCTGGTCAAACCACACGTCGACATTGGGCGCGCGCTGTGCTCGGAGACAGGCAGGTGCGACAAAAAGTCCGCTTATTACGAGCGTCGTGACGGACGGGTGAAGCAGGCGCGAAGCGACAGCTTTGACAAGGTTCATGAAATGCCTCCTCCAAGGACTACCCCAAATTATGTTGCAGTTCCCCGGTTCGAACTAGGAATCTGCCGGGATCCTGTAAATACAGCGGGTTGATGGCCTTACCAACAATTATCGACGCAGTAGAAGCACTTCCGGCCTTTACGAGATTGGCGAATACGGTCCCGGATCACGGGCGGCGCGTCACAGTAGGCGGACTGGTCGGATCCAGCGCAGCGGCGCTGGTTGCAGCACTCGCTCGAAAAATGGAACGACGATTCTTTGTAATCGTCGCTGAGAATGTCGGGGATGCCGAACGTTGGCTCGCCGACCTCGAGGCGTTGGACGGAGGCGCCGAGGTCGCGTTCTATCCTCCGCGCGAAAGCTTCGGCGAGGCAGAGCCACACGCCGAAGTCGCAGGCGAACGTGTCGAGACGCTGGAGCGCGCTGCACGGGGCGACGTACGCGTGCTCATAACGACCGCGCGCGCCATCATGGAACGCACGCAGTTGCCCGCCATCCTTCAATACGGTCGCCTCGAAATACGGAAGGGCGACGTTCGCAAACTGAGCGAGCTCGCCGAGCACCTCGAATCGATCGGATTCGAGCGCGCCGATATGGTGGAGGATGTGGGTGAGTACAGCGTGCGTGGCGGAATCTTCGATGTGTACGGCTTCGGTATGGCGAATCCGGTGCGCATGGAGTTCTGGGGCGATGAGATCACTGAAATGCGCCACTTCGATCTCACTACACAGCGATCGACGCGCGACGCAGAAGTTGCACTCATACTGCCCGCCGACGGTGTCGCCGCAAAACGCGCGAGTGATCGCAAGCGCGACGCAAAGAAGGATGCCAAGCGTGCGAAACGGGCCGGTGATCGGATGTCGATCACCGAACTATGGGCGAGCGACACGATCGTGATCGTCCCGTCGGAATCACATGTCGAGCCCGAAATGAGGCGCACGTGGGACGAAGCACAGCATCACCTTCAGCTCGCACTTCGCCGGGGCGAAGATGTTTCCAAACGTGAAGAGTTATACGTAGCGCCAGACGTCGCTGCGCGCACACTACGTGGCTTTGGCACTGTATCGCTCACTGCTGATGGTGAGCCCGAGATCGGATTTCCGTTCCGCGCGCCGGAAACGATCAATCGCGATCTCAAGCTGCTCAACACCATCGTACGCGACGGCGTCCCGACTCTGATTCTCTGTGACAACGCAGGTCAGATAGAGCGCCTGGAAGAACTGCTCACGACGAACGTGCGCGACCCGATGGGTGCCGCGCTCGTTCTTGGCGTACTGACGGGCGGATTCCGGCTCCCCGCGCGCGGCAGCGATCCGGGTCTGCGCGTTCTGACGGATCACGAAATATTCCGTCGCGAGCGCCGCATTCGTCGTGCGCGAAAGTACATCACCGGCGCTGGAATCGACACGCTGGGTGCGATCACTCCCGGCGATTATGTCGTGCATCTCGAGCACGGAATCGGCATCTATCGCGGCATCGAGCAATTGTTCGTGAAGGAGGCCACGGTCGAGGTCGCGGTGATCGAGTACGAGGGCGGCGACCGACTCAATGTGCCGCTTTACAAGGTCGATCAGATCGAGCGCTATCGCTCTGCCGCGGACATCGGCGACGATGTTCCGCCGCCTCGGCTTCACAAGCTCGGCGGTCGTCGCTGGGGTCACCAGCGCGACAAAACGCGCTCGGCGATTCACGAAATGACGGTCGAGCTCCTGGACCTGTACGCTCGACGCAGCGTTGCAACGCGCGCGCCGGCACTGCCTGACACAACGTGGCAGCGTCAGCTCGAATCCAGCTTCCTGTTCGAAGATACCAACGACCAGCGCAAGGCGACGGTGGACGTCAAGGGCGACATGGAACGTCCGCGGCCAATGGATCGACTGCTTGTCGGCGATGTGGGATACGGCAAGACAGAAATCGCGGTGCGAGCCGCGTTCAAGTCGGTTCAGTCAGGCCGCCAGGTTGCTGTACTCGTACCCACGACAATTCTTGCGGATCAACATGCGCGGACGTTTGGTGATCGTTTCGCCGATTTTCCGGTAATTGTCAGAGTCCTAAGTCGCTTCCAGACGCACAAGGAGCAACTCGAAATTCTGAAGGAAGTGGCGGCGAAGAAAGTCGATGTTGTAATCGGGACCCACCGACTGCTCAGCAGCGATGTGACGTTCGGCGACCTCGGACTCATCATCATCGACGAAGAGCATCGGTTTGGAGTGAAGCACAAGGAGCGTCTCAAGCAACTTCGACTTGAGACCGACGTGCTCACGCTGACTGCCACTCCGATTCCCCGCACGCTGCATCAGTCGCTGGCTGGCTTGCGTGACATGACACTTATGCAGACGCCGCCGCGCGACCGCTCTCCGGTACTTACCTACGTCGAGCCATGGGACGATGCGTTGATCGAGGAAGGCATCGCTCGCGAACTGGATCGCGGCGGTCAGGTTTTCTTCGTCCACAATCGGATCGAAACGATCGACGCGATTGCGCAGCACATCGGCCGCATGATCCCGCGAGCGCGAATCGCCGTGGGCCACGGCCAGATGCGCGAGCACGAACTGGAAGAAGTGATGCGTCGTTTTGTCGAGGGCGAAGTCGACGTACTTGTTTCGACGATGATCGTCGAGTCGGGACTGGACGTACCGAACGCGAACACGATGTTCGTCAATCGCGCCGATATGTTCGGACTCGCGCAGCTTTACCAGCTGCGCGGACGGGTTGGACGGTCGCACAGGAGAGCGTACTGCTACCTGATGGCGCCCGATGCCATTGATGACGACTCGGAGCGCCGGCTCAAGATCCTGGAACACCACACCGAACTCGGTTCGGGCTATCGCATCGCGCTAAAGGACATGGAGCTCCGCGGAGCCGGCAATCTTCTGGGGCCGGAGCAGTCGGGATTTGTGCACGCGGTTGGCTTTGATCTGTATCTCCGCATGCTGGAAGAGACCGTCCAGCGGGTGATCGGCGGCGGGGACGGGCCAAAAATGCAGCCTGCGGAGATCTCGCTGGACGTGGCAGCCTACATCCCGGACGACTACATGCCGTCGCAGGATGCCAAGCTGGACGTGTACCGCCGGCTCACTGCGATGACCGAACCAGAGGCAATTGCGGCCTTGCGGGCCGAGGTGAGGGACAGGTTCGGGGTCCTGCCCGTCGAGGCGAGCCATTTTTTCATGTCGGCGTTGCTCCGGGTACTCGGCGGACGGATCGGTATCGAGACGCTTTCGGTGCGGGCGAACGAGGCCCGTATTACCTTTAGAGGCTCTGCGGTCCCTTCCATGAAAGGGATCTCTGCGGCGTTCCACGAGGTACAATTTCAGGCAGAGGTGCGTCGTGCGCACCCTCTGTCGCTAAAGCTCACCCGGCTCGGCGGTGCGTCGGTGCTGGATGGGCTGGTACACGCGCTCACGTTGATCAAACCCACTCCAACATCAAGTCCAACATCAAGATGAAATCAGCTTCGCTCGCCCTTGCCGCTGCTGCGGCCTTGTTTGTATCCGTTACGGCATGCTCGGGCCTCAAGGAAGCGATGAGCGCGCATGTCGACACGGCCGCCAAAGCCGGCTCCGAGGAGCTCTCTGTTGAGCGTCTGGCGTCGTTGCTCGGCGAAGCTACAGTGCCGCCGCGGAAAGATGTCGCACAGGCGATAGCAAATGCCTGGCTCGACTACGAGCTGCTCGGACAGGCAGCAGCGAAGGGCGACACCGTCGTGACGGACAAGGCACTGGACGCTGCCCTCTGGGCTCCGATCTCGACTGCCAAGGCGAGAAAGTATTACGACATGGTGTCGAAGAACTGGGGCGTTGAGGACTCAGCCGCTGCGCGCAAGATGTTCGAGAAGGGTGACATACTTGCTGCTTCGCACATTTTGATTCTTACGAAGGGCAAGTCGGCCGACCAGCAGGCTGCCGCCAAAAAGGAGATTGACGCTCTGCGCGCGAAGGTCAACTCCGGAAACTTCGCAGCGCTCGCCAAGGCCAACAGCGAGGACAAGGCGTCGGCCGCCCGTGGTGGGTCGCTCGGAATCTTCCAGAAGGGCGCGATGGTGCCGGAGTTCGAAAAGGCTCTCGTTGCGCTGAAGCCGGGTGAGATTTCTCCGGTGATCACGACGGATTACGGCTATCACATCATTCGCCGCCCGACTTACGACGAAATCAAGAGTGATGTGTTGCAGGCCTCCAAGGGGCGCTCTACACAGGTTGCGGAAAGCACGTTTGTCGCGAAACTCGAGGCCGACGGCAAGATTCAGATGAAGAAGGACGCGGCCACCACCGCGCGGGTCGTCGTTGCCGATCCTGACGCGCATCGTAACGACAAGAGCACGATTGCCACGTCCACTGCTGGTGATTTCACCGCAGCTGAGCTTGCTCGCTGGATTGGAACGTTTCCGCCGATGCAGCAATCGCAGCAGCGCGGACAGTTGCAGAATGCTCCGGATTCGATGGTCAACATGTTCGTCAAGAACTTCATCATCAACGACCTGGTCCTGAAGGCCGCTGACGCCGCCAAGATCGGACCTACGCCCGAAGAAATTTCACAGCTTCACAATGCATTCTTCCAGGCACGCGATGCTGCATGGACTCAGCTGGGCGTGGATCCGAAGACGCTTGCGGACAGCGGCAAGACAGAGGCAGACCGAGTGCGATTCGCCTCTGCTCGCGTCAACAAGTACATGGATGCGCTCGTCAGCGGTAAGGCACAGTTCATTCAGGTTCCGGAGCCCGTCGCACGCGTTCTCCGCGAGAAGACGGACGCAACATTGAATTCTGCCGGCATCGATCGCGCGGTTGAACGTGCAGTGCAGAAGCATGCTGCAGCGGATTCGACCGCTCGTGCAGCTGCACCGCCGACCGCAGTCCCGATGCCGACGGGCAATGCGCCGGCGCCCGCGAAGCCTGAAAGCTCTACGCCAAAGAAGCCGTAACCATAATGTCGTTGAAGTCTGTCATTGCATTGCTCTTCGCCGTCGCGCCAGTTGGCGTGGCGGCGCAGACCATCGTGCCGATCCCGTTGTCCACCTCCATCGCACCCAAGGGTCCGGTTGTCGATACGGTGGATCGCATTGTGGCGGTGGTCGGTAATTCCGTTATCACATGGAGCGACCTCGCTGAGGCCGTGAACGAAAAACGCGCCGCAGGTTTGCAGTTGCCAGCCGATCCGGCCGGCCAGATGGAAGTTGCGCGCCAAGTGCTCGGCGAACTCGTTGATGCGCAGATCCTGATCGACAAGGCTCCCGACGTCAAAGTCACAGTTACCGACGAAGACGTTGCACCGCAGGTCGATGGGCAGATCAAGCAGGTGCGCTCGCACTTCAAGAGTGACGCTGAATATCGCTCAGAGCTGAAGGCGGCCGGATTTGGTTCGCCGGAGGAGTATCGTCGCTCGTTATTCGATCAGTTTCGCCGCAACTTGATCCAGAGCAAGACCTTCTCTGAATTACAGAAGTCAGCGAAACCGGCGAGTGTCACGGAAGAAGAAGTGACCGCAGCGTATAACAAGGTGAAGGATCAACTTCAAAAGCGTCCTGCGTCCGTCACCTTCCGGCAGATCGTTGTCGCTACGTTCCCGTCCCGCCAGGAAGACTCCGTCGCTCGCTTCAAGGCGGAGTCAATTCTCGTGGAGCTTCGCAAGGGCGCCGACTTCGCCGAGATGGCGAAGAAGTACTCGATGGATCCTACTACGAAGGATGTTGGTGGTGATCTCGGCTGGAACCGTCGCGGCGGAAGCCCGGGCCAGCCGGCACTCGTTCCAGCCTTCGAGACGATGATGTTTTCGCTTCGACCCGGCGAGTTGAGTCCGCTTGTTCGTACATCCTATGGGTATCACATCATTCGTGTCGATCGGGTCCAGCCCGGCGAGGTCAGGGCGCGGCACATTCTGATTGCGCCCACGATCGACTCGAACGACGTTCACATCGCCCTGCTTAGAGCAGATACCGTGGCTACCCAGTGGCGGAAGGGCGCGAATTTCGATTCGCTGGTGGCCAGGTACCACGACCCTGCAGAGGATAAGGGAGTTCTCAGGCCTTATCCAATCGACTCGTTGCCAGCAGCGTATAAAACTGCGCTCGGTGATCTCAAGAAGGACGATGTAACTGCGCCGTTTGCGCTGACATCTCCAGGCGGTGGTACCAAGTACGCAGTTGTCAGGATCCTCGATCGGACGGCTGAAGGGCAATATTCGTTGTCCGAGGAACGAGAGTTGATCAGAGCGCAGCTTGCTGACGAGAAACAAGTCCGCGCATTGCTCGATAAGCTGCGCACGGAGACTTACGTATCTCTGAGGTTGTGACGACGAGCGGCAACGCTCGACGACCGCGACTTGCGGTTACCGTTGGCGATCCGCGCGGCATCGGTCCCGAGATAATCCGCGCAGCGCTGAATGATTCAGCGCTGCGCGACGTTTGTACCCTTGTCATTGTCGGTCCCCAAGGCGCAGGAGTTCCCGTGGACGTTGTCACGGGCACCTGGACCGATGGTGGGGCCGAAGCTGCGGCCGGCCGAGCGAGTGGTGATGCGATTGCGCGTGCCGTGCAACTTGCTCTTGCCGCCGAGGTGGATGGAATAGTTACCGCGCCGATAGACAAGTTTGCCCTGCTTTCCGGTGGCTACGATTACCCAGGCCACACCGAGATGCTTGCAGATCTGACCAAATCGCGCGTGGCCATGATGCTCGCCTCAGACCGGCTTCGTGTGGTGCTCGCGACCACGCACATAGCTCTACGCGATGTGCCGAGCATGCTTACTCGCGCTGCGATTGAATCAGCGGCTCAGGTCACCCGGCGTGGATTGCGTGAATGGTTTGGAATCGCATCGCCGCGTATCGCGCTGTGCGCGCTCAACCCCCATGCGGGCGACCACGGCAGATTCGGTGATGAAGATGACGTGTTGCTTGCTCCTGCAGCGCGGGAGTCGGGTTTGCTCGGTCCATTTCCGGCCGATACAGTCTTTGTGCGCGCTATAAAGGGCGAGTTCGACGCGGTCATTGCGCCCTATCATGACGTTGGGATGACTGCCATCAAGGTTGCATCGTTCGGCAGCGCGGTAAATGTCACGCTCGGATTACCATTTCCGCGAACTTCACCCGATCATGGCACCGCTCTCGACATCGCTGGCCGCGGCATCGCCAATTCGTCCAGCTTTATCGCCGCGACGCGGCTGTGTGCTGAGATAGTCCTGCGTCGTCGGAAGGCGTAACGGCGCCGAATTCGACGCCGAGTGTCTCGATCTTTCGGCCATCCATCTCCTGAACGATAAAAGTCGCGGGTCCGGACTGTAGCCGATCTCCGACTACGGGAAGACGGCCGAGCGCGCCGAACACGAAGCCACCAACTGTTGTGTAATCGTCTTCGGAGATCGTCGTGCCGAATTGCTCGTTGAACTCGGAAATGTTGGTTGCGCCCGAAATAACTGTCTCGCCCGTGGTGCTGGTGCGGACATCGACTTCCTCTCCAACATCGTACTCGTCGAGAATCTCGCCGACTATTTCCTCAAGTAGATCTTCCATCGTTACGATGCCGGCGGTACCGCCATACTCATCCAGCACGATCGCCATGTGCTCCTTGCGGCGTTTGAAGTCAGCCAGCACGTCCTCCACTTCGCGTGAGCCCGGGATGAAGTATGCCGGGCGCATGAGCGGCCGCAGAGTGAATTCACGAGAAAGGTTGGCAAGTATCGGGATGAGATCCTTTGACAGAATTATCCCGACAATCTCGTCGATCGATTCTTCATACACTGGATAACGCGAGAGGCCGCTCTCGCTGACCAGCTCGATTATATCGTCCAGCGTAGCGGTCGCGTCGATCGCAACAATCTCGGTACGCGGCGTCATGACCCCGCGAGCGTTCTTTTCGGAGAATTCGAATACTGCGTCCAGCAGCGCCGCGTCGGTCTCCTCGATTGCGCCGCCCTCCTCGCTCTGCTCGACGAGCATGCGCAGTTCTTCGGGCGAGTGGACGGACTCCGCCGTCGGAACTGGCCGCTGACCAAGCATGCGCATTACGCCTATCGCGGAGCGATTCAGCAGCCATGTAAACGGCCGAGCGATCCACGCGAACGCGAGGAGCGGAGGCGTGAGATACCGCGCCAATCGTTCGGGTTGATTGAGCGCGAAAGTTTTCGGCGTCAGCTCACCGAAAACCACCGTCATGTATGTGACGAACGCGAGCGCGACAACGGTCGCGATAGTCGTTCGAGTTACCACTGCGATTCCCAGCGGCAACTTGGCGAATGACTCCGCAAACGACTCTACGAGGAGCGATTCGGAGATCCACCCGAGCAGCAGGCTCGTGAGTGTGACACCCAACTGGCTCGCGGAGAGGGCCGCGGAGAGATTTTTGGTGGCTTTGAGCGCGACGCGGGCCAGCCCATCCCCGGTACGGACGAGGGCGAACTCCGCGGCCACGAAAAAAGCGTTGATCAGGACCAGCCCGATAACGGCCGCTATGCGTAGCAACACGGATGAAAGATACCTAATTCTGATCCGCTCCGGACGGTTTTCGCCCGGCGATGGCCGGTCTCTCGCCCAGCCGGCCCTGTCGGCGCTGCCGGCCATGACGGCTGAGAGGGCGCCCCCGGAGAGCCCGGTGAAACATGTGATCTCCCGTACGCGTTTTAACAGCCCGAACCTGTTAAATTTCAGGGCTATGTCAGAGAAGCAGCAAAGAAATATTGCCATCATTGCGCACGTCGATCACGGCAAGACGACACTTGTAGACAAGATGCTCCGCCAGGCCGGCGCCTTCCGCGATAATCAGGTAGTCGCCGAGCGGGTAATGGACTCCAACCCGCTTGAGCGCGAGCGCGGAATTACCATCCTTGCCAAGAATACAGCGGTCAGTTGGCACGGAACCAAGATCAACATCGTTGATACACCAGGGCACGCCGATTTCGGTGGAGAAGTCGAGCGGATTCTTCGCATGGTCGACGGCGTCCTTCTCGTTGTAGACGCGTTCGATGGTCCGATGCCGCAGACTCGCTTTGTGCTTGGAAAGGCACTGGCACTCAAGCGTACACCGATCGTCGTCATCAACAAGATCGATCGACCAGGTGCTGATCCGCTTCGCGTCCACGACGAGATCCTTGATCTCTTCATCGAACTCGAAGCAGACGCCGCACAGCTCGATGCGCCGGTTGTCTATGCGTCTGCGCGCGAAGGCGTCGCAACGCTTGACATGGATGTAACTCCGGTCGATCTGGTGCCGTTATTTCAGACGATTGTGGACAGTGTGCCGCAGCCGCCGACGGATGACGAAGGGCCGTTCCAGATGCTCGTGTCGACGATCGACCACTCCCCGTATCTCGGCAGACTGGCGATTGGCCGTATCGAGCGCGGCACCGTAAACGTTGGCGACAACGTTGCGTTACTCGCAATGGATCCGGACGCTCCAACCGTTACTTCTCGCGTAACGCGTTTGTTCACGTATGACGGTCTCGATCGCATCGAGGTGCAGAACTCGACGGCTGGCAACATCGTCGCTCTTGCAGGGCTCGAAGGTGTTGAAATCGGACTCACGATTACCGATGTGAACAATCCGGAGCGACTGGAAGGAATTTCGGTGGAGGAGCCAACAATATCAGTTGACTTCCTCGTCAACAATTCGCCGTTCGCTGGGGAGGACGGGAAGTACGTGACGTCGCGTCAGTTGCGCGAGCGGCTGTACAAGGAACTCGAAAAGAACGTAGCGCTGCGTGTCGAGGACACGGCCGCAACGGACACGTGGACTGTGGCAGGTCGCGGCGAGTTGCATCTCACGATCCTGATGGAGACGATGCGTCGCGAGGGTTACGAATTTCAGGTTTCGCGCCCGCGCGTGATCACGCGCGACGGGCCCGGCGGCGAGCGACTGGAGCCCTACGAAGAGCTGTCGATCGATGTGCCCGAGGAGCATCTGGGCGCGGTTATCGAAAAGCTCGGACCCCGCCGCGGTGAGATGATCGAAATGAAGAATCCGGGCCAGGGGATGACGCGTCTTACCTATCGTATTCCGGCGCGCGGGTTGTTCGGCTATCGATCGGAGTTCCTGACGGATACGCGGGGCACTGGAATCATGCACCATCAGTTCCTCGAGTACGGCGCCTGGGCCGGGCCGCTCGCTGGAAGGTCCCGCGGAACGCTGGTTTCCATGGACTCCGGCGTGATCGTTGCATTTGCGCTTGCCAACCTGGCCGCGAGGTCGACCCTCTTCGTGTCGCCAACCGATCGGGTCTACGAGGGGATGATCATCGGCGAGAACTCGCGACCCGGCGACATGGACGTCAACCCGACTCGCGAAAAAAAGATGTCCAACATGCGGTCCAAATCGACCGACGAGAACATCCAGCTTGAGCCGCCTCGGGTGATGACCCTCGAAAGCGCGCTGGAGTATATAGAAGAGGATGAGTTGATCGAAATCACGCCTGCGGCTATCCGGCTCAGGAAACGGCATCTCAGCGCAAACGATCGCAAAAAGATGTCGCGTGAGGCAAAGCGTGAGCGTGTTGCGGGCTGACGAGTAGTACGTCTGTTGCGGATGGCGATTCGCGCGTAATAACGTGTTGACATTGCGTGCGGCTGCTAGATTAACTTTCCGTGAACCCCGTGTAATTCAGATGGAGATGGAAGACATGCTGTTGGAAGCTCTCGGCGTGCCTGCGACGGCCGGCCTGCACGCAGCCTCGTTCCCGGTTGACGTCATGGAATTCGAATTGGCGAAATCGTACGACGACGATGCCGAAGACGAAGACGAAGGAGTTGAAGACGACTTCGACGACGACGACGATCTCGACGACGATGATGACGATCTCGACGACGATGATGATGATGATCTGGACGATGACGACGACATCGATGATGCGGATGACGATGACGACCTCGATGACGATGACGATCTCGATGATGATGACGACGACGATTTAGACGGCGATCTTGATGAAGACGCCGACATCGACGCAAGTGACGAGAGCGAGGACAGCGAGGACAGCGATCTCTGATCGCGGTGCTTGGCGGACTCGCTGATCCGGCAAGCTTCCGGCGGCGCTGTTAAACGGACAAGGGCGACTCTCAACGGGTCGCCCTTTCTTTTTGCCCTTGCCGGGTCGGGGTTACCGCTTGTGCGAAGCACGGCGCGCCGTGCGACCGAACACGTCGGCTACGGAACGGTTTATCGCGTGCGAGATCGCTTCTTCGAGGCGCGCACTGCCCACCCGCTCGACCTCGACGTTGTATTTCTAACGGTTAGAAGTATCACGCACTCATGCGGTGTAGAATATGATACCCGCACGTAGCAAGTCAAGAGATTTATGATACGTAGCCGGATTGGAGTGCGGGACACTTTTGGCGATAGGCTGCGATCGTCCAGGCAGCGGCTGCGCCCGGGCGGCCGCAAATTCACCCAGAGTGACCTGGCAAAAGCAGTGGGAGTGGAGCGCAACACGGTGAGCCGCTGGGAAAACGGGGGTATGCTCCCGAAGGATCCGGCCGTAATCGGTTCGCTCGCTGATGTGCTTGGCGTGACTGCTGACTGGCTGATTGGGGGCGACTACCCCGCGCGCGCCACACACAGCGCAGCGGATCGGATCCAGGAGCGTTCGGTAACCGCGCGAGTGGATTCTGTGGCAGGCTTGCTTTGCTTCCGGAGCATGCAGGTGCACTCCTAAGCGGCTATCTCGATCGGCTACGCGTCGCTGGCTGCTCCGACGCTCAGATCCGCGGCGCGCAGGACCTCCTTCTCTCGGCGGCCAACAACGACGTCTCGCCGATTGCGCTCAGCGATCGGACCGAGGAGCAGCTATGCGCCGATATCGATGCTGCCTGGGATCTGGTGGTGAGGATTCTCCGTCGCGATCGAATCCGCCTTTAGCTGGATTTGTGGCATTCGGAGGTGGTCGATTCGCTTGTAGATGACCGCCGCTCCTCTTATCTTCAAGGGCTCCCGATCATTTCTGATACATGGCGATGCAACGCTGCTTCAGTGGATCGAGGGCCTGTAGCTCAGGTGGTTAGAGCGCTCGCCTGATAAGCGAGAGGTCGGAGGTTCAACTCCTCCCAGGCCCATTTTCCGTTCTGCGACCACGTCGAGGCATCGGCGTGGTCTTTTTTTTTGGCTGATGTAGGAGCACGCCCAGGATATACCCTTAACAAAGACCGCGCGGCACCGGTCCACCATGAACATGAGAAAATTCCTGCAGCTACTCCTTACGTTCGGTTGCGCGCTTGCACCGACTCTCGCCGTTGCGCAGGGCGGGCGTGGTGGCTTCGGCGGTGGCGGCGGTCGCCAAGGGCGCGGTGGTCGCACAGCAGGCGATACCTCCGCGACTGGCGTGTCTCGACCGCAACTGAGCTTCACCGACATGGTGTTCGCAAAGCGATCGGAGATTCAGCTCAGCGACTCGCAACTCGTGAAGCTGAACGACATACGCATGGCCGCCACGAGTCGCCGCGCCATGCTCACACGTGAAGTGGACTCCGTAAAGACTGAGATGGGTCCCATGCCGGTGGATCCCAGCGTGCCCACGACTGACTCCGCACGAAGAGTCCTGCTGAGTCAACGGCGAGCGCTCGCCGGCGTTCTCGGCGATCTGCACGACGTTGATGTCAACGCTCGAAGCGAGGCTCTCGCCATGATGACTCCGCTGCAGCAGAAGAAGGCCGAGTTGCTGCAGGAAATTGCGGATACCCCGCCAAATCCGAAGGCAGAAGGTGGCAGGACCGGCAAAGAGGGTCGCGCCGCTGGTGGGCGGCCCAACGGCGGCGCAGGAGTGCCCTGATTCGTTGCTTCGACCACTCCGACGCTGACCGGAACTGAATAGCGGCGTATATTAGCCGTCTCTGAGGTCGACGCGTACGTCAACAGGAGAAACACGTGAGCAGTGGTCACGCGGTTGGAACGTTCGAAGTCAAGGTCAAGATGCTCGGCACCTACAGCAGCGACGATCCGACGCTCGCACGCATGTCGATCGACAAAGTGTTTCACGGCGATCTTGAAGGAACCAGCAAGGGCGAAATGCTGAGTGCCGGCACGCCGGTCAAGGATTCGGCTGGCTACGTCGCAATCGAGCGTGTTACAGGGACGCTCGCGGGTCGGAAAGGGAGTTTTGTCTTCCAGCACAGCGCAACGATGACGCGCGGTGTGCCGAGCCTTTCAGTCACCGTCGTCCCCGACTCAGGGACCGGGAGCCTGACCGGATTGACGGGCGTGTTGAAGATTATCATCGACAGCGATAGCCATGCTTACGAGTTTGACTACGATATTCCTGCTACCGTCTGAATCATCTCTCCGCCGCCGGTACGGCGGAGCGATGATCGTTCGTTGGTGAATTGCGCGCCGCAAATGCATCACTGTATTTACGACTTGTTCCGGCCGATCACGCGTGCTACGGTTTTGCGTCTACCGGATGCACCATTGCTTCAACCTTGCGATACGTTGCAGGCGTGCGAGGGCCAAAGTAAAGCAACTCGGTTTCGTCGATTCGATAAATCCGCTGGTTCTTTCCAGCTGGAGTGAGATCGACTCCCGGCATTGTCGCGAATTTTGCTGCACTGCCCATTCGATCGAAACCGACGTCGGTTGCGATGATTATGTCAGGTGCGAGTTTGGCGATCAGTTCCGGGTTGAGGCGCGTCATTCCGGCTGTAGAATCAATCGCGTTCACAGCACCCGCCCAGTGGAGCATCTGACCCGCGGGGCCGTTGCCACCAACGGCGAGGTAGTTGTTCACGATCTGGCCCATGTGCATGATCAGCACGCGCGGATGCGGCGTGTTCGTCCAGCGAGCAGTGTCGGCCCAGATCGAGTCCATGCCGATTCGCCAAGCTGCGATTACACTATCCGCAGCCTTTTCGCGATCGAAGTGCTGACCAAGTTGCTTCATGAGCAACTGCGCACTATCGAGTGAAGCACCCGGCTTGATTACGAGAATGGGGATGCCGACTTTCCTGAGTTGCTCGAGTACGGCATCCGGGCCGACATTGCCGTCGGTAAGGAACAGGGTCGGTCTAAGCGAGATGATCCCTTCGGCGCTCAGAGCGCGATGGTAACCCACAGAAGTGAGCTTCCTGATCGCCGGCGGATAGACGGAAGTGAGATCTCTGCCGACCAGATTATCCTCGGCACCGATGTCGTAGATGAACTCATTGATCTGTTTGGAAACGCTAACTACGCGATTGGGATTCGTGTGCGTGCCCGCTTTCGCGCACGCCCCAAAGGCGAGCAGCGTAGACGTGAGTGCGACTGCGACTGCGACTGCGGAGGCGGTTTTCTTGTGCATTGGTCTCGTGAACGTGGCGCGTTGGGAGGTCTCACGTCCGGGGGGGCCGCTCGTGCGCCGATACCGTTCCGTAAGGTGGACCTGCATGAACCTTACGATTCGATGTGGGAGGGCGTTGGTCGGCGCCTGAGTATACCTGACCACTACGATTCCATCAAGGACAGTAGCGCGGACGAGCAACCTGTATCACTTTCCAGCAAGGGTGACCTAATTCTTCTACGGAGAAATGCAATGCGTTTGCTCTCTCGCTCGTTCTTTATGGCCGCAGTCGTTGCGGCGGCTTCGGCACTGAGCACAGGCGTTGCAGGTGCTCAGGCCGCTGCCACGGTTTGCAAGGATGGTACGACAAGCGCGACGACGGGTCGCGGTGCCTGCTCCGGTCACGGCGGAGTAGCTCCAAAGTCATCCAAAGTTGCCAAGACGGCCAAGACGGCCAAGCCTGCGGCGACTGTCGCAACACCAGCACCAAAGGCGGCTACGGCATCTGCCGCTGTAATGGTGAGCTGCACCGACGGAACGATGTCCAAGGGCGGCCGCGGAGCCTGCTCCGGACATGGCGGAGTCAAGGCAGCGACGACGGCCCCGGCACCGGTTGCAACTGCTCCGGCAGCC
>CAJDVC010000058.1_pt1 | contig 24534 bp, 25 predicted proteins | sample 7391211 | NCBI WGS metagenome assembly CAJDVC01 (sample SAMEA7055683, study PRJEB34461) | soil metagenome | biome: terrestrial ecosystem; feature: Peninsula; material: soil | place: Antarctica | collected 2016 | reverse complement strand
CTCAGCGCATGGTACATCTTCAAACTGCTCGAAGAAGCAGGCCTTCCACCAGGAGTGATCAACTTCGTTCCTGGCGATCCAGTGATGATCTCCGACGCACTGTTGTCGAATCGTGACCTCGCCGGCGTTCACTTCACCGGCAGCACCAATGTGTTCAACAGCATGTGGAAGACGATCGGCGCAAACATGTCGTCGTTCCGGTCGTATCCGCGCATTGTCGGTGAAACCGGCGGAAAGGATTTCATCGTCGCGCACGCATCCGCAGACGTCGACGCGCTTGCAGTCGCGATTGCGCAGTCAAGGATCGTGTCGTGGGGATCATGCAACAGCTTCGGATGGGCGACCCGACCGACTTTCGCAATTTCATGAGCGCCGTGATCGACAAGCGAGCGTTCACAAAGATCAGCGATTATGTAGAACACGGTCGCACAAATGCGAAGATCGTGCAGGGCGGCGTTGCGAAAGGCGACACGGGTTACTTCATCGAGCCGACGCTCGTTGAGACGCGCGACCCGTCGTACAAGCTGCTCTCCGAAGAAATATTTGGCCCGGTAGTGACGGCGCACGTGTATCGTGACAGCGACTACGAGTCCATGCTGCGGACGGTGGACAGCACATCGCCGTATGCCTTGACTGGTGCAATCTTCTCGCAGGACAGAGCAGCTGTGCGTACCGCGATGAGCATTCTGCGGGACAGCGCTGGCAACTTCTACATCAACGACAAGCCGACCGGTGCTGTGGTTGGCCAACAGCCATTCGGTGGTGCGCGCGGATCCGGCACCAACGACAAGGCCGGTTCGCAGCTCAACCTCGTGCGCTGGGTTTCCGCGCGGTCGGTCAAGGAAACTTTCTCACCGCCGCACGACTTCCGTTATCCGTTCATGGCAGAGGAGTAACGCGGTTCAAGTCTGATCGCAGCGTGTGCATGAATGACGAGCAGCTCAACGGCTGCTCGTCATTCTCACATCAGGGCACAATCCGGGCCTTGAGCGCCTCGAGTTCACTGACAGACAACGGGCCTGATAGAGTGAGCATCGAACCATCCGAAGCGATCCACATTACGCTTTGTACTCCCAGAAGCGAAGGCGCGCGGAGCGCCAACGGTACCACGGGTGCAGTTGTCTCCGCATTCACGGCGGTGCGCGCCTGTACGGCGGTCAGCGTTCTGCGCTCGAGCAGTGTAACGGTCGCACCGGAATCCAGTGCGAAGACTGTGCGCCGCAGGTGCGCGTCGCCCGAATTGTATTCGTTAGTAGAGACGACTCGAGCTCCCGCCATTGTCGGCGGACCCTTTACCTGCACGCCGTCGGTGCGAACGTCACCAAGCAGCCGCGTAACCGAGTCGCCGCCTTGGGATGACACGGAATTGGTCGCAACAGCACCATCAGCAAGTCTGGCTCGAAATGCTGTTGCGGCAGCCGCCGGTTTTGTCGCGTCGAAGCCAAGCCCGGATGCTGAGCTCTTTTGCGTTACCGCATCCGAAGCTGTAGTTGTTGCTACTGCTGCACGCCTCTCCTCGATCGCTGCGGCAGCAAGCGGGGTCGGCGCCGCATGAGCGACGGGCTCGCTCCTCGGAGCAGCTACCGGTGACTGTGGCGCAGTTGCAACAGGGAGATTCTCTTTGGCAACTGGCGGCGCAACCGACACCGTTGCCACTTTCTGACGTTGTGCCGACGTAGGTACCAGCGTCGGGGTCCGCCGCAGAAACAGCGTTGCGCCCACCGCAAACAATGCGACGGCAGCGATCGGTCCATACATTCGCGCGTTCCACCGGCGTCGCGGAGCGAGGGCCGCGGCGCGGCTGGAGTCTTTCGCGACCGGGATGATGTTTGCAGAAACGTCGTCGAGCGCAGAAAGTATGCGCGTCGACGCTGCGATCAGACCGCGCGCCTCTGCGGCCGCTGCACTGCACTGTGCGCAATTCGCAACGTGCGACTCCACGGTCCTGGCTTCATCCAGCGATAGCGCCCCGTCTAGCCAGGCGTGCATCGTTCCCTCGTCGACATGCGACGGGGTTGTGAGTTCGTTATCAGCCATTGTTCTGCCTCTCAGTCTCTTCACGCTGCATCTGTTCGTAACCTTCGACAAGTCGCCGCCGAGCGCGTGACAGCGTCGTTCCTACCGACGCGACTGACAGATCGAGCGCCGCGGCTATCTCGCCGTAATCCAGACCTTCCTCGCGCAGCAAGAGCGCCATTCTGTCACGTTCGGCGAGTGCATCAACTGCCTTTCGCGCGAGCATTGTCTCGTGAGCCCGTCTCGCTGATGAGACATCATCCACATCTGCGCGCGCAGCATCGCTCTCCGCTTCCGCCATCTGCTCGTCGCGCAGCAGCACAAGATGCTGCCGCTGGCGTGCAATTCGCCGAGCGTCGTCACGAACAAGATTGTTCGCGACGGTGAAGAGCCACGCGCGCTCATTCTTCAACACGTCCTGGCGCAGGGCCCGTACAAAAGTCTCCTGCGCCACCTCCTCGGCCCAATCCCGATCGCCGAGTCGCCGAGTGAGGTAGCGAACCAGCGTGACGTGATACTCGCGGAACAGACGATCAACGTCAGTCATCGGAATTGCATCGGTTTTTCCCTACCGGGAATGCGAAAGGGACGCATGTTACCAGCCTGCTCGGAGAAGTGACTCATCGTGCGCGCTGAGACTGGTCGCACCGTCCGGTGCCATCTCCAGTACGACTCCGCGCCCTGAGACGATGACGCGATCGCCGAGTGCCAGCATCTGACTGATCGAAGGGGCGATTTCGAGCGCCTTGAAATATGCCGCCGAAAAGGACTTCACGCGTATTTTCGGGAGCGGCGCGCTCGTCGATGCGGCCGAAGCGCGAGAATCCGTCCAGACGCCATTGGAGAGAACGAACAGCCGATCTCCGACATGCCGTACGGCGCCTTCGCCAGAAGGGTCGGAATTCCCCACGCTCGCTGCGTCAGCTGCGGAGAGCGATACCGCCGCACGTTGCGCGGTGGCTTTCCTGGCCGCTTCGAACGCCACGCCCGAAGAAGACACGTTCGCGGAAGTCGCGACCGCGGCGTCGATTCGCGTTCCCATGGCAGACGGCGATCTGAGCGTTAGTGGAGTTACGGCTTGAGCGCGCTCCTGTACGAGGAACGACGTGAACTCGGTTGGTATGCCGAACTTTTCGCCAAGCGCGCGAATCTCGGCGTCCAGCTCCGGGTTAGCGCCGACACGTCGGCGCTCCGCACTCAGATATCCAATACGCTGTGTTGCCCAGAGCCGACCGATGAACGAATTGCCGCGCTCGTCGCGCGGAAAGTCAACGCGTTGAATCCAGTGAACCGGACCATTGGGCGAATTACCATCAAAACGAAGGGTTGTGGATCCAGATCCCGAGTATCGCGCGAGTATGACCAGGTTCTGACCCGCAAAGACATCGATTGGTGTTTCCGGACTCACCTTGTTCAATCGAACACCGTCCGCAGAAACTCGAACATCTGTCGCAACCGGGTTCGTGAGTCGAGCCGCAACTACCGACACGGCACGTTCCACGTTTTCTGAAGGCCGTACGAACTGCGCGGTTCCCCTGCCCTGCAGCGCAAGCTGTTCAAGCAATGATACGTTGACGTCGCCGCCGAGTCCGAAAGTGAATACTCGTGCATTCCCGCGCATGCGTTCGGCCTGTGCGGCGATCGCATCGGCGTTGGTCTCCCCGATGGTCGGTTGACCGTCGGTGAGAAAGAGCACGATCTGAAGGCGGCTGTTGCGTTCGCCATCGCTTTGCGCGCGCAGCGCTTCCGTCAACGCTCCTGAAATGTTCGTCGAACCTGAAGCGTTCAGCGCTGCGAGATAGGACTGTGCCGCGTTTACGTTGGCCGACGTCGCCTGCACGAAGTCGTCGCGGAAGGATCGCACATCTGTCGAGAAGTCGATCAATCGAAAGCGATCGCGCGGATTGAGCGAATTCAGCAATTGACGCCCTGCTGCCCGCGCCTGCTCGATCTTTTCGCCGGACATCGAACCACTCACATCGAGCACGAACGTGATATCGCGCGGCGTTACGCTGCGCGTGACGACTGGTGGAACGAGTGTGATGAACGCGAAACCATCGTCGCGTCCGTCATTATTCGTGAGAACGCTTATCGCCGGGCTTCCGTTGCCGCGCGCGATGGGAATGAGCAGCGTGACTTCTGGCGCCTCTCCGAATGCCGTTACGGTACTGGTTCCATCCTGGGACGTGAAACGCAGCTCGTGGGTCGGAGAATATGGTGTGCCATATTTCCCATGCGCCGCAAAGCGCAGGGTCAATGCGGGAGTCGCGTTGTCGTCAGTCCCGGGATTCGCATCCGCGCGAAGCAAGCGCACGATGGGTCGAGGCTGCGACGTAACGCCACGCGCGTAGTCGATTCGCAGCGCATCGCCCTCGCGTTCGGCGATCTGGTCGAACCGAACCACAACATGCTTCGATTCGCCCGGCAGAATCGGAAATATGCGAGTGCGCAGCATTCCGTAGCCCATCCATTCCACCAGCGCGGGATCGCGCTGACGGCGCACGATTTCCTCATAGATCGCGCGGGCATGCTGTGCATCCATAGTCTCGCCGCCAACAAGCTCGCCATTGATTGAGAGTTTCAGATCGCTGAACGCAGCATTGCGCGGCAGCGGGAATATGTAGTCCGCCTCGCCGATGCGCCCGCCGTTGTTGACAAATGTCTCGTCCACCTCATAGTGCAGCACGCCATCGCTCAGTGTGACGTTGACGCGCGACGCGCTCCGAACGACCGCCGCATTCCACTGACGGAAGCGATCGCATGGCCCGTCTGGAGCGCACACATTCGGAATGCAATCACCGCCGTTGCCACAACGCGGTATGACTATTCCCTGAGCGCGGCTCGCCGCAGGGGCGATTGCAAACACAAGCATCGCAGCGCCAAGGATCGATTGCCGGAGGCTCGGCGCATGAACAGATGTGGGTACTGAGGACGGGCGGGAACGCATCGGATAAGTCTCCATTGGGAGTTTTGCTGCATGGAGACGCCGGTCGTCCAGAATCTTGCACATCCCGGCCTTGACTCATCTCAAACCGGTTAGTATATAACAGAAGCCTTATATAACACTCTCTTTATATGCTTCAGAGCTCAGCCGGTCTCGATGCAACCTTCGCCGCTCTCGCCGACCCCACCAGGCGAGCTATCCTCGCTCGGCTGGCTACCGGGGAAGCATCCGTGATGGAGTTGGCTCAGCCGTTTTCCATAAGTCAGCCCGCGGTTTCCCGGCACCTCAAGGTTCTGGAGTCAGCCGGTCTCATCTCGCGCGGACGTGATGCGCAATGGAGGCCGGCGAAACTGGAGGCCGGCCCGCTTGCGGAAGTCGCCGACTGGCTGTCCCAGTACGAGCAGTTCTGGGATGCCCGACTCAATGCACTGGACACCTACCTCAAAACCATCCATCCCAGGAGCAAACCAAATGTCCGCAAGCGCAAATAGCGACGGCACGGACGCCGCGAGCGCAACAGTTCCGGAGTTGGTGATTACGCGCGTATTCGACGCGCCGAGGAAGCTCGTATTCGCCGCGTGGACCGAGCAGGAGCACCTGAGGAATTGGGAGGGCGCTCCGATGGGGTTCACGGTGACGGCCGAAGAATCCGACATCCGCGTCGGCGGACGCTTTCGGATCTGCATGCACGCACCCGACGGCACCGATCATTGGCTGCAAGGAGTTTATACTCAGATAGTGCCCCCGGAGCGGCTTGCATTCACCCACACCTGGTTAAGACGTGATGGAACGCCGGGTGTCGAAACACTTGTAACGCTCACTTTCGTCGCGCGTGGATCGAAGACCGAACTGACATTGCGCCAGACTGGCCTCGACACACTCGCGTCGCACGCCGGCCACACCCAAGGCTGGAACAGCACGTTTGACCGGCTTGGCGGGTACCTGGATCAACAACACTCAGAAGAGACAAAATCATGAGCACTCAGAATGCGCAGTCACTGCGCGAGATAGAATTGTTGCGTCTGCAGGCTGACGCATCACGCCGGATCCTTCGCATGAACACGGAAGGAATCACGCAAGCGGAATCTCTTATTCAGCCACAAGCTGCCGGGAATTGCATGAACTGGGTCGTAGGCCATCTGCTCGCGGTCTACCATCATGTGCTTCCACTTGTTGGCCAGAAGCCTGTGCTACCCGAGTCGCAACTGAGCCGCTACGATCGCGGCTCTGCGCCGATCAAGGACATGTCGGGCGCTCTGGATATCAATGAGATGCTGAGTGTGTGGGATGAGACATGCAAGCGCATCGACACAGGATTGGCGTCGCTTACAACCGCCCAACTGGATGCACCTGCACCGGTGAGCCCGATGAACAATCCAAATGAAACAATCGGCTCACTGCTAGCGTTTTTCTGCTGGCATCAGGCCTACCACGTTGGACAAACGGGGGTTCTGCGGCGCGTTGCCGGGAAAGAAGGCGCGATCAAGTAGCGCGCGCTCCGTCATTCCCGCGAAAGCGGGAATGACATAGACCGTAGCCGGAGTGACTTTAGTCCCAGTACTGGAATCCTCCCAGGAACGCGTTGTTGTTGTCAGCCAGGCGAGTTCCTGGTGCAGGCGCTTTCAGTTGCTTTGCATTCCCGCCGCCGAGCACAATATCGTCGACCTCGAATGCAGCCCTGAATAGCGCGGTCACTTTCTCAACGTGCCTGCGCCACTTCTTCTTCCCCATTCGCTCGAGTCCGCGCAGTCCAACATAATCTTCATACGTGTGCCCTTTTCTGTATGGGAGATGCCCCAACTCAAGTGGCGCCAGCACGTTGTCGACGATGAGAGCGGAGCCGAGCCCGGTACCGAATCCGAGGAACAGCATGCGGCCGCCGTGGTAATCGCCGAGCGCCTGCATTGCTGCGTCATTGAGGACTCGCACTGGGCGACCAAACGCTTTTTCGAAATCGAAACCGACCCAGCCGCTTCCGAGGTTGTGCGGCTCGATCGCGGGTTTGCCGTCTCTGACGGGCGCGGGGAAGCCGATCGTTACAACGTCATATTGCCAGTCAGATGTCAGCGCCTTGACCTGGGCCATCATGACATCCGGCGTCATATCGGGCCCGGAGTCGAACTCGCGCTTTGTCTGTTGCCCGGTGGCGAGGAGTTTGACGTGGGTACCGCCGACGTCGATGACGAGAATGTTTTTGGAATTCATAGTGATCACTACTTGATGGTTTTGAAACACGCAAGCCACGGATGCCCATAGGTCACCCGTCGTCATCCCCGAGCAGTCGCAGTGCAGATGCGCCTGCCGTCTCCACCTGATCCATCCTGCACTGACGCGGCGCCTTGTCTGGTCGCCAGCGCATGAACGTGGTGCCGTGCCGGAATCTGTCGGACGAGAAGTGGTCGTACTTCACTTCGACCACCAGCTCGGTCGCGAGCGGTTCCCACTCGGTCGAGCGCTTGGTGCTCCAACGGCTGGGGCCGCCTGGTTTGCGGCCGGTGAAACCCGGCTCCTGAATGAGCTTCTCCAATTTTGGAACGAGCGCCTTGCGCTCGTCATCTGCAAACGATGACGTGTATCCTACGTGATTGAGAAGACCTTCATCATCATACAATCCGAGCAGCAGTGAGCCGATCGCATGCCCGTTCGATGCGTATCTGAAACCACCGACCACGCAGTCGGCGCTCCTGATGCGCTTCACTTTCTGCATCGCACCTCGCTCGCCGGGATCGTACTGTAGATCGATCCGTTTCGCGACGACGCCGTCCAGTCCCGCTCGACCCGCGAGCCAGCCCCGCGCCGCGCGGATGTCGTAACTGATTGGAGAAAGCTGCACGACGCTCTCGGATGCCCTGTCCAAGAACCGTTGGACGAAATCTTCGAGTGCCGCGCGTCGCGCGAACAGCGGCTCGTCCACAAGCGATCGACCGCTTTCATCTACAAGCATATCAAACACGATGAACGTAGCAGGCGTTTCGTTCGACAACTTCGTCACTCGGCTGGCAGCCGGATGAATGCGTTGCAGCAGCGTGTCGAACGAAAGTGCTTTCTGTGTTGGATCGGTGACTACAATCTCGCCATCGAGCACAAACTGTTTTGCCTTGAGCGCGCCGAGTGCTGCCAGCAATTCAGGGAAATAACGCGAGAGCGAGTTACCTGATTTGGAGCGGAGTTCCACTTTTGAACCGTTGCGGAATGCGATGCAGCGGAAACCATCCCACTTAGGTTCATACTGCCATTCGTCTCCCTTGGGAAGTTCGTCGACCGCGAGCGCTTCCATCGGTTCATAGTCATACTTCAGCGGGAGTGTCACAAGTATTTCTCCAATCGCACGCGTCCACGCGCCGCCAGTAGTCCGGCCCAGAGATCACCCACTTTCTTCACTCGGGCCGGGACCGTTTTCAATGTGAACGCATTCATGTCGACTCCAGCTTCAACGTCGTCCCATGTAACAGGAGTCGAAACCGTTGCGTTCGGCTTTGCACGCACTGAATAAACAGACGCGAGAGTCTTCCCCCACGCGTTCTGGTTGTAGTCAACGAGCACGCGTCCTTTGGGTCGCTTGGCGATTATGTATTCCGCTGTCGCCAACTTCGGATGTTCCGCTGCAATAGTCTGAGCCAGGGCCTTGGCAAATGTCCAGACCTGCTTCTGCAACGGACCACGCACGATCGGGACATAGATGTGGATGCCGGTCGAGCCGGTCGTCTTCACGTAGGTCGGCATATCAAGATCGTGCAGTGCATCGCGCACGATGAGCGCAACTTCCAGCACACGCTGGAATGGCGTCCCCTTGACCGGATCCAGATCGAAGTGGAGATAATCGGGACGGTGGACGTCGTCGCAGCGGGAGTACCACTGGTTCAGATCAATGCATCCGAGGTTTATCACCCAGAGCAGCGACGCAAGCTCCTGCACCATCGGGAAGTCGATGACACTTCCAGAACCATGCTCAATGCTGCACGTCTCAATCCAGTCCGGGCGCGGTGACGGCGCGCGTTTCATGAAGAAGAATTTTCCGGCCGCACCGTTCGGGTATCGCTTCATTACGATCGCGCGATTGTGCAAGTGTGGCAGGAGTAATGGGGCGATTGCGGCGTAGTATTGCAGCAGATCCCGTTTGGTTATTTCACGTCGTTTCCAGAAAAGCTTATCGAGATTGGTGAGGCGCACCGAATGTCGGCCCGCGCGGACCGTGGCTTCGGCTGCGTCGGTGGGGATGTCGGGCGATCCCAGTCGCGGGGTTCCGGTCTTCGCCATGACGTGGAGTATTGCAATATTCCCGCCTTTTTTTCGGATCCGGGGGCGCGGGAATGACAACCCCTTCCACCAGCCAAGCTCCGATATTGCGTATATCTATACTGACACATTCACACAATTCTCCGTTCTACCTCAAAACTGAAGGCCCCTTCTGAAGTCAGAATCTCTTGATGGAACCGTCGCTCTTGTAACCGGCGCCAGCAGCGGTATTGGTGAAGCAACCGCTCGCGCACTCGCCGCTGCGGGCGCAACGGTCGCGCTTGCGGCTCGGCGAGCCGATCGACTCGAAAAACTTGCCGCCGATATCACGTCTGCTGGCGGGCGAGCGCTGGTGTGCGAAACTGACGTAACTGATCCGAAGCAGGCGACCGCTGCGGTGGACGACACCGTCAAAAAATTCGGCAGACTTGATACAGTCGTCAACAACGCCGGCGTGATGCTGCTGGGTCCCATCGAGGGGGCGCCGGTCGAGGAGTGGGAGCGGATGGTCCATCTCAACATTCTCGGGCTGCTCTACATCGCGCACGCCGCGCTGCCGCATCTGCTGAAAGCCGCCTCGCAGGATCCTCGGCATGTCGCGGATCTTGTCAACATCAGTTCAACCGCCGGCCGAGCTGCTCGGAGTGGCGCGGGTGTCTACAATCTGACGAAATTCGGCGTTGGTGCGTTCAGCGAATCGTTGCGGCAAGAGGTAACGGCGCGACACGTACGCGTTTCGCTGGTTGAGCCCGGCGCGGTGGATACCGAGCTCACTTCCCATCTGCGGTCAGGAATAAAGGAGAAGATGACGGAGCGATTGGCGAGTATGGAGCGGTTGAAGTCGGAGGATATTTCGGATGCGATCATGTACATCGTGACCAGGTCGCGGCGAGTCGCGGTGAATGAGATGCTGGTGCGGCCGACGGAACAGGAACCGTAGGGCGCCCCGTCCAGCGATCAGGCCTTGTGGCGGTACGTTATCCGGCCGCGCGTCAGATCATACGGCGATACCTCAACCGTCACACGGTCGCCTTCGAGGATGCGAATGCGGAACCGGCGGAGTTTGCCGGCTATGGTTGCGAGCACTGCCGCGCCATTGTCCAGCGTTACACGAAACGACGTGCTCGGAAGGACTTCGGTGACGGTCCCTTCGAGTTCAATCAGGTCTTCTTTGGAGATACGGTCCTCTGAGTAGGGGCTTGGCCGATACTGAGGTGCTTCCAGTATAGCTATTGAGGTTAACCTATCTAGAAGCGGGCGTCCAGATACAGACTGGCCTGGACCCCGCCCCTCGGCCGGATTCCCTTGGCCAGATCGAGCCTTATCAGGCCGTCCATAAAGGAAGTACCCACCCCGGCGCCACTCACGGGGACCACTCCTTCATTCCAGTTCCGCCGGTCGCCAGCCCAGCCCATATCGCCGAAAACCACGGGTCTGGCGATGACGCTGCCGAGTCCGAGTTCCGCGCGGGTCATCCAGTACGCGTTGCCCACGGCCGCCCCGACGTCCTGGCCGCGAATTGTGGACGTGCCACCCAGGTACCAGAGCCGTTGCACGGGGACGGTGCCGCCCGAGGTCCCGCCGCTCAGGGTCAATGCTCCCGTTAGCGGACCGCCAAGCGGGTGCGACACGGTGACATCGGCCATCGCGCGGGTGTAATCAAACGTGCCCGCTGCGCCGTCGATGCGGATGTCCGAGAACGCGCGCAATCCGTCCGGATCTTCGCCATACGTGCCGCGTTTGACGAGCGACAAACCGATTTCGGTTGCTTTCTGCACGTCGATGTTATCCGGGAAATAGCCGCCGCCCAGTTTGCCGCCGAGTGAGAAGTGCGTTTTTGTTGTGGCACCGAATTGTTGTTCGCCAAAGAGACGCCAGCTGTCGAGCAGACCACTCTGCTGCTGGTGCGTCAGTTCCCCGCCCCACGATCTGTAGTACACACCGTCGTCGCGACCGAACATCAATGCGGATAGGGACGAGCTCAGTCCGAACGGATCGCGTCCGAGGTCGTTTGCAGAATTCAAACGCCGATACACATTCACGCCGTAAGTCTCGCGCCCGTTCGTGCGCGCGACGCCAAGTTCAGCGTTGGGTGAGAGATCAAACCCGATTCGCGCGATCGCGTGACTTGAATATCCGGCACCCATGTCGTCGTCAACGCGCAGGCCTGTGGACAATCCTTCAATTCTATTGTAGCGCGACATCGCGATGCCGGACTGAAATACTGGCGGTGCGAATCCCCTGCTGCCTGCCTGGCGTTGCAGCGACAGTGCACTCGCAACGAGTGCGTCGACATCGGCGTCGCCGAACAGCGAGTCCGGTGCGTCGTATATCGACTTTGGAAGTGTTGGCGATGTTGCGAGCGCAAGTGTATCGCATGGAATGCGGACCACCATGTTGACCGAATTCTCGTGTGACGAACGCGTCGTCTCGCGATACGTAGCACCGCTCGTGCACGCGCTATCGCGTATCGCGCGACGTTCCTTGCGCGCCTCAACTCCGCGCGCGGTATCGAGAACGCTCAACGCGATCGTCGGGAGCTTGAGATCAGCGTTGACGGATTCGTAATCGAAGCGCTGACGCAATTCAAACGGGAAGCGCATGATACCGGCACGCCCCTTTCCTTCCACTGTCTGCGTGCGCGGTAGCCAGAACCGGTTATCGTACAGACCGTAATCGACGGTCATGACATCGATCGAGCCGGTGATGGGAAGAATCATCGGCTTGATCCAGCCGGGTATATCCTTCTTCGGATCTTCGCCGTCTTCCTCTTTCGCGACTTTCATCGCATCGAGCGGTTCTGCCATGCGATACACGCCGCGCACGAGCTGTCCGGTCGCGACGTCGAACCAGAGGGATCCTACAACAAGATTCCAGCTTGTAGTACGCGGTTGCACGCGCAGTTCGCGCACAAGTATCGATTTTCCGCCCGGCAATCTGAACGACACAGAGTCGCCGCTCTGATACGTATAATACGCCTCGGCGCCGTTGCCGAGTGGGTGGATCATTGCTTCGGCATCAGCGTCGGCCTTTGCAACCGCGGAACCGAACCACAGAGTTTCGCGGCCGGGATAATATGGAATCGGAACACTGCCCGCGCCGAGGTCGACTTCTGCATCACCGGCGCCCTTGAACATTGGTAGAGCGGATCGCGCGCCGGTTACATCGACAACGGCGCCGTTACCGCGTTCCCATTTTACGTGTGTTGCGCGTTCGGTGCGGAACATGAGTCGATCGCGGCCGAGGCTTGTGATCTTGGAATTGACGGAGATGCGCTCGTATGTAGTAGCGTCGTATGATTGGAGCGCGGAGTCCTGTGTGAAGCGTGCAGCGCGCGCGCGATCGAGGAGCGTGCGCGCGTTGGGGTCTTTGAATGCGGTCGCGAGAAGTTGTGGCGTGAGCGGAATGTGGCGTTCTTCGCGACGTTTGACGTGGAAGGAATCGCGGGCTGCCTGGATGGAATCGCGGCGCACCATGAGAGTGTCCTGGCGCGCGAGTCGCTCGGCGCGCTTGAGGCTGTCTGCGTGGGAGGGCTTGGCACTGCCGACGGTGACGGTGACTTGGGCGAAGATCAGCAGTGCGGATAGCATGCCGGGTTGGTCACCGAGGGGGTGGGATTGGTTCCCGTAGTTCGGCTACGTCGAGGGCGGTGGTGCAGCGGTAGGGCGCGGCGGCGGGTCAAAAGACGCGGGGTGCTGTCGCGCGTAGAGACGGCGCGGATAAATCCGCGCCATACGGCGCGCACGACCTGCACTGCGCGCACGACGGGCGTAGCGTTATTTGTGGATGAGCGGTTGGAGATCCGCGGGGTTCCAGGGCGTCGTCTGCGTTTTGGTTGCGGCGCGGACGGACGCGACCTGCTCGGCGGTGATCTTGGATGCGGAGTTGCCGAAGCTGGAGCGTTCGTAGGTAATGATCGCTGCGATCTCGGCGTCAGAGAGCTGATCGCCGAACGGTGTCATCGCGTTATTGAACTTGGTGTTCTTGACCGTGATCTCGCCCTGGAGTCCGTGGAGTACGATGCGGATCGGGACTTCGGGGTTGTTGTCGAGCCATTCGGATCCTGCGAGCGGCGGATAGGCGCCGGGGACGCCGAGTCCGCTTGCCTGGTGGCAGGCAGCACATCGCGTGAAGAGCTCAGCGCCGTTGGGGGCAGCGGCTGCTGTACCGCCGGCAGCGGATGCGACAGCAGCGCCGGGAATGACCGCCTTGGTCGAATCGAAGTACATGACGCTGGAGGGCTCATTGGCGGCGACTGACGTGCGATCAGTGTCGCGGCTGTCGGCGCCACCGCAGGCGGCGAAGGTAGTACAGGCCGCGAGGGCCGCGAGAGTGGAAATGCGTCTGCTGTTCATCGATTGAAAATATGTCAGACCCTACTGTCTCACCAAGTTGGTGAAGGTGATATAGACATTGGAGCCGGTTCTTCCCCCGGAGGCGCAGTCGCGACCGTTGGCAGCGCCGGAGAGTTCGCCGTTGGAAACGGTGAACGAGCCGTAGAGGGCACCGGGGCACGGTGCTGGAACGACGAAGGTGAAGTCTGCACCGGTATTCGTGGTTTTACCGGTGACACTACCGGAATAGACCCGCGTTCCGGTGGAATCGGCGACAAGGAAGGTGCCGGTGATGTTCTGACCGAGTTGGGACAGGGTCATGGAGATGCGGAAGGTTGGCGCCGGCGGGGTGGAGAGGTCTGCGCTGGGGGGCGTGGGCGGGGAGACGGAGAGAGCGGGGGTGTAGAACGGGAGGGAGAAGGACGCCGCGCCGGAGTAGGTGGCGTTGTAGACGGCCTGGAGAGTGCGCCACGTACCTCCGTGATTCGCAACCCAAGACGTCCGTTCACCGATTTGCGCCTGTTTGTGTGATATGACAGAGAATTCCGTGTTAAAATTGCGCCTCTTGATCGATGGATGAGTCACCCTGCCTTGTGAAGGCGCCAATCCCTCTCATCTTACGCTGCATGTTTGCTATGGATTTGACTCATACCTTTGGAAGCTCGGAGGTCTGGATGGGCTCGAGACGGAGATTTACCAGGGAGTACAACCAGGAAGCCGGTGTTGACAGCGAAACGGGCGGGGTAGACACGTATCTCACGGTCATGGGTATTCCTGTCACACTGTCCCTTTCCGGCTGCACCGTCCCCGTTGGCGTTAACACAATCGTCATCACAGAGGAAAAACGGGGGTCAGAGTGCCCTTCTTTGCGTCAGTTCCAACACGCCGGATCAGGAAACTCACTCTGACCCCGCTTCCACCCGCTTCCCCCGCTTCACTCGACAGTTCCCCTGTTTTCGTCACTCACTGAACCGCCTGCGTAGAAAGCCTGGCAACGGCAACACCGATTACGACAATCGCAGCAATCCATTCGAATCGACGTGATCTGAAAAACAATGCTCCCGCTACGACCACCAGCGTAATCGTTCGCGTCAGACTTGCAAGATCAAAAACTATGGCGCCGCGTGTGGCGATTACGACAATCCACGTAGCTGTCTGGTTCAGTACAAAAATGGTGAGGAATACATCTCTGTTCCGGGCCCATTCGGCACGCATGTCGAGTTGGCCTGCTTCGGAAATGGACCTCGGCAGCACGCTCGCTGACATGAGGAACAGAAGGATCGGAAGAACGGCAAGAAGTACATAATCGCCAACTACATGCACAGTCCGAGAACCGTCGAGGCCGGCGCCAACGGCCCACCAATAGTTGAACAACCACAGCAACGCAATCGCAGCCCAGAGAAGCGGCAGTGCATCCCACTTCACGTGCTTCCGAGCGTGGATCAGCTTGTGCAAATTGATGAGCAGATCGGCTATTCCAAGACCGATGATGATCGAAACGAGAGTCGTCCAGTGTTCTGTCATGTCAGGCATGGCAGCCAAGATGCTATTGAACGGGAAAGCGCGCGAGAGGCAAATGGTTCCCACTGCCTTATGGAACAGGGGTCAGAGTGCCCTTCTTTCCGTCAGCTCCAACACGTCGGATCAGGAAACTGCACTCTGACCCCGCTTTCGCGACCCCGCTTCCGCGCCTCCGCCGCGATCCCGCGCAACATCCCGCTGAACACCAACTGGTGCACCGGAAACAGCGCGTACCAATACGCCCGCCCAAGCCAACCAACCGGATCGAAGATCGCAGTCTGTCGAATCGTTGAGCTCGACGGCCCCTCTCCCGTGACCTCGAATTCCAGCCACGCGCGCCCTGGCACCTTCATCTCGGCGGCCAATCGCAGCAGTCGACCTGGTTCGAAGGCTTCGACGCGCCAGAAATCAATTGTGTCACCCACGCGCAGCGTGGTCGGATGCGCGCGTCCTCGTCGCATACCGACACCACCATATAGAAGGTCGAGCGTACCGCGCAGTGTCCACAACCAGTCCCAACCGTACCATCCCGTATCTCCGCCGATGCTCTGAATCGGCACGAACGCTTCCGCTGGCGTCGCCTCGACGGTGACTGTGCGCGAATCCACGAGACGCGTTCCGAATCGCACGCCGCCCCATGACCGTGGCTCGCCAGACGATGACAGTGCATCGGACCAGCGGGTCTCCGCAAACTCCCGCTCTTCGCGTGCGAGGCTTCGACGGATTGCGTCCACGATTCCCATTGGACGAGCAGCGAATACTTCGAGCGCGCTTTTGTCACGGACCACGGTGGGATGAATAATGCTCTCGATGAGCTTGCGTCCGATGCGCGCGTATAGCGGCGTGATGAGTCCCAGCCACAGGCTCGACAGATACGGCGTGAGAGCTGGCACGGGGATCATCCGAGGATGCAATCCACGCTGTCGCGCATACTCGCGCATGATGTCCGCGTAGCTTACCTGATCGGCGCCACCGATCTCGTACACGCGATACTGCGAGACAGGCAAGCGAAGTGCAGCGACCAGATATTGCAGAAGATCTTCAATGGAGATTGGCTGCGCCATGACGCTCACCCAGCGCGGCAGGAGCATGATCGGCAGGCGCTCCACCAGCGACCGGATCATTTCGAACGACAGACTTCCTGATCCGATCACGACAGACGCTCGAAACTCGAGTACCGGCACGCCCGATTCCCGCAGAATGCGCCCGACTTCCTGCCGACTGCGCAGGTGCGGTGAGAGTTCTTCTTCCTCGCCGCCGAGTCCACCGAGGTAGATGATGCGACTGACTCCGGCTGCTTTTGCTGCGTCGCCAAAATTCTGTGCGGCCTCTCGATCCATTTTCTCGAACGAGGCGTCGGAGCCCATCGAGTGCACCAGGTAGTAGGCGGCATCCATCCCGGAGAGTGCAGCGTCGAGACTGGCGCGATCGAGGACATCGCCGGCGACTACTTCCGTAGTCGGGCCGACCTTGTGCGTGAGTGCTTCTGGACGCCGCGCGAGGCACCGAACGCGATAACCCTGCTTCTCCAGCAGCGGCAACAGGCGTCCGCCGACGTAGCCGGTGGCGCCCGTCAGGAGTATGTGCGCTGCTTCGGGCGACGGCGTTTCGCTTGCCGTCATGCGAGTTGCATATGGGACATTACAGCATCAGCTATGCACAAACGCGGCCTGAGATCGGCGAACTCTCTTCAGGTGCACGGATCGCCGTCGTCAGCAAGATCTCCTATGCCGGCTTCCCCGCCGCGAGCGCACGAACATCCCGCATCATGTCGCACAGCACCGGCGTCCTGTCGTAAACGTCCCGCATGGGCTCGAGCAACTCCAACGCTCGCTGCGCAGATGCCGCTACAGTGAATCCATTTCGCTCGACTTCGGCCTGGTACCGGTCGCCCACTTCCTTCACGAAATCCAGGCTACGATCCGCTGTGCCATCGCCATGCTTCTGCTCAAATGCGATCCGCATCTCGGACTCGATCGCGTCGAAACCCTGCGCGAATTCGTCCTTGATCTTTGGCAGGAGATACCCCAGCTCGCCCCACATTCTCGCATTGAGAGCGATCTTGATTGCGGTGTTCGCGGGTTCTGACTTGTTTCCCTTCATCGTCGCGCCTGTCTGATATCGCGTCAACTGATGTTGACCGTCTTCATAGGTGTAAATCAGCCGATGTACTTCCTTGGACAGGAAACCAGCCGGCTCGACCTGATACTCGATGTCGACCAGACTCACGCCCGGCAACATTACCGCTCCCCGGCTTTCCAGTGCCTTGGCCTGATCGCCGTATGTCATCTGTCCGTGATGCTTCGGTTCATTGATTTTTTCACCCACTTTTTCGAGCAACATTTCGCCGCCTTTCTCGACGAACGTGGACAGGGCTCCAGCCATCTCACCAAGGCCGGGGAGAATGAATCCGGCGCTCAGTGCGGCACCTTCGAAAAGCTGCGCCGCAGCCGTTTTAGCCTCATCGTAGACGTATAGCTGACCGTGCTTGAAATAGTAGATCGCACCACGCTTCTGCATTGCAAACGTCGAACCTGCCTCGCCGCTTGCACGGAAGAGCGGCATCGCGGTGCCGGCGGCTTTGCCATCGGGCGACTTGAGCAAGGTGCCGGAAAGCAGGATGTCCAGCACCGACGGTTCCGGAATTACGGGGTTACGTGGAATGGAGTACTTCTGCTCGGTCCGGGCGACTGCAGCGCTCATGTGATCTCCAGAAGGGAAAATGGGGTCAGGTCTTGCACCGTGCGACGCACGGCGCAAGACCTGACCCCAATTCCACCCAATTCCACCGTCGGCCGCGGTGGCATCCACGGCGGATTCGGCGGTAGTGCGTTGTCGTTTGACGGCAACCACCCGTTGACCCGCATCTTCGTCGACAGAAACGTCGCGACGCTGGTCGCGTCAAAGAACCCAACGACGCGCGCTTGCTCATCAATCTGATTGCCGTTCGGCGCCAGCAACGAGATCTCGGGCCACTTGTCGTAGCCGAGTGCCTTGCCGATGTTTTTCGCAACGAGATCGTGACTCGGGTCGGCGTAGACGAAGATGGCGTAAGGAGCAAGTCGAGCGAGCACTGGCGAATTGAAGACCTCGTTTTTCATACGCGTGAAGTAAACGGCGTTGAAGTCGCCCGTCACAAGCACTATCGGTTTGTGTTGCGCAACGCCGAGGTCGTACGCATCAGCCGTTTTGTCGACAAACCAGTTGATCACAAGCGGGACTGCGACCGGCGGACGCGACGCGGTCTGGCCCTGAACAATTCTTCGGCCAAATCGCGGTACGTTCCGAACGCAATATCCAAGTCCAGACCGCAGGCCGTCGCGAAATGCGATCATTCGCTCGGCGGAGTTTCCGTGATTGCCGATAGCGTTGGAGAATCCGCCGCGATTGCCCTTCTCCGCGTTGATCCTGTCGAGCGCCGCGCCCCACGCGCCAGTTGCCAGGGGCGGATCGCCCAGAAACTGCATGGTATATTCGGCGTCTGCCAACTCGGGGGAGCTGAGCGACGCATCTCTCCGGGATGCAGCAATCAGCACACCCGCGAGACAATCGGCGTCGTGTTCTGAAGTGTTGAACTTTGCATAGTCCAATCCCATCATGAACTGAAGCTCATGCCCCCATTCGTGTGCGATGGGGAATATCACCGCCATGTTTCCGTCGCTACCGCTCTTGTCAGCTGCGCGCGTCATGAGCTCTGCGATGAACGCACGATCATAGTAGATGCTTCGGTCCAGCCGGCATGCGTGCGCGTTGTTCGGTCCCATCTGGCCGCACGCGGAGTTGATCGATCCCTGATATCCGACGACGCGGGGCGATGCGTACCGCTCACCGGCGTCGTGAAACAATCGGGTGGCGGCGGCGTCAATGGCGACTGTCGCAATGCGCATTTTCGCGTCCGACGTGGCGACGTCGGCGGCCGTGGCTGCGGCCTGCGCCTGTGCCGTGGATATCGGGGCCGCGTGCGCGACGCAGATTCCGATGCAGACTGCAGCGATCCGTAGCGGTGGCCGCATGGCATGAAAGTGTACCGTCCCGGAACGTCCCGCAAGGCGGACCAATGACAATCAGCGGTCGATAACTCCTATTGACGGGGGCAGTCGGCGGCGGTAAACTGGCCGCTCCTTCCACCTTGTGACAGACTGCGTATGCGAATCGTTCCGGCTGCCACCAACGTCGCGGGTTTAGCTCTTCTGCTCGCCGCGCTACTCCTGGACCCGAGCCGTGCGAGCGCTCAACAGCTTGCGGCGACTCGCGCGGGGATAACACCCATAGCCATGTCGGCCGCTCGAACAAGGGCTCAAGGCTACGACTCCGTAGCCAGTGATCGGGGATCTCGCAAATCGCATATTGCAATTGGCGCTATCGCGGGCACGTTGGCCGGCGGCATTCTGGGCGGACTCAGTGCGCGCAGTAGTAAGGAGACCGGCACTGCATTGGACGGCATAGCCACAGCCGCGAGCGTCACGATCGGTGCGCTCGCGGGGCTAGTCATAGGCGGTGTGATTGGAGCGTTCATGCCGCATGCGTGAGTCCGGGGTCCGGCGGATCCATACGCGAGACGCGGATTTCCACCGGCTCCCGGAAATTGAACCAGTCGACTCACTCGGATAAGACGTTCGTCGACGCAGGAAAATCAGAGGATCAGCAAAGTGCTGCGAATCACAGGGGACTGCGATGTGGCTGATCGTTCATTTTATTATCATCATCGGAGTATCGATTCGCGTTCTGCTCCGACCGCATCGCGAGCCGGCCTCGCGCGTTGCGTGGATCCTGTTCATCGCGGCCGTGCCATACGTCGGCGCATTGCTGTATCTGATGCTGGGCGAGGTTCGATCGGCCCATACGGCGGGACCCCGAAAGCTCCTTAAACACGCGCAACGCATATCCGCCAATCACTCTGCAGACAGCGCAGGTATTTCGAACAACGCGTCGCCCGGGTTTGCGGTGGGCGAGTCGATCGGTGGCTTTGCACCGGTAGCCGGTAACAGCGGACGCTTGCTCGAAGATTCTAATGCGACGATCGACGCACTTGTCGCGGATGTTGATGCGGCGCGCGACCATGTGCACCTTCTATTCTACATCTGGCTACCCGATAATAATGGCCGCAAGGTTGTCGAAGCGATGATTCGCGCTGCAGAGCGCGGCGTCACGTGTCGCGTAATCGTCGACGATCTTGGGTCACGTAGTTTCATCCGCAGCGAACACTGGTCTGCGTTGGATCGTGCCGGTGTCCAGTTGACTCGCGCTCAACCGATTGGCAACGTCGTGCTTCGTATCCTCAAAGGACGGGTCGATGTACGAAACCATCGCAAGATCGTGGTGATTGACAACCAGACTACTTATTGCGGAAGCCAGAATTGCGCCGATCCCGAGTTCATCGTAAAGGCAAAATACGCACCGTGGGTTGACGCTGTTATCAGGTTTGAAGGACCAATTGTCAGGCAGAACCAGCAGCTCTTTCTTGCGGATTGGCTCAAATGCACCAATGAAGATTTATCTGCCTTGGCAAACCAGTCGATACCGAAGCCGGTGCAAGGGTTCGTGGCCCAGGTCATAGGGACGGGACCCGAGGTCCGCTATTCTGCCATGCCTGAGCTTTTCGCAACGTTGATGTTCAGCGCGAGACGGGAGTTGGTGATAACGACACCGTACTACGTGCCCGATGACGCCATGCAGGCCGCGTTTTGCACGAGCGCCCGACGCGGTACGGTAACGATTCTTATCGTCCCGGCCAGAAACGACAGCTGGTTCGTTGGGGCCGCGAGTCGAAGTTACTATGCCGACCTACTGGATGCAGGTGTGTGCATTTACGAATACGTCGGTGGCTTGCTGCATACCAAGTCGTTGACGCTGGATGGCGAAATCACACTGATCGGCTCCGCAAACATGGACCGTCGCAGCTTTGACCTGAACTTCGAGAACAACATTCTGTTCCAGGATCCGGATTTGACGCGGGTCGTCCGCAGCCGACAACAGGACTACATCGACAAATCCCGGTCGATCACGCATGAAGATATAGCCAAATGGAGTGTGCGATATCGACTCCGCAACAACGCCATGGCTATTCTTGGTCCGGTGTTATAACCAATGGATTTGGGGACAGGTCTTGCCCCCATAGTCCCGCGCACGAGCACGTGTCCAACGGGCTCGACGGATGCTTCCCCGCCGCGATGATTTGGCTCAGCCAACGCGAGCGAGCACCGCTTGCAGAAGCGTCCGCAGCAGCAGGCCGACTGACGCAAACAGCATTGCGCTTGCGGCGAGCATGACCCCCTTGAGGAGCTTCGACGGCCAGAGCTCGATGTCAAACATGGCGATTCCCAACAGGACGCTGCCGACACCAGCAAGCGTCGCGGCGACACTATCGGGATGAGCCAGGCCCGTCGTAGCAGCGCCGATCGCGAACGCACAGCCGAGAAACGTGAGCCAGATCACTCGTGTCAGTCGCGAACCTCCAGACGTGACGGCCAGCTGATGATAGTCCATTGAATGCCTCGCGAGGAACGACGGCTGTCGAACGTTCCCAAATTGAACTATTTCATTGCGCATCGTAACCCCGACATGCGCGATGCCCATCCCGTCGTTTACAGAAAAGATGTACATTCTGCCCACCGTACCAAGACTGTAACGTCGGACCATCCTCCATACGGAGTACTCGATGCCGCTCTCACGCCGCGGATTTCTCTCCTCCATAGGTGCCGGAAGCGCCGGCGTCCTGCTGTCGCCAATGATTTCCGGGCGCGGCACGGAAGCACTGTTCGCGCTCGGGCTTCCAGAATCGACGCCGCCCAACGGCATCGTGCGACTGGACAGCAATGAGAACCCCAACGGGCCAGGGGACCGCGTGTTCGCCGCCATCGGGGGATGCTTCGGCGTGGACAACCGGTATCCGCGCGACGAGGAACGCGCGGCTATTCGCGCAATCGCGACCGCGCGCGGCGTGCCGCCTGATCACCTCCTGCTCGGCTGCGGCTCTACCGAGATCCTGCGGATTGCCACGGGCGCCTTCGCCGGTCCGGGACGCGCGCTGGTGCAGGCGTCTCCCACGTTCGAAGTGATGGGACGGTTCGCGCCAGTCATTGGCGCGGAGGTGCGCAATGTACCGGTGGATGCCAAACTGCGGCTCGATCTGGACGCGATGACGGACGCTGCCAAGGGCGCCGGTATCGTGTATCTGTGCAATCCCAACAACCCCACAGCAACTGTACTCGGCGCTGCCGCCGTGAAGGATTTCGTGGAACATGTAGGACGCGTATCGCCTGATACGATGTTCCTTATAGATGAAGCGTATCACGAATACGTGGACGATCCGGCGTATGCCACCGCAATCCCGTTGGCACTCGCCAACCCGAACGTCGTAGTCGCCCGCACGTTTTCAAAAGTGTACGGCATGGCGGGCCTGCGACTGGGATACGCCATCGCGCGCCCTGAGACACTAAAACGGATGGAACCCTGGTTGCTCGACACCAACACCAACCAGCCGTCATTGGCTGCGGCCAGTGCTACCGTCGCCGACACCGCGCGCATCGCTCAACAGCAGCGCCTGAATCGCGAGTCCCGCGCCTTGCCAGCCGATTGTCAGGCGAATTTTGTCATGGTGGATATCAAACGCGACGTGAAAGCGTTCCGCGCCGAGTGTCTGAAGCAGGGCGTATCTCTGGGGCGTCCCTTCCCGCCGTTAAATACGCATCTGCGCGTCACCATCGGAACGATGCCGGAGATGCAGCGTGCGCTTGACGTGATTCACCGAGTGCTTGCCTGATCCACCGCGCCCGCGCTGCGCCGGCCACAGGCGAGGTCGACTGCCGATATTCTCGACGGCCTAGCCAAGCCCTTCAACAAATCCGCGCCGCCAGCTCGAATACACGGGCTGCCAGCCGAGTTCGCGTTTAGCCTTCGCATTGCAACCGCCGCGGCTCTTTGTCATCATTGATACACCGCCGTCACCGATCGCGAGCTTGCCAAGCCAAACAGGCACCCGGTAAGGTGGCTTGCCGCCGACGGCGGCCGCAAGCACGGGCAGCCACATCGAAACCGGCGCCGGTTCATCGTCGACAACATTGTAAATGCCCGGGTCACCGAGCGACACTGCTGCCGCCGTTGCGCGTGCCGCAGCGCTCACATGGATGAACGACCAGACGCCGCCTCCGTCGCCGACGATTGGCATCCAGCGTTTGCGAACGAGTTTGACGATTGCACTGTCTTTCGCGAGGCCAGTGCCCGGACCGTACAGCATCCCATAGCGCAGCGCGACCGCTTGCAAATATTTGGCTCTCTGCACGGCGTCTTCCTGATATCGAATTGCTGCGAGAGTCTTGCTGAAGCTCGCATCGCCGCTCTGCAAGGCAACGTGAAACGCCTCCGCGATCTCGAGGCCGCGCTGTCTGTCCAACTCGAAGCGAGGTCTCGTTTCGCGAACATGAATGCGCGCGCGACCAGCGAGTTGGCGGCAGGCGGCAGCGTCGCGCTGAATGGTTTGTGCCACCTCGTCGAATTCCAACTCGAACACATCGTGCAGCAGGAAGGCTGCTCGCTCAAGCGGAGAAAGGCGCTCCAGAGCAAGCATGAGCGGTAACGTAACGTCTTCCACTTCGTTCTCTTCTACAATGGGCTCAGGAAGCCATGGACCGATGTACGTCTCTCGTTGATGTTGTGCAGACCTGAGTTGATCGAGACACAGATGCATCACCGTACGGCGCAGAAACGCTTCCGGATCGCGCACGTCTGTGCGATTGGCATCATCCCAGCGGATGAACGCATCCTGCACGACATCCTCGGCGTCAGCCACCGAGCCCAGCATGCGGTACGCGACGCGTATCAGCATCGGACGCAGCGGCGAGAAATCCGCTGCTGCGTCCTCATCAGATACTGAGTTGGCCATCAGGCAGCGAGCCTCCCAGCTTTGATGGCCGCCGGATCGACGAAGCCGCCGAATCCAACAGCGAGACGAGTATAGCAAGGCGCCTCGCGCCAAGCGGAAAGCAGGTAGATACGCTGCTCGGTGTCTCCGGCTTCGCGTGCATACATGGTATGCATGTTGATGCAGTTGGCGCATCTGTTGATCTGCGAGGCGCGGATCTTGATCAGCTCCAACAACGTCGGGTCCAGGCCGCAACCGTGGACGAACGTTTCGAATGCCAACATGGCATGGAACGCGGCGGGCGATACCTGAGTGTAGTCAATACGTGGTTTCATGATTGTTTCATTTAGTTGTTTGGCCAAAATGGCATCCGATATCAGGCAAAGCCCAAAAACCGTTGTCCTTCGTCGCTCAACATTTCTACCGACCAGGGCGGCTCGAATACCATATCGACTTCGACCTTTTTCGCGCCCTCCAGGTTGTTCAACGCGGTTTTCACTCCTTCGTAAATCCACTCGCCAGACGGACAGTTCGGGGTGGTGAGCGTCATGATCACATGGATGTCGCCGTCCGGGCATTCGACTTCGTAGATCAGTCCCATGTCCACGATGTTGAGGCCATAT
>CAJDVC010000076.1_pt1 | contig 24537 bp, 20 predicted proteins | sample 7391211 | NCBI WGS metagenome assembly CAJDVC01 (sample SAMEA7055683, study PRJEB34461) | soil metagenome | biome: terrestrial ecosystem; feature: Peninsula; material: soil | place: Antarctica | collected 2016 | reverse complement strand
GGACGCTGCGCGCCGGTACGCGGAGGCGATAGTGGAGACCGTGCCCAACCCGTTGCTGGTGCTGGATGACACGCTCCGGGTGCTCAGCGCGAATCGCGCGTTTTACGACAGTTTCGGAACGTCCGCGCAAGACACGGTTGGCCCCGCGATATTCGATCTCGGCAATGGCCAGTGGGACACGCCGAGCCTCCGTGGACTACTCGAACGCGTGCTTTCCGAAGGGGAGGCATTCAATGACGTCGAGGTCGAGCGCGACTTTCCGACTGTAGGACGTCGCACAATGCTTCTGAACGCGCGGCGCATTGCGTCCGACCGCAACGGCCTTCCGCTGGTCCTCCTTGCAATTGAAGACGTCACAGAGAAAACCCAAGCGCGACTTTCGCTCGCACACGCTAATACCGAACTTGCTGCTCGTGCTGACGAACTAGAGATCATGGCCACCGAGCTGCGAGGTAAGACAGCTGAGGCTCAAGCGAGTAGTCGTGCCAAGACGGAGTTCCTGGCCACGATGAGTCACGAGCTGCGGACACCGCTCAACGCAATTGCCGGTTACGCGCAGCTCCTGGACATGGGCGTTCAGGGTCCCGTGACCGACGAACAGCGCACTTCCCTCGCGCGGATCACTGGGAGCCAGAAGCATCTGCTTGGTCTCATCAACGATATCCTGAGCTTCGCCAAGCTGGAGGCTGGGGCCGTGTTGATCACGAGCACTGACGTCAACGTGAACGATCTGCTCGAGAGCGTAAAGGCGATGGTCATGCCTCAAATGGCTCGCAAGACGCTACGCTATGCAGTACACGGTCCAGACGGCCACTGCGATCCGACGCTCGCCATTCGGGGCGATGAAGGTAAGGTCCGCCAGATTCTCCTGAACCTGCTTACAAACGCGCTCAAGTTCACCGGAGCCGGTGGCAGCGTCGATGTCACATGTGATACGAGCGACGGTCACGTCGCAATCCGCGTGCGCGACACGGGGATCGGTATTTCGGCGGATCATCTGTCCGTTATATTCGAGCCGTTCATCCAAGTGAATCCGTCGTTGACCCGCGTTACCGATGGCGTGGGATTGGGATTGGCAATCAGTCGGGAGCTGGCGCGAGCGATGGGAAGTGACATTACGGTGGAGAGCACCCTCGGAGTGGGATCGACGTTTACGCTCACCCTCCCGCGCTCGCCTACACGTGTTGACGATGTTCCTGGTGAAGATGATCTTGGTGATGATCCTGAAGCGTGATTCGAGTGTTGGATGAGAACTCGTCCCGGAGCAAAGCTGCGATCCCCATCCCTGACACGGCATTACGATCACCCGGGGCGACAACGTGCGGAATTCGTGTCCACAGAACCGGCAGCAGCCCACCGACGGCCATCCTTGCATTCGCCCATCCTGCTTCACACCAGCTACTCCGGCCGGCTTTCACGGCGGGCTCCATTCGGGAACGCGCCGTGGTTTGCCACCAAGGAACTGTGCTGCTTAGACCGGCAGCTCTTCCCGCGGCGACGAAGCACCGGAACCAGTCCAACCAGGCCGGTTCCGAGAAGTGACCCCGGAGCCGCTGAATCCGCCGTTGCCGAAGTCGACCGCTGCGCAGTCGTTTGAGATCGTGTTGTTATCCAGCGTCACCGCCCCATTGAGGGCGATATCTCTCCCACACGCGACGTTCGCACCAGTGTTCAGGGTGACCGCTCGTAAGCGCGAGAATATTCCCCTGGAAAGCAGTGCCGGTTCCGAGTATCGCAGAACTGCCGACTTGGAAAAACACGCCGTCATTGGATCCACCGTTTGTCACGAAAACAGACGAGTTGCTAGCCGTTGTCAAAATGCTACCGATCTGAAAGACGAAACGGGCATCGTTCGCGCCTGCGAAGTCGAGGAAGAGGCTGTCTGTCGACTGGGCCGATGAAGAAAAGGAATACACGCCAGGTGTGAGCGGGTGCGCATGCGATGAGACTGATCCGAGATTCTGACCCGTCAAATCGGTCGTGGCCGGCAGAGCGGCAAAACCGTTGAACGCGAGCGTCGCATCGGTTTGCGCCTGCATCGCGACAGCGTCGGCTGAACGGATTGTTCCGGCGATAACTCCCGGGGCAATTCAGTGTGCATTCTGCCGTTATCACTGAGCCATTGAATCGGCGCATCAGGACGGGCCTGTGCGAGGAGCTCTACCGGGAGAAGTGGCGTCGAGAAGTACTGGCGCCCGCTCGACAGATATGCGAGATGTGTTGGGGCGACGCACAGGCGGATTGCAGCGCCGATACCAAGTTACCGCAGAATCTTACCCCAATCTTGACCAAAACTGGTGGGCCGGTGTGCGGGCCGAGACAGAAGAAAGCGCGTAAGTCTAGGGATGTGCGCCCGGAGGAAGTCGAATCCCCAACCTTCTGATCCGTAGTCAGATGCTCTATCCAATTGAGCTACGGGCGCATTACAAAACGCATAAACAACCGTGGGGTCTCGCGACCGCCGTTCCTCATCCAGCAATGGGCGGTACAAGACTCGAACTTGTGACCTCCACGATGTCAACGTGGCGCTCTAACCAACTGAGCTAACCGCCCGAAGGCCTTTCACCTAGCCCCACCAATCTCAAGGGCGGGCCTCGCTGCGCCCGCCCCCTATCATCGTACTTAAGCGGGAGACGGGACTTGAACCCGCGACCCCAACCTTGGCAAGGTTGTGCTCTACCAACTGAGCTACTCCCGCATTTCTCTCAATAAAGCCATAATCTCGAAACAACTGTTCCGCCCAGTGGAGCGAAGGGGGATCGAACCCCTGACCTCTTGAATGCCATTCAAGCGCTCTACCAACTGAGCTACCGCCCCGATTTTGCTCCGATGTCCCGCCCCAAACCCTCGGCTGATTCACCCGAACCGACCAAATGGTGTGGCCGAATTCGTCCACCGGCTCCCCTGTCCCGCAGGAACCGCGAAGGATATCCGGGGGTATGTCGAAAGTCAAGAAATGTCATCGTCGTTCGGGTCTAGACATGGGCCCATCGGCCGGTATCTTGCACCGCACTCCCGCGGTACTCGCGGGTTCAGGAGTCCAAACTAATTCAGCGCCGCGAAAGCGGCGTCTGATACATATAGAGTGAAGAGGCTAAAATGGCCGAAGTGAAGACACGCCGCCGTCGGGGTACGGGAACCTCGCCAGCAGGTATAGCTCCTAGTGAGCCGGAGCGCGACATTCTCGACCAGTACCTGTACGAAGTAAGTACCTATCCGCTGCTGAAAGGTACTGAAGAAATCGATATTGCCCGCAAGATTCGCGCGGGTGATGCCGATGCACTGCAGGAATTGGTGAAGCGCAATCTGCGCTTCGTAATTTCAGTTGCAAAGAAATATCAGAACCGCGGTCTCCCACTCATCGATCTGATCGGTGAAGGGAACGTCGGACTGTTGACCGCTGCCCGGAAGTTCGATCCGGATCAGGGTGTCAAGTTCATCTCCTACGCAGTGTGGTGGATTCGCCAGGCGATTCTGTCGTCGCTCGCACGTCAGGGGCGCACGGTTCGCGTGCCGCTGAACCGCACTGCCGATCTGTCACGCATCATCAAGGCGTCCGAGATCCTGCGCCAGAAACTTCGTCGTGAACCAACGCCGAACGAACTCGCGCAGATCACCGGTCTTTCTGTCGATGTTGTCCAGTCGCTCGCCGCGCTCAATACGGGCGACGTGCGACTCGATGCACCGATGGATCCCGAGGGCGATCGTTCTCTGATCGAGCGCTTCGTCGCAGACGAAATGCCCGATACCGAGGAAGAGGCCATGAACCGCTTCCTCAACGACGAGATTGAAACAGCGCTGCGCACGCTTCCACCGCGCGACGCAAAGGTACTGAAGCTGTACTTCGGCCTCGAAGGAGGCCGCGAGCACACGCTTGAAGAAATTGGATCCATGCTTGGCGTTACTCGCGAACGAGTCCGCCAACTTCGTGACCGCGCTCTCAAGCGGCTGCGTGAAGGTGACGTGGGCCGCGCGCTGAGCAGCTTCGCAGCGTAATGCATGATTGATTGCCGCCACGGCTTTTATGGTGACGGCAAAGGTTTAGAACCGCCGGGAGCAACTGGATGCAGCAGGCTCCCGGCGGTTTTTATCGGCCCACTATCCCAAAATGAGATCTGGTCGATACATCAAACTGTGGCCGCGCACCGGGCTTGTCTTCTGGAACCAATAGGACGGGTGTGAGTGACGGATTTTCCTGATGCGTCGCATGCGACTGGATCCGCGGCCCGGAAGAACGGCACGGGGAGGCGTCTGCGCATCTGCATGCTTACGACCTTCTACCCACCGTACAATTTTGGGGGCGATGGCATTGGGGTGCAGCGTCTCGCCGCTGCATTCGCCCGTCGCGGCCACTCGGTTACTGTCGTACACGACGCGGACGCGTACCTCGCCCTCAATGGTGGCACCGAACCGGCACCCGGCGTACCCATCAATGGTGTCGATGTTGTCACGCTCAGAAGCAGACTCGGCGTCATCTCGCCATTGCTGACACAGCAGTTTGGTCGTCCAGTGGTGCACGGCCGAAAACTCCGCGCGCTACTTGGTACTGGTTTCGACGTCACGTTCTTTCACAACATCTCGCTAGTCGGTGGCCCCGCGCTGCTGCGTGAGGGACGCGGGATCACGCTGTACGAGGCGCACGAGCACTGGCTTGTCTGCCCTACTCACGTACTGTGGCGATACAACCGTGAAACATGCGATGGGCGCGACTGTGTGCGTTGCATGCTGACATATCACAGACCTCCTCAACTGTGGCGCTCGACCGGACTCCTGGAGCGTGAGCTTGGCAACGTCGATGCGTTCATTGCGAAGAGCGCATTCAGCTGCGACAAACACCGCGAGTTTGGGTTTTCGCGCGACATGGAGGTCATCCCGTATTTTCTGCCACCGAACCCGGTGCTTGCCGACGGCAGCCAGCCATCAGAATCACCGCATCCGCGGCCATTTTTCCTTTTCGTTGGGCGGCTGGAGAAGATCAAGGGCCTGGATGACGTCATCCCCTCCTTCGCTGGCGCGGAAGGCCCGGATCTCCTCATCGCTGGCGATGGGGTTTATGCGGATTCGCTCCGGCAACTCGCCACCGGATTCAATAGAGTGCATTTTTTGGGTCGGGTGCCCAGCGACCGTTTACGATCGTATTATGAGCATGCGCTCGCTCTGATCGTCCCGTCGGTGTGCTTCGAGACGTTTGGAATCATCCTCATCGAGGCGTTTCGCCAAGGTACACCAGTGATAGCTCGGCGGCTTGGTCCCTTCCCGGAAATTGTAGAGACCGCTGGAGCAGGGCTGCTGTTCGAGAATCGCGCCGAACTGGAATCGGCGATGCTGCAGATGTCCGAGTCTCCTCGGCGCCGCGAGGCGCTGGCCGAGGCAGGCCGCTCCGCGTTTGCGCGGGAGTGGAGTGAGGAAGCTGTGATGCCGAAATATCTCGATCTCATCCGCCGACTCGCGAGTGAGAAAGGCGAACAGTCCATCGTTGACGCCCTCGCGGGCGGAGGGATTGCATGAAGGTGTTCATCACCGGCGGCGCCGGTTTCATCGGCTCCCATCTCGCGACGCAACTGCTGAACGCGAACAACCAGGTGATCATTCTTGATGATCTCTCGACTGGCTCGATGGACAACATTGAACATCTCATCGGTCGGCCGGGGTTCACGTATCAAATAGGATCCGTCACCAACCCTGCTCTGGTGTCTGAACTCGTCGACCGCTGTGACTGCACTGTCCATCTCGCCGCCGCAGTTGGCGTCCGGCTCATCGTCGAGAGCCCTGTGCGGACAATCACGACGAATGTGCACGGAACCGAAGTCGTCCTCGATGCGGCAGCACGGAAACAGAAACTTGTTATTCTGGCATCGACATCAGAGGTGTACGGCAAAAGCCCACGCGCCACTTTCAGCGAGGACGACGATCTGGTGCTCGGTTCCACCACGCATTCACGCTGGGCGTATGCCTGCTCCAAGGCGTTGGATGAATGGCTCGGGCTCGCATACATGCGCGAGCGCAACGTCCCGGTGATCATCGTGCGCTTCTTCAACACCGTCGGGCCTCGCCAGACAGGTCGTTACGGAATGGTAGTACCGACCTTCGCATCGCAGGCCGTGCGCGGCGAACCGATTACGGTCTTTGGACCGGGAACGCAGTCGCGTTGCTTCGGTCATGTCTCGGACGCGGTGGAATCCGTAATGCGTTTGATTCGTACGCCGTCCGCGGCGGGCCGAGCATACAATGTGGGGAACGACGAGGAGGTGACGATTCTACAACTGGCAACTCTGGTTCGGGATGCTGCCGGCAGCTCGTCGCCCATTGTCAGCGTGCCGTATGACGAGGCGTACGCCGTTGGATTCGAGGACATGGCACGGCGCGTGCCCAATCTTGAACGACTGGAGCGCACGATTGGATTCAGGCCAAGCATCCCGCTGAACCAGATCATCCAGGATGTGGTGGCTGATCAACGAGCGAACATTGCTGGTGTGGAGTCGTCCAGGGTCTGACGCCTTCCCGCGCATTTCACCAGTGGATCAACCGCGGACCAACTGCCTTGACCTCGGCCTGCTGGATTAGATTTCACATTTGTGATCCCACCGATCCCCAATGATCAAACTCGACGACATCTATAAGTCCTTCGGCGATAAAAAAGTCCTTGAGGGATTCTCGCTCGAAATTGATGAGGGCGAGACAATGGTCATCATCGGCTATTCCGGCTCCGGAAAGTCGGTGGCGATCAAACACATCGTCGGTCTTCTCTTTCCGGATCAGGGGACGGTCTTCGTCGATGGCCTGGAAGTTCCCGACCTGCCGCGCGACGAGTTGTACGCCCTCCGTGGCAACATTGGCTATGTCTTCCAGTTTGCTGCACTGTTCGATTCCATGACAGTCGGTGAAAACATCGCGATGGCGCTTCGGAAGACGCGCACAATGTCGGACGCTGAAATCACCGAGCGCGTGCATGAATCGCTCGCGCTTGTCGACCTGCCCGACTCGGAATCCAAATTCCCCGCCGAACTCTCGGGTGGAATGCGCAAACGCGTCGGGATTGCGCGCGCAATTGCCAAGCGGCCGAAGTACATTCTTTATGACGAGCCAACCACCGGGCTGGATCCTGTCACTTCCGCTGTAATAGACGAATTGATGATCAGAATGCGCGAAAAACTCGGTGTTACGGGTGTCGTCATCACACACGACATGCGCAGCGCCTACTCTGTCGGCACACGCATCGCGATGCTTTATGAGGGTAAGGTGCAGCAGGTTGGAACCGTCGCCGAAATTCAAAATACGACCGACCCCGTCGTGCGACAGTTCATAGAAGGCAAACCGACTCTCGATGCAGCACTGGCGGGCGTCTGACGTGACGTCGGCGACCGATTCCACCGCGTCAGCATCTCCTGCGTTTCCCTGCATACTCGTATACACCACCCGCGAACGCGCGCGGGCATTTGTTCGCGTCGCCTTCCCGCGTCGCCGAGGTCACACGATTCTTGTTCGTAACGTGGATGAATTCAGCGCTGCCATCAGGCGCGACCTCATCGACGCGGTGCTTGTGGATCTGGCGGGGCAGGGAGACGAGCACTGGACTGTAGCAGCCACGGCCGCAGACTTCCCGAGCACTCCATTCTTTGGCCTGCTGCCGTTTCGAACCACCGATGCAGAATCAGTTGGCCGCTCTGCATCATACGGTTTTGCGGACGTCCTGTGCGAGCAAGTGGATGAATCGACTGCCCGCGACCTGGTTGCTCCGCACTGCTATTCCAGCCGCTTTGCCCGGGCTCTGGCCGACGCGCCTGATGCCCTTGGCCTGACGAGCGAGACCCAGCGGAAGACCTGGAATGCTATCGTGCAACACGCTGGGCGACCCGTCACGACAACGACCCTGGCCGGTGCCATGGGCGTAACCCGAGAGCACCTCAGCCGGAACTTCGCTCGCGATCACGGGGCCAATCTCAAGCGGGTAATTGACCTCGTTCGGCTGATTTCGGCGGCCGAGCTGTCCAAGAATCCGGGATACGACGTCCGGGACGTCGCTGCCGTGCTGGGTTTTGCCTCCTCGTCCCACCTTGCGGTGACCACTCAGCGGATAGCCAGTACTCGGCCTGCCTCCCTGCCTGGACTCAGGGCCGTGGACCTCATTGATCGGTTTGTTCAGGGCCGGACCAGGAGCCGCGTTGCAGGAAAAGAGGGCTTGTGATAAGTTTCACAAGCTCTCCCCAAGCATAAAATTCCCGCTCAAAACATGGCCACTGACACCGCGCTCCGTCCTGGCGAAATCAAGGACATCCTCCTCCGTGAGATCGAAGCCGCAGACCTCAATGACCTGAACGTTGAGGAAGTAGGCACGGTCCTCGAAGTGAAGGACGGTATCGCCCGCATATACGGCCTTTCCAAGCGAAGAGGACAACATCGGCGCCGTGATTCTCGGCGATTATCTGGTGCTCAAGGAAGGCGATCACGTCCGCCGCACAGGCCGCGTGCTCGAAGTCCCCGTTGGCCCTGAGATGATCGGTCGAGTAGTCGACGCCCTCGGGCGCCCGCTGGACGAGCGCGGTCCGATCGCGGCGACGCACACTCGCAAGGTCGAGAGCGAGGCTCCTGGTATCATCGTCCGCCAACCGGTCAAGGAACCCCTCCAGACCGGACTGAAGGCAGTCGATGCAATGATCCCGATCGGTCGTGGCCAGCGCGAACTCATCATCGGCGATCGCGGAACCGGCAAGACTGCAATCGCCGTTGACACGATCCTGAACCAGAAGGGAACTGGCGTCGTCTGCGTGTACGTCGCTATCGGCCAGAAGGCATCAACTGTCGCCGGAGTCGTCGAACGCCTGCGCGCAGCCGGCGCGATGGATTATACGATCATCGTCGTCGCCAGCGCAGCCGACCCAGCACCAATGCAGTACATCGCACCGTATTCCGGATGTGCGATGGCCGAATACTTCATGTACAACGAAGGCAAGGCGACGCTCTGCGTGTACGACGATCTGTCCAAGCAGGCAGCGGCGTACCGCCAGATTTCGCTGGTACTGCGTCGTCCGCCAGGCCGCGAAGCATATCCTGGCGACGTCTTCTACCTGCACAGCCGCCTGCTCGAGCGCGCCGCGAAGCTGAGCGAGGATCCGAGCGTGGTGGACGGGAAGAACATCCTCGTCGCCGGCGGATCACTCACGGCACTCCCAGTGATCGAAACGCAGGCTGGTGACGTGTCTGCTTACATCCCGACGAACGTTATTTCGATAACCGACGGCCAGATCTTCCTTGAAGCCGACCTGTTCTACGCCGGCGTTCGTCCGGCCGTGAACGTTGGTATCTCGGTGTCTCGCGTCGGTGGATCCGCGCAGACCAAGGCGATGAAGGGCGTCGCTGGTCGTCTTCGCCTCGACCTTGCGCAGTACCGCGAGTTGGAGGCCTTTGCCTCGTTCGCATCCGATCTCGACGCTGCAACCAAGAAACAGCTCGATCGCGGCGCACGGACGGTCGAGATCCTCAAGCAGCCGCAGTACCAGCCAATGCCGGTCGAGCTGCAGGTAATGGTGCTCTACGCGGCGACCAACGGCTTCGTGGACGAGGTCCCCGTTGCGGAGATCCGCGCGTGGGAGAGCGGCTTCCTCGAGTTCATGTCATCTCAGTTTCCGCAGGTCGGCGACAAGATTCGTACGGAAAAGGTCATCTCCAAGGACACCGACGCCGAGCTCAAGCGCGCAATCGAGAGCTACAACGGTACGCGCAAGAAGACCGCGTAGCAGTCCACACGATCAACTTCCGCATACAGGTCATAACACCAGAGCATGGCGAAAGGACGAGAGCTAAAGGGCCGAATCAAATCCGTCGAAAATACGCGCAAGATTACGCGCACGATGGAGATGGTAGCCACGTCAAAGATGAAACGCGCTCAGGATCGCGTAGTTGCAGCGCGCCCCTACGCGAACACGCTGACAGAAGTGATTTCCGATCTCTACTCGCCGGATCTTGCTGAGCAGTTTCCGCTGCTGCGGCAGCCGACTCAGATCCGCCGAGCTGCTGTCCTTCTGCTGACGTCGAACCGCGGACTCGCTGGCGGATTCAATGCGAATCTGATCAAGGAAGCACGCGTTCTCATCCACCAGCTCGAGACCGACGGCACGGAAGTCGAAATGCACGTCGTCGGACGCAAGGGAATCGGTTTCTTTCGCTATCTCGGCCGCACGCTGAAGGTGGCGCGCACGGACATCACCGATCGACCCACCGCGAGCGATGCGCGCGGGCTTGCAGATGTACTGATTGACGAATTTACCAACGGCGCACTCGACGCGGTCTACGTCGTCTACGCGAAGTTCAATTCTGCGCTCTCAACGCCGCCCTTCGCCGACCGTGTCCTACCGGTTAAGCCACCCGAGCGGAGCACGACGGCGCGGGATTACATCCTCGCACCATCCGCGGATGCAATTCTCACGGAATTGCTGCCGCTTTATGTGCGAAACTCGGTGTATCGCGCGCTCGTGGAAACCGTCGCCGGTGAACAGAGCGCACGCCGCACAGCAATGAAGAACGCGACCGACAACGCGAGCGATATCATCGACGTGCTCAGACGCACGTACAATCGCGCCCGTCAGGCGCAGATCACGCAGGAAATCGCCGAGATCGTCGGCGGAGCAGCAGCACTCGAATGACACCGATGAGTAGGGGCGACGCATGCGTCGCCCCGACGTCAGTCGCCCCCGTAAGGGCGACGCATGCGTCGCCCCGACGACCGTCGCCCCGACGACCGTCGCCACGACCCATAATCCGATAATCCATGACGACCGCAATCGAAACCGAAACGCACATAGGCAAGATCATCCAGGTCATCGGACCCGTACTTGACGTCGAGTTCGAAGCCGATCATCTGCCAGAGCTATACAACGCACTCCGCATCGCAGGCACGAACGAGGCTGGTACGCAGATCAATGTGACAATTGAAGTGCAACAGCACATCGGGCGTAACCAGGTTCGTGCGGTCGCCATGTCGAGCACGGACGGCGTCGAGCGCGGCATGGATGTGATCGACACAGGCTCGCCAATCACGATTCCTGTTGGAGCGGCGGCCCTGGGTCGCATTCTCAACGTCATTGGAGAACCCGTCGACAACGGCGCGCCGATCGCTGCGGACGCAATCCGCTGGCCGATTCACCGCGCTCCTCCAAAGTTCTCTGATCTCGAAGCCAAGACCGAAGTTTTCGAAACCGGCATCAAGGTCATCGATCTCATCGCCCCATTCGTAAAGGGCGGAAAAATCGGACTCTTCGGCGGTGCAGGCGTCGGCAAGACGGTCATCATTCAGGAACTCATCAACAACGTTCAGAAAGGACACGGTGGCCGGTCTGTCTTCTGCGGCGTTGGCGAGCGTACGCGCGAAGGAAACGATCTCTACATCGAGTTCAAGGAAGCGGGAATTCTCGACTCCGTTGCGCTGATCTACGGTCAGATGAACGAGCCGCCGGGAGCACGCCTCCGTGTCGGACTTTCCGGACTCACCGTCGCCGAATATTTCCGCGACGTCGAGAACCAGGACGTTCTTCTCTTCATCGACAACATCTTCCGCTTCACGCAGGCAGGATCTGAAGTTTCCGCGCTGCTCGGCCGTATGCCGAGCGCTGTGGGTTACCAGCCTACGCTTGCGACGGAAATGGGCGATCTGCAGGAGCGCATCACCTCGACGCGCAACGGTTCGATCACATCGGTGCAGGCGATCTACGTGCCTGCAGACGACATCACCGATCCAGCTCCAGCCACTGCATTTGCCCACCTCGACGCGACGGTCGTTCTTTCCCGCGCGATCACCGAGCTCGGCATCTATCCGGCTGTGGATCCGCTCGCATCCTCCTCGCGTATTCTTGACGCCGCCATTCTCGGGGACCGCCACTATAAGGTAGCGACCGATGTTCAGCGCATCCTCCAGCGCTATCGGGAGCTGCAGGACATCATCGCGATTCTCGGCATGGACGAGCTGTCGGAAGACGACAAGCTCGTCGTCGGCCGCGCGCGCCGTCTGCAGCGCTTCATGTCGCAGCCGTTCGCAGTCGCCGAACAGTTCACGGGTATACCCGGCAAGTACGTGAAGCTGGATGAGACCATCACGTCGTTCGAACGTCTGGCGGCGGGTGAACTCGATCAGTATCCGGAGCAGGCCTTCTTCATGGCCGGCGGCGCGGACGACGTGATCGCCAACGCAGCCAAGCTCAAGGGCTGAGTCATGCTTCGCGTATCAGTGATCTCTCCGGAGCGGGTTCTTTATGAGGGCGAGACCGAGTCGGTCGTCGCCCCCGCGTTCGACGGTGAGGTCGGCATCCTCACCGGCCACGCCGCCATGATGACGGTGCTCGGCAACGGTGAACTCCGCCTCGGCACTGCCACCCCGCACCGGTTCCACGTCGAGGGTGGCTTCCTGCAGGTTGTGGACGATCACGTCAGAGTAGTAACCGAAAAGGCCTCAGCGGCCTGAGTGCTGCCGTCATCCCCGCGAAAGCGGGGATCCATGTTCCACCGCGGCCAGTCGTCCCCCAGCCGCCGCCGTCATCCCGCCGAAGGCCGGGATCCATAGCCGGCCCTCCGTGCGCTCTGGTCCCCCTTTTGCCATCTTTTAAGAGTCAGCTCTCAGACTCTCTTGCAGCCCGCGCACAATGCCTCAGCAACCACTTCGCATCCTCGTGGTCGACGACAATCACGACAACGCTGAAATAGTTCGCGCCTACCTCGAATCGACGAATGACTTCGCGGTCACAGTCGCGCACGACGGTGACGAAGCCATTGCCAGGTACCACGACTCTCCATTCGATGTCATCCTCCTCGACGTGATGATGCCGGGGCGGGACGGTTGGGATGTATGTCGCGCCATCAAGAGCGAACCCGAGCGCGCTCAGAAGACGCGTGTAATAATGCTGACGGCGCGCGATCAACTCGCTGACCGGCGAATCGCCTTGCAGTCGGGCGCCGACGATTTCCTCGAGAAACCGCTGGAGTTGGCAAAGCTGTTGACCGCCGTGAGGCGTAACGCAGCTGCGCTGGCGGGCAGTGTCAAAGCTCCGACAACTCCCGCAGCACCAGTTACTCCACCCACGCAGGCGTGACGGACCAGTACACCGGCGGGCCGCCGCTCGGCCGTCGAGTTGGCGACTCCATTGCTGCAGCTGCCCGTGCGCTACCCGCAAAGGACGCGCGCAATTCGCTGCCAACTCTCGCAGTGGCGATAGACAGTCTCAGAAGCGCGGTACAGGATCGCGGCGCGCTCGTGATCCTGTACCTCAATTTTGATCGATATGCAAAAGTCGAAGAGATCTACGGCTGGGAAAAACTCGACGCGGTGCTAGACACCACGGCGCACGAACTCGTCCGCATTCTCGCCGAGACACCGTTTCGAGCCGCGCGACTCGCCGTCAGTCACGTCAACGACGATGACTACCTGTTGCTTTACGTTCCGCCTGTTGAATCCAGCTCGACCGGGAGCGCATCCGGTGGTGATCTGAGTGAAGCCCTTACCGCTCGATTACAGAACGAGATTGGCGATTCTCTCAACAGGATTCATGGCGTTGACATAGCGTCGCTATTTGATCTGTACGTGGGGCGTTCGCTCGTTCAGTATGATCCAAAGGCGCGATTTGAGCGCGTAGTCTACCGCGGTATTCGCGAAGCGGCGAGCAACGCACATAATCTCGAGCAACGTGAACGTGCGCGCGTCGTCGATGACCTGCGCGAGACGCTCCGCGCGCGTTCCGTTTACGTAGACTACCACCCGATCGTCAACGCCGCCGACGGTGTCGTGTTCGGGTACGAGGCGCTGGCTCGCGGTTCGATGCGGTCCCTGCGTCGCCCGGAAATGATGTTCGAAGTCGCCGCCGAAGCCGGGCTCATATGGGAACTGAGTCGGTTGTGCCGCGAGAGGGCGATGGAGGGAATCAAGCAGCTCCTCAAACCCGGCGAGACGCTTTTCATCAATGTGGATCCGCACGACTTCGCCGATCCGGAGTTCGGAGACACCACCCTCGACATAGCTGATGCGCATCATATCGTAATCGAGATCACCGAGCGCACGGCAATCAAGGATTACCCCAAGTTTCGCGAGCGACTCAAGGCATTTCGTGATCGGGGATTCCGCTTTGCCGTCGATGATGCGGGCAGCGGATATGCGGGACTCGGTTCAATCGCGAATCTGGAGCCGGATTTCATCAAGCTGGATATCTCGCTGATCAACGGAATCGACACGAATTTCATCAAGCAGGATCTCGTTGAGACGCTGGTGCGATTCGCGAACGATCAGGGTGCCATGGTGATCGCCGAGGGGGTCGAGTACGAGCAGGAGTACGAGATGGTGAAATCACTCGGCGTTCATCTTGTGCAGGGCTTCTATCTACACCGTCCTCAGCAACTCCCTAACAATCTCGAAGGATCGATCGACGGCGCCTAGTTCTGCCGCGACAACGGAGCCGATCGCGTTGGAGCGATCAGCACGCTCGGTCTCGTCGCCCAGCAAACGCATCAGCGCGCGGGTCATCTGATCAACGTTGTCGACGCTGATTGCGCCGGCCGCGCTCAACATCATCGTCGCATCACGCGATCCCTCGTGATTGGGACCGACGACTACGGGAGCACGGAATGCCGCTGGTTCGACCAGCGAGTGCAGCCCTGAGGAGTGAAACCCGCCGCCGACATACGCTGCGGTTGCCACCGCGTACAGATCTGCAAGTACTCCCATCCGATCGACAACGACAACGTCGGAATCATCGGTCGCGGAATCGATTGTCGCCGACGAAAGTTCATTCGACCGTGCCCACTGATGCAGTGATTCCACGTGCGCCGGTGCCAGTTCGTGCGGCGCGATAATAAGGCGCGCCGTCGGGTTGCTGGTGCGAACGGCGAGCCATGCCGGGAGAAGCACCCGCTCGTCGGATCGCCACGTCGATCCCGCGACGAGCGTTGGTCGCGAAGACGTGAGATCCTCGACCGTCGCGACGTTCTGTGGCGTGGTGTGTGCGCGGGCCCACGCCTGATCGTATCTCGTATCGCCCGTCACGCGCACTCGATTCTCGCGCGCGCCAGCCTCTACAATTCTTTTAGCGTCCTCATCACTTGCCGCACCAATCGCATCGAGCGCGTGGTACGCGTCACGCGTGAGCATCGCGCCCATGCCGCCGGTGCGGTGCGATGTAGCGGGGATCGAAGCGCTCACAAGCGCGAGCCGGACCTGTTGTGCGGCTGCTTCGCGAACCAATACTGGCCAGACGTCACCCTTCGTGAAGACAATTGCGGTGGGGTCAAGTGCGTCGAGAGCGACGCGTGCGCTGCTTGCCGAGTCGAACGGTAGGTAGTCGGTGAAATCGGCGCCCATTTTCTCAGCGGATGACTCGGCGCTGGGTGAATAGAACGTGTACGCAATCTGAACGTTTGGTAGCGCACGCCGCACGCCCTGGAGCAAGGGGAGCGCCATGAGGCCTTCGCCGACAGACGCCGCGTGCAGCCAGAGCAATGGCCGGCTACTGTCGCGGTGCTCCGCGCCCCAGGCGCGATAGCGGCGATGGATCCCGCGTCGCGCTGTGAATGCCCTGCTGAGCTTTCCGCGCGAACTCGTCGGCGTTACAAGGCTCACGAGTTCCGCCGCACGAGCCGCGGTCCGGTAAGCTGCGCTGAGCCATGGAGTCATGGTGATGCCTGTAGCTCAGCTGCAGGACGCCCTACTTGGCCCCCGCGAGCGCCTGTTCGATCGCAGTTTTCATCTCGGTCGTGGGAATCGCGCCTTCGATGAGTTTGCCTGCAACCCAGAAGCTCGGCGTAGCTGTCACGCCACCCTCGCGCGCGCGTTCCTGATCACCGGCAATGAGCGCCTCGATTGCCGGAGACGTGAGGCAGGACTTGTACTGCGTCTCGTTGACGCCGACCGATTTTGCGAGCGAATCGAATGATGCTGCGGGATCCGCCTGTGTCTCCCACGATGACTGAGATGCGAACAGCGCGTCATGCATTGGCCAGAACTTGTCCTGCGCACCAGCACACATTGCCGCGATAGCTGCCTGGTGCGCGTGCGCATGTATCGACAACGGGAAGTTCACGTACGCCATACGGACCTTGCCCGTCTTCACATAGTCGTTGAGGACCATGTCGTACGTCGCATCATGCCATTCCTTGCAATACGGGCACTGGAAATCGCTGACCTCGATCACCCAGACCTTGGCGGATGGTGAACCCTGGATGCGGCTCGCATCAGCCAGCTTCGCCAGCGAGTCCGTGGTGGTTCCCGTGGCGGCCATGGGAGAAGCCGCCGGGAGTGAGGAGTCGGCCGCGGTGCGGCCGGTTGCCTTGGAGCAGGCTGCGGACACAAATGTGACCGAGGCGATGAGCGATAGTCCGGCAAGTCCGTTGACTAGAGTAGTACGCATGCCGTAAATACTATGGTGCTCCAGACCCTACTTCAATCGGCGCTCCTGGCGCTGCTGGTCCAAAGTGGCCCGGTAATTCCGAAACCCGTCGGTCTGGTGAACGACTTTGCCCACGTAATACCGGCTGATGCCGCTGCTCGCATCGACCAGATTGCCGCGGACGTACGGAACAAATCGCGTGGCGAATTTACCGTCGTAACGCTCCCCGACATCGGTGATTACGTCGCCGCCGACGTCGCTCTCAAGATTGGCCGGGAGTGGAAGGTCGGAAAGATTGGCAATCCTGGCGACCCGACCCGGAACGCCGGAGCGGTCATCCTGGTGGTTCCGAAGGAGACCAACTCCAGCGGTCGCGGAGCGTGTTTCGTCCTCACCGGCACCGGTGTTGAAGGTTTTATTACTGATGCGGAGGCAGGAAGGATGTGCCGCCAGGCGATTCCTTTCTTCCAACAGAAGGATTACGGCCGCGGCATAGAGCTGCTCACGCTCCTGACGGCGCAGCGATTCGCCGGCGAATTTCACTTCACGCTGGACACCGCGCTCCACGCTCCGGAGCAGGAGGCGGCGCCTGCGACTGATGGCGGAGGCGGCTTTCCGCCTCAGTTCTATTTCCTTGCAATCGTATTTGTCATCATAATGTTGAGCAACCTCCGCCGCGGTGGCAGGGGCTGCGGTGGCTGTCTCCCCCTCTTCATCCCGTGGGGCGGCGGCGGGGGAGGTTTCGGCGGCTTCAGTGGCGGCGGTGGTGGGTTCGGCGGCGGCGGCGGTGGTGGATTCGGCGGCTTCGGCGGCGGCGGCGGCTTCAGCGGCGGCGGTGGGGGTGGCAGTTGGTAGCCGCCCGCCCGCGCCGTCATGCTGCTGAAGGTCGTGATCCATGTTCCCCATCCGTCCCGTGCATGACGCCCTTTTCGGAGCTATGACATGACCCTCGACGAACTAGTTACCCAGCTTCGCGCCGCTTACGGACCGGCCCTGCGATGTATCGTGCTTTACGGTTCTGCAGCGGCGGGCGGTAACGAGCATGTCGTCAAGAAATCCGACTACAACGTGCTCGTTATCGCGGACAACGTCCCGCTCGACCGACTCAAGGAGCTCTCAGCTGTGACGCGCGCGTGGCGCGACGCAGGCAACCATCCACCCATGACGTTCACTCAAAAGGAGTGGCAGCAGTCCAGCGACATCTTTGCGATGGAGTATTCGGACATCCTGGAGCGCAACAAGCTTCTCTTCGGCGAATCGCCGTTTGAAGGAATCTCGGTAGAACGTTCAGATCTCAGGCTGCAAGTCGAACGCGAAGCGATGGGGGTTCTCTTGAGGTTGCGCGGTGGTGTATTACTCGCTGGTTCGGACGCCGGAGAACAGCTCAAACTCATGGCAGCTAGCCTGAGCACTCTGATGGTCGTGTTCCGGGGCGTACTGCGACTCGCCGGCCGCAAGCCACCGCACGGTTATGCAGAGATCGCCAGAGAGGTGGCGACCCTGGCGAGCGTCGACGCAACACCATTCGAAACGGTGGCGCGGCAGCTTCATGATTCCGCCGCGATTACGAAGGACCGCACCCGGGAAGTGCTCGGGGCATATTTAAATGGGATGGAAGGAGTAGCGACGTATGTGTCGTCCCTTCCCAACTCGTGACTCCAAGGGGACTACCGATGATCAGGCAGCGCAGAGTTCTGGCATGGATGCTACCGGCCGCCCTCCTATTGACAGGTTGTGGCTACAACAAGATCCAGACGCTCGATGAACAGGCACAGCAGGCCAAGCAGCAGATTCAGGTCCAGCTTCAGCGGCGGGCCGATCTTATTCCCAACCTGGTCAACACGGTGAAGGGCGTGACCAAGCAGGAAGACACTGTTTACATCGGAATTGCAAACGCGCGTGCGCGGCTTGCTGGTGCGGTAAAAGGGGGCGACCCTGCGGAGATGGCGGCCGCCGACCAGGCTGCGACCGGCGCGATCGGTCGTTTGCTCGCGATCGCAGAGAATTATCCGCAGCTCAAGAGCAACGAAAACTTCATGGCATTGCAGGATGAGCTGACGGGTACCGAAAACCGGGTTGCTGTGGCACGTGGCGATTACAACACCGCCGTGCAGCAATACAACACTTACATCCGAACATTTCCGCAAGCGATCACGGCAAAGGTGACCGGTGCCAAAGCGCGGACATATTACGATGCACCGGGGTCCAGTCAGGATGCGCCGTCGGTGAAGTTCTAAGCGACCTGCGCAGGCGGCAAGTTCCAGCGAAGGCCACGGAATGGGAATTGATCCCGTTCTGCGGCCTTTTCTGTTTTCAGCGTACACAATCGCACACACATTCAATAAATTATGCACGCTATCGTACATATGAGTTCTTTAGACAGTGTGTACTTGTCCATGATTCAGGATGCAGCATGATTAACAACAGTAATTTTTAGGATCGCCGGGTTGACGCTGTCTGCAGCTGATGGAGTGACTGTCGTTGTGAATGACTTGAATACACCCACACGAATAGTCGACGCCTTGGCGCAAAGTTGCGTTGACATGACCCGCGCCCAGCCCTAACCTGAACCGGTTAGGGACCATTTCAGGCTCTCCTTCCTTGGCGAAGGTCGGCCCGATTTGGCGTTTAGTCACCCAGGAGCGAGCTCGGGAATGACTAGTTCCCATCGTCGTAATTCGTCTGTGTGGTCAGATCACACCCATCAGGGGAAACCCTGGAGGACACATGCTCAGGTTGCTTAAGCGCATCACATCAGTCACAGCAGCGCTGGCGATGGTTGCCACCGCCGCTGCCGCTCAGGAAAGCGGCACAATTACAGGACACGTCCAAACAGAGTCTGGCGGTCCTCTCACCGCTGCAAGCGTGACGGTTGGCTCGCTCGGTCTTGGTGGTTACACCAACGATCAAGGTGTCTACACAATCACGGTCCCAGCCACCAGAATGAATGGCGCAACGGTGACTCTCACTGCTCGGCGAGTCGGATATTCGCCGAAGAGCGTCACGATCAAGCTCAGCGGTGGAATGATTCAGCAGGACTTCAGCCTTACCGCCAATGCCACCAGCCTTTCAGGCGTTGTGGTTACTGCACTCGGTGTAGTGAAGGAGAAGAGTCAGCTCGGCACTGCGATACAGACGGTAACAAGCGACGAACTCAACGCCACGCACGACAACAACGTCGTGAACCAGCTTGAGGGCAAGGTATCGGGCGTGCAGATAACGAGTTCTGGCACTCAGGGCGGATCGACGAAGATCACAATCCGCGGGGCCAACTCGATCACAGGCGACAACGATCCATTGTTCATCGTTGATGGCACACCGGTTTCGAACCGAGCTCGCGGCGGTAGCCCGAACGGCGGAATGGATTTCGGAAGTGCGATCAACGATCTGAATCCCGATGACATCGCGACTGTGACGGTCCTGAAAGGGCCGAACGCAGCAGCTATCTACGGATCGCGTGGTGCGAACGGCGTGGTACTCATCACGACCAAGCGCGGTAGCGCAAGTGCCAACGGCATTCAAACATCCATCACGTCCAACTATACGTGGGATACGCCTTCAATTCTCCCCAAGTTCCAGAATCTATATGGACAGGGAGCGGCAGGCGAGTTCCAGTTTGTCGATGGCGCAGGCGGTGGCGTGCAGGACTTCAACGATCAGAGCTTCGGGCCCCGGCTGGACGGGCGCACGATGGGCTGCATCTTCGTTGCCGGCACCCCTAATGGCACGGACCCAATTTCGGTTAAACCATCTGCATATGATCAGACGGCCCCGTGCACACAGTTCACGAGCCCGGTAGTGAACGGCGTGTTGCAGCCAATCCCTTGGGTTGCTCATCCCGACAATATCAGCAGCTTTTTCCAGACTGGCAGCACATTCTCCAACAACGTTGCGTTCAGCGGCGGGACGGAGCGCGCAACCGGTCGTCTCTCTGCAGGTGTGGACAATACGACGGGTGTTATTCCAAATAACACATTCCGCAAGTTCTCCAGCAGTCTGGCCGGGAATTTCCAGGTCAGCAGTCGGTTGAGCACTTCGGCGAATGTTCAGTACGTCTCCAACAAGGCGTATAATCGTGCCGGCGTTGGCTACAACCAGGGAATTCTGGAAGGCTTGTACGTCTGGTTTGGTCGCCAGGTGGATATGAACGCGCTAAAGGATTACCAGCCGCGTGCTGACCAGACGTTCGATTGTAATGGACAGTACAACTGGAATTGCAACTATCACAACAACCCATACTGGATTCAGTATCAGAACCCGCAATCGGACAATCGCGATCGTATTATCGGAAGCGCGTCTGCGACGTGGAAGGTGACTGACTGGCTCAACGCAACGGCCAATACCGGGACCGACTACTATCGCTACAACATCGACCAGAACTACGGCGCGGGAAATCTGAATTACGATGACCTCGCGTACAACGGCGCCTTTTCGCACTTCCAGAACCGCAGCAACGAGAACAATTCAGCTTTGCTCCTGACGGCTGACAAGAAGGCGAACAGCTGGTTGCATCTGAATGCTACCGTCGGTGCAAATCGCCGCTATGCGACCTACAACTCGGGAAGCGTTGCAACTGACGCAATTCTCGCGAGCGGTATCTACAATGTCTCGAACTCGGCCAAGTCGCCGACGGTCAATGAATACCTCGAGCGTCGCCAAACGAACAGCGGTTTCGGCTCCGGGTCGTTCACAATCAACGACATCTGGACCGTGGAAGTGACGGGCCGCAACGACTGGTCGTCGACGCTGCCGAAAGGAAACAATTCGTACTTCTATCCATCCATCAACTCGTCGCTGGTGCTGACCGATCTGGCTCCGTTCCTCAAGAACCGGGTGCTGAGTTACGCCAAGCTTCGCGGGTCAATTGCGAACGTCGGTAACGACGCTTCTCCGTACCAGCTCGCGACGACGTACGTGGGTAATGCCAACAAGTTTGGAAGCCTGCCTCAGTACAGCTTGACAGATACTCGCGCGAACCCGACACTCAAGCCCGAGAACACCAACTCCAGCGAAGTTGGACTTGAGCTCGGCTTCTTCAACAATCGCGCTACACTTGACGCGACGTACTACGCCAAGGCGACGACGAACGAAATCGTCAACCTCAGCCTCGCGGCGGAGACCGGATTTACAGGCGCGTCGCTCAATGCCGGCAAGTTGACGAACAAGGGTGTCGAGGCGCTGTTCACGATCATCCCGATTCAGACAGCCTCTGGCTTCCAGTGGACGTCGACGTTCAACTACTCCGCCAACCGCAGCAAACTGGTTACGCTGTATCCGGGCGTCAACAACTACGTCATTGGTTCGACGTGGACGATCAACGAAGAAGCTCGCGTGGGACAGCCTTATGGAGCAATCTTCGCAACCCCGTACAAGCGTGATGCGACCACGGGCGAGTTGCTACTCAGCGACGGCTTGCCGCAGAACGACGCGGGCAATCGGCGCGTACTTGGCAACGTCAATCCGAAGTGGCTTGGCGGCTGGAACAACGAAGTACGCTGGGGACGCCTTACCGCAAGTGCGCTGCTCGACTTCCATCGCGGTGGTAATATCTACTCCGTCACGAACATGTTCGGTCAGTATACCGGCGTGCTCGCGAGCAGCATCAACGGACGCCAGGTCGACTGGAACAACCCTGGCCTCGTAATCAAGGGAATCGATCAGGCCACCGGTGCAGAGAACACGGTCAGGACGACGTCTGAACTCTACTACCAGTCACTGTTCGAGAACGGAGAAGCGTTCCTGTACGACGACAGCTTTGTCAAACTTCGCGAGGTTCGCGTTGGGTATGACCTTCCGGCTTCGTTCACTCGCAGCCTGCGCGTTTCGAGCGCAAATGGGGCAGAGTTTGCGGCGCTTCCGACGACGCGGAGCCTCGGTTTCAATCTCCGCATCACGCCATAACCGCCACCGGAGACTCTAAATCATGAATATCACTAAAATCACATGTGTGGCGGGGCTTGTCCTCGCCGCCGGAGTTGTCGGTTGCAACAACGACAGCCTGACCAATCTCAACACCAATCCAAATAACCCGTCGAGTGCACCATCGGGCCCCGTATTTACCAACGCGGCGCGCCTGTCGACTGCGCGTTTCGTGGGTAATGGATTCGACCTGCGCCAGACGGAATTCGTTGCTCAACACTGGGCAGAAGCCCAGTATCCGGACGAAGATCGCTACGCACGCCTGGACCCTGCTTCAACACAGGGAACTTGGAACGGAACGTATCCAGGCGAGATGAAGGATCTCAAAGGCGTCGCGCAAGCCGGAGTAGCGCTTAATCAGCCCGGTACTTATGGACCAGCGCAGGTCCTTCTGTCATGGGACTACGAGTACCTGACGGATACATGGGGTGCGATTCCGTATTCTGCTGCGCTCGCAGGCGATAGCGTCGGCGGTAGTTTGACGCCGTCGTTTGACGCTCAAAAGGATGTGTACGCCAGCCTTTTGGCAACACTCACGAAGGCAGCGGCAGACATGAACTCAGCCGCGGCAACCAACACGCTCGGATCTGCCGATCCGATCTACGGTGGTAGCCCGGCGAAGTGGGCGAAGTTCGCCAACTCTCTCCGTGCCCGTCTCGCAATGCGCCTTGTAAATGTCGATCCGACAACCGCCAACGCGCAGTTGACGGCCGCGTTGAGCGATCCGGCTGGAGTATTTACCTCGAACGCGGACATGGCCAAGCTGGTATGGCCCGGCGACGGTATCTACAACAACCCGATGACCGACAACTTCGTGGCGCGCGACGATCACCGGGTGTCCAGGACACTTGCCAACATCCTGTTTGCTAACAACGACCCACGGGTCCCCATACTGATGCAGCCGGTCGCCGACTCATCACTATCCGGTCCGCGCGGCTACTTTGGCATGCCAAACGGGTTGTCGACTGCTGCCGCTGGAGCGTACATCAAGACAGCGTCGCGTCCCGGCCTCTACCTCTGGCCGGGTGCAACGTCTGTCGGAACGATCGGCAGTGCGGCCAACAAGAAGAATCCGTCGTATCTCATGACATATGCCGAGCTCTGCTTCATTGAAGCAGAGGCAGCACAGCGCGGCATGGGCGGATTGAATGCAGGACAGGCCGCGGGCTTCTACAATGCAGGAATCACCGCCGCCATGACGCAGCGTGGAGTTGCGGCTGGCGATATTGCGACGTTCCTGGCTCAGCCGGGCGTAGTGTACGCTGGCGGCACGGCTGGCTTGAACCAGATAGCAGTTCAGAAATGGGTGTCGATGGTTGACGATGGTGCGCAGTCATGGGCCGAATGGCGCAGGACATGCCAGCCATCCACGATCGTTGCTGGACCGGCAGCGGTGGTGAACTATGTACCACGCCGGTTCTACTACCCGACGACTGAGTACTCGATCAATGCAGCCAGCGTAGCTGCTGCGAATAGTGCTCAGGGAACGGATAATTTCGCTACCCGCATCTACTGGGATACGAAACCAACAGCCGCTCCTACCTACGTCTCGGCGCAGGTCTGCGCAGGAACGCCGTAACAGGGTCTTCCGGCCGCGTATTACTCAGGAAAGCGCGGCTACCTCGGGAATGAGGTACCGACGCCGAACAGCCTGACAGGTGTGACAAAGGGGGCTCAGCATACTGAGTCCCCTTTGTCACTTCAGCAAGGCGATCGAGTCACGTCACCTTACCCAGCGACCGGCGCTCCGGAGTCGTCAGAAAGTCTCGCCAGCAAACTTGCCCTTCTGCTCCGGCTTACTCGCAACCGCGTATCATCAGAAAGGACCAGGACCAGGCGCCGGAGCGGGGTAGTGTGCCATTCCTTGACTCGAGACACATTGACGAGAGCCGATCGGTGCACTCTGATAAACATTGATGGGTCCAGACGCAACTCGAGTGATGCAAGCGACGCGCGTAATAAGTGACGCCGCCCGTGCACAACGAGATTCACGCAATAGTCGTCCGCCGCAATCCAGTCTATGTCGTGAACTGGTATGGCCATTGACCGCCGCCCGCTCCGCACCGTAAGGCGAGACAAATACGATTCGTCTCTCGCGCCGTCGGGCTGTTGCGGGATCGTCGGAGCCGCAGCAGGGAATCCACTCTCGATTGGCTCGACGTCGGCAACATTCGATGCGAAGGCTGCGCTTGGATCGTCGCTTCGACCGACTGCGAGCTGTCGGCGGATCCGCTCCACGGCGCGATCGAGCCTGCCGTCCGAG
>CAJDVC010000061.1_pt2 | contig 25089 bp, 24 predicted proteins | sample 7391211 | NCBI WGS metagenome assembly CAJDVC01 (sample SAMEA7055683, study PRJEB34461) | soil metagenome | biome: terrestrial ecosystem; feature: Peninsula; material: soil | place: Antarctica | collected 2016 | reverse complement strand
CCCGACAGAACCCGGATATATCGGACGAACGTCCGTTACGACATACACGAACGCAGTTGCAGCGATCAGTACCGTGGGGAGCAGTTTTAGAAAGTTGCGTGAGGCCATTCGGATTCCAGAGACGCGATCAACGAAGCTCGCGACCGGTATGAGGTGGCGCGGGCGTCGTTTTTCCCACAGGGGTATGACGAGCGAGATCCTTTCATAGTACACCCGAGACCAGAAACGGTGTAGAATCCGGCCGGTAATCGCACGATTAATCGTAATTCAGCAGCTCGATATCATCTTTCTACGTCTCAGGACTCCTGGCTGACGTTAATCGCGGTGCCACGCTTTGTTGGATTAATGTGGCGTTTCACTCTCTCCGCCCCGCGTAGCCGTTTCGTAATCGGCGGAGGTTGCAAAACCTCCGGCATTCAGAAGCGCTTCCACTGCTTTCTGTTGCACCGTGGCTGCCGTCTGCGTCGCGCCGGCAACGACGTCGAGAAGATGCTGCTCATCGTCAGCGCGCTGCTGAGACTCGGGGTGTCGCCGATATTTGCGATAAAGTGCGTGACAGTCCTTCGACACGCGACGGTGGGCGCGGAACATCTCGCGTACGCTGAGCAACGTAATAACGGTCTGTGCATCGAACGCGTCTGCAATTGAAAGCATGCGGTCGAGCACTGGCGTGTCGGGGAGCGGCCTGAACCGGCGTCTCGTTATTGCTACGGGGAATGAATTAAGAGCAGCTTCGATGTTGGCGAGTTCATCAATCAGGACGCTGGCGAGTACGCTGCGGCGTTCGTTTCGTTCAAGTGCAGCTCTGTGTCTCGCCTGGCGTGCCGTGAAGTGTGCGGATGCCCAGCCGCCGAGTATGGCGGCACCTGCGCCGGTAAGTGTCGCCAACGTTGACGGCAACGCTATGGCAAATGTGCAACTTTTGCAGCCACTCAACAACCGCACTTTCCATTGCGATGCGTTGATCTGAATATGAATGATCGGTTGGGAAGTGCGCGGTTGTGATTTTTGTATTGCCGCGTTTGCGCACCGCTGCAACGAGCCCGTCGTTGGATGGTGCGAGGCCATCATTGGATGTGATGACGAGCATTGGCATCGAAGCGAGGCCATCGTATGCGGTAGCAAAGCCCCAGCCGCTCTTGTGCGCGATGAGTTCATCGGCCATCTGCTCGGGGCTTGTACCGGCGAGTGATTCCATGTCGCCCGCCATTTCGGCGACTACCTGCGCTCGGGTGGCTCCGCCCAACGCGGCCATGTCTGCTGCCGAAATCAGTACCGCGCCCTCAAGGCCATGTTGGTGCGCCGCATCGAGTACGGTCACCCAGCCGCCCATGCTGTGTCCGGCGAGCACGAGATGTGTTGTATCGATACCCAGCGCTTTCGAGTTGGCTGGATCGCGCAGGAAGGCGAGCACTGCATCTGCATCCTGAAGATTCTGCGCGAATCGGAAATCCCCGGGACTTCCCCACGAGCCGCGGTAATTGAACGTGACTGCGTTCCAGCCGGCGCGTCGTACCGCCTGTGCGAGGTCGAGGTTTTTCTCGTTGCCGGGCAATCCGTGGAGCAGAACGAACGTAGGATGCCCACCCGTGCCGGCAGCCAGATACGCAACGCCGTTGATCTTCACATCACCCGACGGGATGTGGAGCACCTCCATGCGCGCGGGGTGCTGAGCGTTGCGAGGCGGGTCGGTATAGATCGCCTTCGGCACCTGTTGCGCGCCGAGAGCTGTACCAACGGCGAGCACGGCTGCGGCGGTCAGTATCAGCGAGCGAGCGCGGAGGGGCATGAAACGAAACCGTGGTTGGAGTCGGGAGTTGCGACGCGGGTGAAGCGTAGCCGCTCCCCGGACGGGCCGCAAGGTGGTGTTGCACGGATCGTGTCTGGTAACCGACGCCAGCGTCGGCGGGATTAAAATCTCAATGCGGATGCTGGGCGTGCAGCTGAATACGTTAGCGCGATCAGGGCGTCTCCATGTACGACGCCGTCAACCATCTGCCGCCCCGTCGTACGTATGTGGACATCGCGTACACTGACGGTGGGACCCTCTCGGTGCCGCACATTTCGTCCTGCTTCGCGGCGTAGCTCAGGATCAGCGCGTTATCGTCGAGCATGACGATCTTGAAGTTGGTGAGGGAATAGGACTTCAGATGGCAGGCTGTTGGAGCGGCCTTGATGAGATCAGCCTTGCTGGTTGGCCCATCGCCGTTCGTCGAGACAAAATCCGCAGTTGCATTGTCTCTGTACCACGCACCATTCCCATCCTGCCAAGCTTTCCACCCCTGTTTTTCAAGTGTGATGATATGCTCTTCGAGCTTGGGGTCGATTGATGTCTTCGCCTGTCCGAAGACTGGCGACGCGGTGGCGAGCAGGATCGCCGAGAGCAGGAAGAGTCTGTTCATAACAGTCGTGTTTGTTTTTGTTGAGATTGAGTGCTGTTAATCCCTCAGCGCGGTCGAGTTCCTGCGATTGACTGGCGCGCTGCGGTGAGTTGCTGCCGCAACTTTGGCACCGCGCGTGCGGTTGCGGGGTTCGCCGCCATTCTGGTCAACGCAAGATTTACGGCATCCAGGCCAAGGTTGGCGCCGAAGCGCGTCGACACGCGGCTCATTGCGCTCTGGAATCCGGGATCTGCGTTGAGTTCAGTTTCTCCGAGAGCCTGAGCCTTGCTGAGGATATCAGATAGAACGGTGACGGCTCGCGCCGCATTAGCGGGCGAGGCGAGACTGTTGGGGTTTGTGAACTGCGCGACTTCCGGGAGGGTGGCCGCGAACCCTTGCAACGCGGCGGCTTGCTGCGCGTTGCGCGGGTGATTCGAATGCATCATCGCCTGTGCGGCACCCATGATCGCGAATGGCGCCAGCGCGGCATGCGTGAGCATCGGCGCCCCTGGCACAACACCGCCTAGTGGTAGGGAGATCAGTGCGAGCCCACCTACCGCGTGGGCGATGTGGAGCATTTTGCCTTCGATGCCGAACACGATTCGAATCAACTCGCGCAGCGGCGCAAAACCGAAACCCGCTGCTGCTACGACAGACACGATGGCCGCGGTCGACTGGCCGTCGGCGCTGAAATGTTCGTAGGCCGCGAGGCACGCTACAGCAACAAGAAGGAACCCGATCTGCTTGAGCACACGGATGGCGATGAAAGCTGGCGATGTGCGCCGGCTGGCAGGATCGTGTGCGGCGAACTGTTCGGAAGCGTCCATGGATCAATTCCTCACGCTCGGGCTGGCAATCACTTCCTGATGGTACGGGTAAGAAAAATACGGTCTAATCCCGGATCGGCAATCCGCGATGGCACGTTCTCTTTGATCCGGGTGCGGGGGGCTCAATGCTCATTCGGGGGTTCCCACGAACTAGCGGATGCAGGCCGCTTGGTCCCGGAGGCTGTGCGGATCTATCGCGGCAGCCATCCGCTGACTAACGTGTGACGGATAACCGAGCGTCGTCGGCCTTGGAGCCGGGCTTCTCATCATCCTGGTGATGACGAGCACCTTGGCTCCCGCCGCTTTCGCTCAGCAGAGCACGCGACCGTCCGACCGCACTGTCTGGCCCGACGAAGGACAGCGAACGTGGACGCCTCGACCGACGGAATCGGCTATTACTCCCAACGATCTGCGCACGCGTCTTTATCAGATAGCCGACGACTCTATGGAGGGCAGACTGATCGGCTCGCGTGGTGACTACAAGGCCACTGCGTACATCGCCGATGAGTTCAAGCGCCTCGGTCTCCAGCCAGCCGGGGAGAACGGCACGCCATACGGTGCTTTCACTCTGCAGGGAGCTTCGCCGCGTCTCACGGTCGGTAAGACCTCGCTTGGCATCGGCGCGCGGTGGATCCCGCTCGCTCCAAGTGCTGCGAGTGGCACCGGAGCGAGCGCCAATTTTCGCAATGCGCAGGTGGTCTTCGCTGGTCGCTTTGGTGACACATCGATCGTGCTCGATCCGACGCGCTTTAAAGGCAAGGTCGCGGTATTCGTGGGTGGGCCACGAGTTCCCGGAAGTCAGGGAGGCGGAGCGCGCTTGCAGAGTTGCGGTGCACTGCCGAACCGATTTGGCGCTGACGCGGCGATCGCGGACGATGCACGCCAGCGCGCAATGCCAGTAGTCGCGAGGGCTCTTTCGCGGCGCGACGAGAGAGCGCGCGAGGCTGGTGCTGCAGCTGTGTTGTTCATCGAATCTATCGATGAGTCCGCTGCAGCGGCGGTGAGGCAGCCGCACGGGACGATGCCGATGAATGCCACTCTCGTTGCATATCCGGGTGGCGCGGTGATAGACAGCATCACGGCACAGCAGCTTTTCGGGAAGCCAGCGAGCCAACTGTCCGTCGGTGACGCGGGCACGCCGGTAACCGCCGCATGGAACTACACGTTCAAGGTCTCGCCAACACCTGGCCGCAATGTGATCGCCATCCGCCCGGGTAACGATCCGGCGCGCGCTGGTGAGTACGTCCTGATAAGTGCGCACAACGATCATATCGGAATGCGGGCCGAGGGCGTCGATCACGATTCGCTCCGCGCATTCAACATGGTCACCCGTCCGCAGGGCGCGAACGATCCGCTCTGCATACCGACGGCGAAGCAGCAGCACGAAATCGACTCTCTCATCGCGTACGCGCGCAGCATTCGCCAGCCGCGCCGTGACTCGATCTACAACGGCGCGGACGACGACGGCTCGGGCACTGTCATACTCATGGAAGAAGCAGAGAAATTCGCGAGCGCGCATCCGGAGCGCTCGATCATCTTCGTATCGCATACGGGTGAGGAAGGCGGGTTACTGGGTTCCAAGTGGTTCACCGATCATCCGACCATTCCGCTCGACTCGGTTGCTGCAGCGATCAACATGGACATGGAAGCGAAAGGTCACGTCTGGCAGGTGAAGTTTGGCGGGCCCCATTCGATCCAGATGCTCGGGGCACGCAGACTTTCGCGCGAGTTTGGCGACGTAATTGATTCAGTCAACGCGGTGCGGTCCGAGGCTATGGCGATCGACAAGTCGTGGGACGTTCCTGCGAATCCGTGGAACCGATTCTGTCGCAGCGATCAGGTGAACTATGTGTTGCATCACGTGCCGGTAGTTTACGCGTCCACTGGATACGCTCTCGATTACCATCAACTGACCGACGAACCGCAGTACGCAGACTACGATCACATGGCGCGTGTTGGAAACTTCGTGTACGACATCGCACTCGCTGTTGCGGACAGGCAGAATCGACCAGTGATCACTGGCGACGATCCTGCGTTTCCGAGGTGTCGCTGAGCGGGGGGCACGAAATAATTCGTCAAGATCTGGCGATTGGCTGATTCGGCGCTTGACCGATGGTTATGCAAGTCGCACCTTTGGCCGTCCCGGAATATGAGGTCGGAAAGATGCGCTGGATGAGCTGCGGCACGTTGGTGTTCCTTGGCGTACTTGGTTGCGGAGCGTCATCTCCGCCTTCAAGTGGAACCGCCGAGGCGGCTGCGTCGCCCACCAAACCGACGCTCGTCCGTGTCGTTGCGCATGACTTCGCATTCGACAGCGCGCATAGCGTGCCGGCGGGGCTCGTCGCCATTCGTCTGGTGAATCAGGGTCGCGCAATCCACATGCTCGGCATTGCGCGGCTGGACTCCGGCAAGACTGTGGCTGACTTCTACCGGGCCATGATCGGGAATAAGCCCACGAGCTGGTTCGGCGAGTTGGGCGGACCGGGCGCGGTGTCACCGGGGGATAGTGTGACGCAGTATGCCGTGCTCGAGCCAGGTACGTATTCAATGATCTGCTGGTGGCCCGACTCGACCGGCAAGGAACACGTGATGAGCGGGATGATGTCGACGCTCACGGTGACCGGCCAGACCGCAGGCGCTCCCGTCGAACCGACTCCCGACATTTACCTTCGTGAGCGCGACTACCAAATCGCGACGACCGGCGCGTTTACTGCCGGTCGTCACGTGTTTCGCGTGGACAACGATGGGCCGCAGGACCACGACGTAACAATCCTGAGGGTGCTCCCCGGAAAGACCGACGCTCAAGTAGATAAATGGCTTGAGAAGCCCGAAATGAGTGATGCACCGGTCGAAGCACTTGGCGGCATCGTCGGAATAGCGCGTTGGGGGCACGCTGAGTTCGCGGCCGAGCTCAAGCCCGGGAACTATCTCATCCTGTGCATGATCCCCGATGCGAAGGACGGCAAGCCGCACTTCATGCACGGGATGGCAACGAAGGTTTCGGTGACGTAGTGATCGGTGCGGTCGCTGTGTGTGGCGCCAAACGGCCGCCCTTATTGACCGATCCATCTGCAGGGTTCATACTTGTCCCTCGTTAAACATCAACGAGGTAGTAAGTAATGAATGCAACAAGAATGGCGATCGGTGCACTGGCGGCCGTCCTGGCAGCTGGTCCGGCGAGCGCGCAGCAAACTGGCCGCGTCCGTCCCGGCGCGACCAACCGGGGTGGCACAAGCGACTCGATGCCATCGGACACCTCCTCGCCGCGGACCCCGCCACCCGGCACGAAGCTCCTAAGCGTGTCGGAGTTTCCACGGACCGGTGGCAGGACTTCGGAGGCTTCAAAGGAAATGCCGCCAGTGGATACCACTGTCGTCACACAGCACACCGCGACTATCGGTGGCCAGCAGATCCGCTATACCGCGACCACGGGCACCTACGTGATTCGCGACGATACAGGCGCGGCGAAGGCGACGTTCTTCTTCGTAGCCTACACCAAGAATGGCGTACCAGATGCCTCGCGGCGTCCCGTCGCCTTCGTGTACAATGGCGGCCCTGGCTCGGCGTCTCTCTTCACGCACATGGGTCTCGGACCCAAAAAGGTGGTGCTGACACCTGATGGTCATGGGATGCCGGCGCCGTACAAAATCACCGACAATTCCGACTCGTTTCTCGATGCCACCGACCTCGTATTCGTGGATGCGATCTCGACCGGCTACAGCCGTCCGGCGCCGGGACAGAAAACCGCACAATTCTACGGTGTGCGACAGGATGCAACCTGGTTTTCGGATTTCATCTACCAGTACATTACGCGCAATGAGCGATGGAATTCGCCCAAGTTCCTGATCGGTGAGAGTTACGGCACCACTCGATCCGCTCAGCTGTCGGACATTTTGATGGAACGCCACGAGATGTATCTCAACGGCGTCGTGCTTCTCTCATCAGTTGCATTCGCACAGTGGGGCGCTGACGATCGCACCGAGTTCTTCTTCCCGGGCTACGTCACTACAGCGTGGTATCACCATCTGCTGCCGCCCGACTTGCAGTCGCAATCACTCGATCAGGTCGCGGCGCTTGGACGCTCTTTTGCGCACGGGGAATACGCGCAGGCGCTCGAGCAGGGTGACGAGATCAGTCCTGCGGCGTACCAGAAGGTTGTCGCCGACATGGCTCGCCTCACAGGTCTCTCGCCGACTTACATCGAACAGTCCAACCTGCGCGTGAGCCCGCAGCGCTGGTTCAACGAACTCCTGCGCAACAAGCGACAGGTGCTCGGCCGTCTTGATTCTCGGTTCACCGGCTACAATCGTGACGCTGCGGGCGAGCGGGCAGAGTATGATCCGAGCGAAGCGTCATACGAAGGCGCATTTACCGCGACGTTCATGGACTACGTCCGTCGCGACCTGCACTGGACCAGCAACGCCTTCTACACGGTTACGGCGAACGTCAGGCCCTGGGATCAGACGGGCGGAGACCAGGTAGCCGAGGCACTGCGTAAGAACATCTCGTTCGCGTACTATCCAACAGGTCACATGGTGTACATCGACCAGAAGGCGAACGACAAGCTGCACAGTGATGTGGATGCGTTCATCAACTCGAGTTACGAACATTGAGTGGTAGTTTGTAGTTCGCTGTAACAGCTTGCAGGTTGTGAGACCTCGGGGTCAGATCCAGCATACGGCCGGATCTGACCCCGAGTCGTTGCATCGATGAGTAAACGCCTTTGAGCACCGCGACATCATTGGAGTATGACTTCTACTGGCTCGGTAGGTACTGGGACATCGGCTTTGGTCGACAACACCGCGCGATTCAGCATCGTCGAGCGCCTGCTGGAGCAATGGCGAGACGGTGATTCCGATGCCCGGGACCAACTCCTGGTTGAAGTTCATCCGATCCTTTATCGCTGGGCACTCGCCAACGCAATCAACGTGGACGATGCGGACGACATCGCGCAAAAGGCACTTATTACCGTCTACAGGAAACTGCATCAATTCCGGGGCGATTCCTCCATTGCTGCATGGATGTACAGAATCACGACGAGAATCGCGCTCCAGCGTCACCGAAAGCGTGCGAGGCGCAAGACGCTGGATACGTATGCGCGCTCTGAACTTGGGGGCAGGGTGTACACAACCGATCCGGGTGGGAGAGTTGACCGGGATCGACTCACGGCGCTCGTTCGCGAGTTCTATGACGAACTCCCGCGACAACAACGTGCCGCGATTACCCTCGTCGATTTTGACGGACACAGCCCAGCGGAAGCTGCGACGCTCATGGGACTCAATCCTGTCACACTCCGCGCGAATTTGTTCAAGGCTCGAGCAAGTATCCGGCGCCGTGTACTTGCGATCGATCCGGTCCTTGCCGAGAGATTCGCGAATTTGCCCGAACCGACCGATGACGAAGCAGAATGTGCCTCGCTGCACATTCGGCACTCCGCGACTCGCTTGCGAGCACGCAGCCTGGCGAACCGACAGAAGTCATACTTGCTCGGCATCGTCGCCGGTGGCGAGGACGGTTGTTCCAGTGGGCGGTGTTCGTGCCGCTGATACTCATCGGTATTGTGCTGCTCGGCGTAGTGATATTCACTCTTGTAACCTCATTTATCTGGAGAGGTTAGCAGATTAGCAGGTTCGCGCGAGAGGCAGCCGTCGGTGTAGCATCCACGGAGTAAACCGAGTAAACGCGGTGTCCCGTCGAAGCATCACTTGGGTAGCAGGGCAGATCTCACCCTACCCGGTAATGTTTACATGCCACACCTCTCTCAATTCGCACCGCTCGCGCTTGTTTTGCTGGTTGCTGGATGCGTCTCGCATCCTTCCAGTCAGGTCGTTCAGTCGAAAGCAGCGCCCGGAGCGATTCCAATTCAAGCAGCAGTTCGACAAGCTGTCACCAGACTCGACGGTCGAGTGCTGACGCCGGACTCTGTTGAAAGGATTGTTACGTCCGCGATGCATCGGGCGGATGTTCCAGCGCTCGCGGTCGCGATCATCAGTCACGGGGAAATCGCTTATATGGCTGGATTTGGCTATCGCGACGTTGCGGCCAGACTCCCCCTTACTGATACGACGGTGATGTATGCTGCATCGCTCACCAAGGCCATGTTCGCTTATCTGGTGCTCCAGCTCGTGCGGGACGGGACACTGGTACTCGACACGCCAATCGGAAGCTACCTGCCGAAACCTCTTCCGGAATACGAGAAATACAACGATCTGGCGAGCGACCCGCGATGGAGACTTTTCACGCCTCGCATGCTTCTCAGCCATACGAGCGGACTCCCCAACTGGCGCTTTCTCAGAGCAGACGAGAAGCTCAACATAAATTTTGAACCGGGTACTCGATACAGTTATTCCGGCGAGGGGATCAATCTCCTTCAGTTTGTAATCGAGTTGCACACAGGGACCGAAGTGGGTGACATGATGCAAACGCGCGTCTTCAAGAAGCTCGGGATGACGCGCACTCAAATGACATGGAATCCGGCATTCGAATCGGAATACGCTCTGGGATATGACAGTCTCGACGCGCCAGTTCGTCACCGGCGTCGTAATGCCGCTCGCGCGGCAGGATCGGCGGATACGGACGTCGCGGACATGGCGCAATTCCTCCGCGCCGTGCTTCGCCAGGAGGGGCCGGATGCAAATTTGTACCGCGGAATGCTGTCACCACAGATACGCATTCACTCGCTGCATGAATTCCCCGCGCCGTCGTCCACGACCACAGATCGCGACGATGCCATCGCACTTTCGTACGGCCTTGGTTGGGGATTGTACCAATCGCGTTTCGGGCCGGCGTTCTTCAAGGAAGGACACGACGACCAGAGTTGGCGGAACGTAATGGTCGGGTTCAACGACTCGAAGACGGGCGTCGTGTTCCTGAGTAGCAGTGCGCACGCGGAGCCGATGTTTCCGGTACTGCTCGCAGAGCTGATCGGCGATACGGATCTCCCAGCGGAGTGGATGGGGTATGGGAGCCCGGAACATGTCCCCAAATAAGGGGGGAATGCTCGAGACGCGAGATCCTTGTCGTTGCAGTTTGTCAGGGTTCCAGTGGAGGCGGCTTGCCTCGCAATGCTGCCGCCTTAAGGCAATTCGATGTCACGGCTCGATGCAGCGACGATGGCACGGAGGCGACCGTACGAAGTGCGCGCCAGTTGCTCGGCGCGCACTTCCGTCGCCGAAGTCACGCCGAGGCTATCCATGCTCCATCAACAAACCGCACTCCGGACGGACGTATTTCCACGGTGCCCCATTGCGCTGCTGGGCATTTCTCCGCCCATGCCAGCGCGGCGCCGAGATCCGGAACATCGATGACAAAGATTCCGGCGAACTGTTCCCGGGTTTGTGCGAAGGGGCCATCCTGCACCTGAAGGCTACCATTCTTCAGAGAAATGCTCGTTGCGCTCGCAACTGTTTGCAGCACCTCGGCGGAGCGAAGAACTCCGGCGTCATTGAGTGCTGTTGCATAATCGTGGAAGGCAGCCCTACCCGCCGCGAGAGCCTCCTCGCTCAGATTGCTGACGGCAGGCTGTGGGTAATGAAGCAGCAAAGCGTAGCGCATGTGACATCCTCCAAAGGGTCATGAATCGGGACACAATCATGACGGACGGGCGTGCAGTTAATCGACCGTCCCCCGAAGACGGAGAGGCTTGATTGGCTTCGAATCTAGCCGGGATTCAAGGGCCCGAATCTGCGGGGCCTGCGGGCGCCTGACTGCCGGAACCGCGCGGTAGCGTACAGGGCCGGCCCATGGTTTTCGTGCTTCGTTGTCAGCCGTAGGCTCGCTCGGACCCGAGATCATGGCTGAACGACAGCCAGCGCCAGCACGTATATGTTGGAGGGCACAGACCCTTCAACCTCTCCCAGTGTGAGACAAAAGTGAGCTATCGCTTCATTCCCCGAGCCGCCGCACTGTCCGCAGCGGTCGCGCTCGCTGCGCCAGCACTCTCGGCGCAACAAAAATGTCCGGCCGTCGAGCCGGGCGTGACTATGCCGCTCAAGTACCATGGCGGTCCGACCGTACCAGCCATTACGGCCTGCGACCTCATGACCCGCTTGTACATCTATTCGGATGACTCGCTCCGCGGTCGCGAAGCGGGAACGCCCGACGCCATGCGGGCGACCAATTATCTCGAGCGCCAGGTACGGCAACTGGGCCTTCGCCCGGGTGGCGATCACGGGACCTACTTCCAGAACATGGACGTAGTAGCGCGGATTGTGACGCCGCCATCGAAGATCACGACCGGCAGCCATACGTTCCATACCAACACGGACTTCGAGCTCGCTGCGCCACCCGCGGACCAGAAGGTTTCAGGTGCGGTAGTCTTCGGCGGTACGCTTGGCGATACGACGCACGAACTCACAGCCGATCAGGCCAAGGGCAAGATCGTCGTAATGATGGAGCCGGCAGGTGGTGGTCGCGGCTTTTTCCGTCGCGCACCGGGAAGTGCCAATCCGCTCGCCGAGGCTGAAGCAATAATCACTGTTGCGCCGGTTCTTCCAGCGCCTCGCATCCGGGCGTCGCTTGAAGATACGGTGCAGAACACGGGTCGTGCGGCATATGCGGCGAACCACCCTCAGCCCGCCAACGCGCGTGGCGGCGGCGGATTTGGCGGCGGCGCGCTGAACATTACTGTCACGCCGCGGGTGGCCAGTGCGCTGCTAGGCAAGTCTGTGGCAAGCGCTGCGATGGGCGATGTCGGACCGACGGCGACGATTGATATCCATGTCAAGACCGTTGCCGAACCGACGCGCAATGTTATCGCGATACTGCCCGGCACCGATCCCCAGCTGAGCAAGCAATACATCGTGATCGGCGCACACGCGGACCACATCGGCGTCTCCGCTGCGAAGCCGGTTGTCGAGCATGACTCACTCAAGGCATACAACGAAGTGGCGCGTGTCGAAGGCGCAGATAGTCGCGGTGCGACGCCGCCGACGGCAGAGCAGTGGGTGCGGATCAATGCAATCAAGGACTCGCTTCGCAAGATCTACCCAGCGCGGCGCGACTCCATCAACAACGGCGCAGACGACGATGGCTCAGGCTCGGTTTCGATCCTTGAAATTGCTCAGGCATTCGCACAAGGACACGTCAAGCCAAAGCGTTCGCTGATCTTCATCTGGCAGATGGGTGAGGAGAAGGGACTCTGGGGTTCGCAGTGGTTCACGAATCATCCCACGATCCCACGCGATTCGATCGTTGCAGATCTGAACCTCGACATGGTGGGTCGCGGTGCACCAACCGATATCACTGGCAAGAACAAGGCTGGTGACGAGCTGAAGGGTGCGGGCAACTATCTGCAGCTCGTCGGATCGCGCCGTCTGTCCACAGAGCTCGGTGATATCGCCGAGAGCGTCAACAACAGCCAGCCGATCCCGTTCACGTTCGATTATTCGATGGACGCGAATGGACATCCGCAGAATATCTACTGCCGAAGCGACCACGCGAATTATGCGCGGTACAGCATCCCCGTCATCTTCTTCACGACTGGCGGACACGCGGATTATCACCAGGTAACGGACGAGGCGCAGTACATCCAGTACGAGCATATGGCTCGTGTGGACAAACTCGTGTTCGACATTGCGATGCATGTTGGCGATCTGGATCATCGCGTTGTTGTGGACAAGGAAAAGCCGGACAGCCCGTTTGCGAGGTGTCAGCAGTAGGGCGGGAGGCGATTCGCAGGTCGGGAATTTTCGTAGTAGACAGCTCCGGTATCGGCGTGGATCGATACCGGAGCTGATGCGATCCGGATTCAGGTCGATAAATCGTGGGGGTGTTTGTGCACGAGGGGGCACCGGCATAGCTTACAGGTATGAAACTGACAGCAGGCGCGCTGGCGCCGGACTTCAAGCTCGAAAGTACCGATGGCCCGGTATCACTCTCCGGGCTGCGTGGCTCGCGCGTGGTACTCTACTTCTATCCGAAGGATGACACACCCGGTTGCACGCGCGAAGCATGTTCGTTCCGTGATAGCATGAGTCGACTCCAGGGGCATGGCGCCACGATACTCGGCGTCTCAAAGGATTCGATCGAGTCACACGAACGCTTTCGCGAGAAGTATGGTCTTCCGTTCGCGCTCGCGTCGGATCCCGAAAACGTCGTGGCGAAAACCTACGGAGCGTTCGGGGCGAAGATGATGTACGGCAAGGAAGTCATGGGAACTATCCGCTCCACGTTTCTCATCGATCCGAAGGGACACATCGAGCATGTATGGTCACCAGTGAAAGTTGATGGGCACGTTGATCAGATACTTGCTGCACTCGATGAAACTGGGTCATCGGCGAGTGGGAAGAAGACGACGGGGTGAAGTTCTATCTCGCCATCGCGACGACGGACTCAATGACACGTTGACCCGAAGCTGCTGAGTACATGAGCGAACGCGCGAAGAATGCAGGTTCAAACGGATCCAACGGCGCGCTCGCATTCCTTCGACGCGTTCCCATCGCGCTCACCTTGCTTCGCGCGCTACTCGCTCCCGTCGTCGTACTCCTGGCGATCTACTACCCGAGCCGACCGGCATTCGGCGTATGCCTGACCATCGCGATTCTCTCCGACATCTTCGACGGCATACTCGCGCGGCGCATGAATGTCGCGACGCCGAACCTACGTCGACTGGACAGCATTACCGACACGGCATTTTATGTATGCACGGCATTTGCGATTTGGTATCTCTATCCGGCGGTAATATCGCAGCATATTGTATCCCTGGCCGCTCTCGTCAGTTTGGAAGCTGTGCGGTACATCTTTGATTTTTACAAGTTCGGCCGCGAAGCGAGTTATCACATGTGGTCGTCCAAGCTGTGGGGAATAGCACTTTTTGTCGGCATCTTCTCCCTGTTGGTACTCGGGTCATCCGGTATAACATTTTCCGCGGCCATCTATCTTGGGATCATCGCGGATATAGAAGGCCTGGCTATCTCCGTAATCATCAACGAGTGGGAATCCGATATCCCGACGTTTGTGCATGCGTACCGGCTGCGAGACGCGAAGGTAGCTCGGCTCCAGGTGTAGCCGGTCTGGGTGCCTCGTGTAGCGCTGTTGACGGATAGCTGCGATATTGAGAATGGGTACGGCCGTAACTCTCAACTTCCGCTACTTCGACAGGATCACGATGCGAGCATTCTCTTCACTCGGAAAGCATCCTTACAGATTGATCGATATACGATCCGTCGTGGTGGCGCTTCTTGCAGTCCAGATCGCGGCGTGTGCGTCAGCCGGTAGCGGTGTCATGCCGGTCACATCGTCCGCACCCTCTCTGGAAGCATCTGGCTATCGAATCGTGTCACCCGCCGCAGGACGCGACGTGACAATGCAGCAGATGCTCAACCGACTTTCGCGCGCCGACGTTGTGTTCTTTGGCGAGCAGCACACTGATCAAGAAACACATCGCGCCGAGGCACTGACGCTTGATGCCATCGGCAGACTTGGGCGACCAGTAATACTTTCGCTCGAAATGTTCGAGCGTGATGTGCAGCCGGTGCTGAACGATTATCTGGCTGGTCGAATCAGCGAGGCTGATTTCCTCGCGCGCTCGCGTCCGTGGCCCAATTACGCGACCGATTACCGCCCGCTTGTGGAGCTGGCGCGTGCACACCACTGGCCCGTAGTCGCTGCTGACGTTCCGCGTCCGCTCGCTTCGGCGGTCGGCCGAAAGGGCCTGGCTGCGCTCGATACTCTCACGCCCAGCGAGCGTCTGACCGCTGCACACGAGAATGCATGTCCGATCGACGACTACCACGCTCGTTTCATGGACGCGATGCATGCGCACTCAACCGGAACCGGTGGCGCGGCCGAGCCTGGCGATTCACTTCCAACGGCGATGGCCGAGCGTTTTTATCTGGCGCAGTGCGTGAAGGACGAGACCATGGCAGAGTCGATCGTGATGGCGAAGCGAGCGGCCGCACGCGATGCACTTGTCGTTCACTTCGATGGTGCCTTTCACAGTGATTATGCACAGGGCACTGTGGCGCGTGTGAAACGACGTGAGCCGTCGTGGGACGTGGTGGTCATCAGCGCTGTTCCCGTCGCAAATCCGCTGGTCGCGCCAATAGCGCCTCAGACTGGAGTCGGCGATTTTGTCATCTTTACGAAGCAGCAGACGCACTAGCCCCGCGTAACTCGGGGTAATTCTCGCCGTGATGGAACATACAAGGAGATCTCCATGAAGTTTTTCCCAAGTGCAGCTCTGTGTCTGACGTTCATTGGCACCACGGCCGGTGCGCAGATCAATGCGGGTACACAGAAACCCGAAGCAGATCTGCCCTTCACTATGACGCAGGTGGCGACGTTCGACTTGCCGTGGCGCATCGCATTTCTGCCGGACGGGCGAATGCTCGTCACTGAAAAGGTGGGGCCGGTATGGCTGGTAACGCAGCAAGGCGCAAAAACACCCGTAAAGAATGTGCCGGCTGTTCTAGCCCAAGGGCAGGGTGGCATGCTTGGTGTGTACCTGTCGCCAAACTACGCGACCGACCACGATGTCTACCTCACGTATTCGGAGCCGGGCGACGACGGGTCGAGTCTGGCGTTGGCGCGCGCCAAGCTATCGATCACCGAAAACTCGGCGAGCCTCGATGGACTCAAAGTCATATGGCGCGACGGTGCGCGCGGTCGCGGTGGACAGTTCGGCGCCGCAGTCGCGTTCTCTTCCGACAAACGATTCCTGTTTCTGAGCGTCGGTGATCGGCAGCGCATGACTCCCGCGCAGGATCCCAACTCGCCGTTAGGCAAGATTTTGCGGCTCACGCTCGACGGCAAACCGGCGCCCGGTAATCCCGAGGCTGGAAAAGTCGGTGTGCCGACCATTCCCGTGATCAATCCGCCGCGGAATACCGAGTTGGCGAAGACTGCGCCCATTGTCTCGACGTATACGTTTCCCGGACCAAACCTGACTCCGTCGGAAACATGGGCAACCGGTTTTCGCACGCCTTACGGACTGGCGTTCGCGCCCGACGGCCGCCTGTGGGAGATGGAGCACGGACCGCGCGGAGGCGACGAACTGAATCTGATCGAGCGCGGAAAAAACTACGGCTGGCCGCTCGTTTCATACGCTGTGAACTACGACCAGACCCCGATCCCGAGCCCCGATACTCGTCCGGATCTGGCCAAGCCTGTTATCTACTGGACGCCCGTCATCACGCCGGGTAGCCTCACGTTCTACCACGGAAAGATGTTTCCGCAGTGGGATGGTTCTGCGTTCATAGGCGGCCTTTCCACCAAGACACTTAGCCGTATCACATTCGACAAGAAGGGCGGTGCAACGCCCGCCGAACGGTGGGACGTTGGCCACCAGATTCGCGATGTCGCAGTCGCACCTGATGGCGCATTGTGGATGATCGAGAACACGAGCACGGGTGGATTGTTTCGGGTGACACCGAAGTAACGTTGGTTGTAGAAAATTCGCTCGCGCTTCGTGGCACCCTGTTTGCTCTTAACACATGTTTGCAGTTCACCAGGGAGAATCGTATGCTTACGCTCGCCGAGTTACAGGAAATGCAGCGCGAACTTGCCGGCACTGAGGTCCTTAGCGTCTATCTGGAAACACGTGTGACCGACCCGGCGATGCGTGATGCATGGCGAGCCGAACTCCAAACGACGATTCGAGATGTACGCTCACACATAAGCGATGAGGCGTCGCGTACCAAATTCGACAGTGCCGCGACATTCCTCCGCGACCCGAATCCGTCGCCGGGTGGAACGTGGCGCGCACCTGGTTGGGTGGCGTTCGCCACCGCCGACGGAGTGCGATACGCGAGCGATCTTCCTGTCGCGCCGCACACTTACGCGACCTGGCGCAACGGACCGGCGGTCGCGCCGTACTTGCGCGCGCTTAAACAGTTACGTCCGGTCCTCGTTGCACTTGTTGAATCAGATTCAGCTCGGCTCTTTCGCTATGCCATTGGCGTACTGGAGCCGCTTGAGAAGTTGGAGGCACCAGGATATGACGCGGACCGTTCCGGACGGCCGACCGCGCCGTCGTTGCACGGTACTTTTGCTGCCACGCCGCGCGGGGCAACAGGCTCGGATGCAGCCAGTCATAGACGTCACGCGTCATTCGACCGACTTGTGACATCACTCGGTGAGAGACTCGTGCAGTTGGGGAACAACGATAGCTGGGTTCTCATTGGTGGTACACGCGAGTGGGCAAATCTGGCGGGCGACGCACTCGGGCGTCAGTTCGCGGGACGCATTATGGTATCTACGACGCTGGATCACGACGCGAGCGAAAGTGAGATCGCCACCGCTGCAAAACACGCGGGCTCCGATCTGCGTGCTACACGTGGGTTGACTCTCGTCGATCAGCTCATTGAACAGGGCGGGGCGAACGCGCGCGCGGCAGTGGGCATACCAGCGACACAACGCGCGCTGCGGGCCCAGGCCGTCGACCTGCTGCTTGTAACGCCGCGTTTCATTAGCGCACACGAGCACGAAGTCGAGGATTTCGTGCGCAGCACGCTTGCGTCTGGCGCGGATGTCGATGTTCAGTCCGGCGAAGCGGCGGAAAAACTGGACCGCGCTGCAGGCGGGATTGCCGCGCGCTTGCGTTTCGCGGTCGATGAACCATCAGTACAAGGCGATGCGGCTCAGCTATGATCACGCTGCAGCGCGAGGTACTCCTGTTGTTTGTTAAATCCACTTTCGTAGCGTTAATGGAGCCACAATGCGAGTAGCTGAACTTATGCGTACGGATGTGAAGTCAATCGAGCCGGGTGCGTCGATCGCAGACCTCATACACAAACTGGCCGACGCGCGCGTATCGGGCCTTCCTGTGCTGGATGAATCGGCGCATGTGATCGGCGTCGTGACCGCAACCGATGTGCTGAGATCAGCGGCCGGGCTTGCTGACGTCCGTGAAAAACCATCGGCGAATGAACCGCACACGGTCAGCGACATCATGACGCCCAAACCGCACCTGATCGCACCAGACGACGACGTGCGCGACGCGGCCAAACATATGCTTTACGCTGATGTACGACGGCTCTTCGTGGAGGAGGGTGGTCGCCTCGTCGGGGTCATTTCGCAAACCGATATCGCACAGGCCGTCGGTACGGGACGTTTATAAGCAGTCGCAAGGCGGTGTCCCCCGGGCGGAGTGGCTCCATAAGGCCGGGTCTGCTCCCTATGGACGTGGTGCATGCCACGGATGTAGCTTAGACATGTGTCCGCTGACCCGGTTGCGGGCCGCAGTGGAGGTTTGTCTGCCGTGAAATTATGTCATGCGCGGGTGGTGCAGTGACAACTGCTCCGACCGTGGTGCGTCGCTCACGCGACCGTGTAGTCGCCGATCCCACTCGACTCGCCGCTGTCCGCGCCACGGCGCTGCTCGACACCCCGGCTGAAGCAGCCTTCGATCGCCTGACTCGGCTGGCGTCGATAATCATGGAAGCTCCGATGGCGTTGGTGTCTCTTGTGGATCACGATCGCGATTTCTGGAAAGCGTGTGTTGGCGTGCCAGAACCTTTCGCCACCGAACGCGAAATTCGGCTGGCACCGTCGTTCTGCCAGCACGCGATCCTCTCCGCTTCCCCTCTTGTCGTCCGGGACGCAACGGCGGACCCAGGCTTCGCCGATCTGCCAGCGGTCAAGGATATGGGAATTCGGGCTTACCTTGGAATTCCACTGGTCACGGAGGGAGGGGACGCACTCGGGAGCTTTTGCGTTTTCGATACTCGGCCTCGGGACTGGACTCAACAGCAGATCGCGATTCTCACCGATCTCGCCGCAGCTGCGATGACAGAGATAGAACTTCGGGCCGCAACGAGGGCCGCAAAAGAACTCGCTTCCCAAGTGCAGGCGAAGGCGGAGGAAGCCAGGAGGGTATCCGAGCAACTTCAACTGACCAACGAAGAACTGACCGTCGCAACAGACGCTCTTGAGGATCGCACAGCCGAAGCCGAACATGAGCGTCATCGAGTCGAGTCCATTCTTGAGAGTATCACAGACGCGTTCTTCGCAGTCGATTCGCGATGGCGTATCACTTACGCCAACTCCGCGTTTGAGGAATTGGCTGGAGCATCACGCAAGGAACTTATCGGGAAACAATGGCGAGCCGGGTTTCCTATTACGCTCGCGAAGTCGACCTATGCTGAATATCAACGTGCCATGGTCGAGCGGACTGTCCTGGAGTTGGTCTATCACGATATTGCGCACGAAAAGTGGTACCAGCTACGTGCCTTTCCGACAAAGGACGGAGGTATTGCTGTCTACCTGCGCAATGTGACGGAGCGCAAGAGTGCTCAAAGCGAGCGTGACGCGGCATTCGTTTTGGCGCAGGAAGCGCAAGCCGCAGCCGAAGAAGCCAATCGTGCGAAGAGCTCCTTCCTCGCCGACATGAGTCACGAACTACGCACGCCGCTTAACGCGATCGCCGGTCACGTCCAACTCATTGAGATGGGGATCTACGGCCCCGTTACCGAAAAACAGGTTGAAGCTCTCGCGCGTGTATCTCGAGCGCAGCATCACCTGCTTGGACTCATCAACGATGTGCTCAACTTTGCAAAACTCGAAAGTGGCAAGGTTCCGTACGATCTCGGCCTTGTTGTATTGGCCGAGGTGATCGCGGATTTGAATGCCATGATCGAAACTCAACTCGCAGCCAAGGGCCTGACGTACGAAATGCTGCTCCCGACTGATGACACAACGGTCTGGGCCGATCGCGACAAGTTGTTGCAGATCCTCTTGAATCTCCTTTCGAACGCAGTAAAGTTCACGCCTGCAGGCGGTCACGTGAGAGTCGAAGTGGTCGACCGGGGTGACGCGTCGCCTTCGCAGGAGAGTATCTTCATCCGCGTAGGAGACAATGGGTTGGGCATTCCGCGCGACAAACTCGAGTCGGTGTTCGAGCCGTTCATCCAACTCAGTGACACGGCCGCTGGTCGGCGTCAGGGCACCGGTCTCGGCCTCGCAATCAGTCGTGACCTCGCACGCGGTATGGGAGGCGACTTGAGAGCGCGGAGCGAATTCGGTGTGGGGTCGACATTCACCTTGACGCTCTGTCGTGTCCCGACAGAGAGCACCGACTCTCTGGATCGCCGAACTTACGAGGACCGCCGGGAAGACGAACGAAGAACAGGTGAGGACCGGCGCGACGACGAAGCTGGAGCCCGTTAGGGACCGCCCACAGAGCGAGCCGACAGGAGCACAGCGTTGATCCGCTGGCCGGCCTGAATTGTGGCCCGCGCCTTGCCTTTCTGGAATTGCTCGGCAGCGACGACTAGATCAGGCGGATCGCCTCGCAGCGCCGATAGCGATGCAAGTACATCCACAATTCTCACCTGGGAGGTTCGGTGTTTCTAACCATCGCGCTGGTACTCATAGTCCTCTGGGCACTTGGCTTTTTCGCATTTGCAGTTGGCGGCGGCCTGATTCACATCCTGTTGATTCTCGCCGTAATAGCGATCATCTGGCACTTCATCACCGGTCGTCGTACCGTGGTGTGACCGCGAAGTACCGTAGCGCAATGAGCTACTGTGCATGATTGAAAGGGCACGGTGCGAATATCGCATTGTGTCCTTTTCAATCGTCGGTAGCGTTTGACTACCGCACCCAACTCGGTGGCGCAGGCCTTGCGCGGTGTGCTCCTGTTGGAAGCCGCCACTTGACACTTCGCTTTCAGAAGCCGGGTCGCTATCTTGAACGCATGTCCTGCTCGATCGCGCAGTCAATGATATCCTGGCGTCGGCCCTCTCTTCGAGTGGCCCGCTAACGCGCATCCATGTGATTGCGCAAGTCTCTGGGGTCGCTCGGCATTGAGCGACTCTTTTTCGTTTCGCCCCATGTCGCGCTGACCTCGCTCACATTCCGACGAATTTCACACCATGTCCGCCCATACAGCATCGCAGCCTCGCGCCGCCGCAAGCGACGTAATACTCACCGGCGATCGGCCAACCGGCCCGCTACACCTCGGCCACTACGTCGGCTCGCTGCGGTCGCGGCTCGCGCTTCAGGGACAATGTGCGCAGACCCTCCTGATTGCCGACCTCCAGGCGCTCACAGATTCAAGCGGACGAGCTGCGCACGTCGCGAAGCACGTGCCGGAAGTCGCACTCGACTATCTCGCCGTCGGGATCGACCCGGTGCAGACTACAATTGCAGTGCAGTCACGACTCAGCGCGCTCGCCGAACTCACCGTGCTGTACTTGAACCTTGTCACCGTCGCTCGGCTCGAACGCAACCCGACAGTCAAGGCGGAGGTAGAACTGCGCGGATTCGAACGCGACATACCGGCAGGATTCCTGTGTTATCCCGTGAGCCAGGCTGCGGATATCACAGGCTTCCGCGCAACTCTCGTACCGGTGGGGGACGATCAACTGCCGATGATCGAACAGACGAACGAGATTGTGCGCAGGGTGAATCGCCTTGCGGACGCGACCGTACTTCCCGAATGTCGCGCGCTCCTCTCGAATACGCCGCGACTACCCGGCGTCGACGGCAGGAAAGCCAGCAAGTCGCTGGGCAATGCGATTCCACTCACCGCTTCGCCAGACGAAATTCGCCGGCTCGTACAATCGATGTACACAGATCCCGGCCACGTGCGCGTGTCGGACCCGGGCCGAGTCGAGGGGAATGTCGTATTCGCGTATCTTGACGCATTCGACCCGGATGCAACGACAGTCGAGGAGTTGAAAGAGGGTTACAGACGCGGCGGACTCGGTGATGTCGGCCTCAAGCGACGTCTCGAAGCCGTTCTCGAGACGCTAATCGCACCGATACGCGCTCGACGTGCAGAGCTCGAGCGCGATCGTGCGTATGTCATGGAAGTGCTGCGCTCCGGCAGCGAGCGCGCCGACGTCGTTACGAAAGGGGTTCTGAGCGATGTGCGTGTAGCGTTCGCGCTGGATGCGTAGCCAGACCTGATGACCTAGTGACTCCCGGACTGCATCCACGGAAGCCGGACGCGGCCCGGTTCCTGCCATTCTCGACGGTCTCCACGCCTAACCGAGGATGACGCGATGCGGTGGACTCCAGGAAAGATCAGTTCCAATATCGAGGACAAGCGCGGCTCGAGCGGGGGCATCGGCCGAGCAGGTATGGGGCTGGGGACTGGCGCCGTCCTGCTCGTATTGAGCCTTGTCTTCGGTCACAATTTCTTCAACGACGTCGCCCCAGCAGGCACTGACACAAGCATATCTACCAATGCGGCGGCAAACGCGCCGCCGGCCAGCGAGACACCTGAAGAGCATCAGCGTGTTCTATTCGTGTCGTTCGTACTGGATGATGTCCAGTCCAACTGGGCGAAGATATTCGCAAACAGCGGACAGCAATACCACGATGCGAAACTTGTACTCTTCCGAAGCGCCGTGCAGTCGGGATGCGGAGTCGCGCAATCAGCGATGGGTCCGTTCTACTGTCCTGCAGACCAGAAAGTGTATATCGACCTGGGCTTCTACGACGAGTTGACCAGCCGCTTTGGCGCGCCTGGCGACTTCGCGCAGGCATACGTCCTCGCACATGAACTTGGTCACCACATTCAACATCAGCTTGGCACCGACGCGCGAGTACGCCAACTCGAAGAATCGCGGCCCGGTCAGTCCAACAACCTCTCCGTGCGCCTCGAACTCCAGGCTGACTGCTTTGCAGGCGTGTGGGCCAACACCACGGAACAGCGCAAGTTGCTGAATGAAGGCGACATAACCGAAGCCATCACCGCCGCATCAGCCGTTGGCGACGATCGTATTCAGCAGGAAGAAACGGGTAACATTCACCCCGAATCATTCACTCACGGTACGGCGGCTCAGCGTGCTTCGTGGTTCAAACGCGGATACACGTCCGGGCAACCCGGGTCGTGCGACACGTTTGCAGGCGCGATTTGAGAATAGCAGGCGAGTTGGTGGATGGCTACGGCCTACGCTGAACCCCGAGATAGCCCCTGAACTCTCGTCCTGGCCTTGCCCGGCCTGGAGCCCTCACCACAAGCTTTGCATCGCTCGAAGCCCTGCAGAAGTAATTGTAAGCATCACCGAAACGAGAGCATGTTGCGCCGACAGTTGAAAACGCCAGCGCCTGTGATGCTATAGTGTCTGACCGAAAGGCGATGAAGTAGTTCCCGGCGGGGATCTGCCACTCGCCGGTTTGACCGCTCGCGAGCCGCAGCGATGGGGCGAAGTACTCAAACGGGCGCAACGCTTTCGCGTCGTCGATGCGCTTGAGAACGGTGATCGGAATGACATCTACAATGCCACCGACCCATACATCAATCGACGTCGCACCGGGTGCTTTGGGATGCACACTCAGGCCGCGTAATGAAGCAATATCGCTATCTCGCACAATTGCCGTGCCGGCCAGGCTTGTCTCAGGCGTTCCGTCGACACGGAGTGCTCGAACTTGAAGTGGCTGATCCGAACCGCCGACAAGAAGCAACGGTTGACCAGTCCAGTTCTTCGCGAAGTGATCGATCGGGCGACACTGCAGTAGAAAACTCCTTCGTAGCGCACCGAACGTCGCGTGGATCAGAGCATCACCGCGTTCCGAGCACGTCACTTCGCCCGCTGCCGATACCCTTAATTGAGCGCCGGATTCGCGTTGATATCGAACTCTGCTGTCTCGCAGCACGTGGCCTGCCGCATCGAGAACGTGCACCTGGAGCTGTACCGGTTCACTGTTGTTCACGATGATCGCGTCCGGGATGCCTTCGAGTCGCGCCGGCGGTCCGTTCCGCGTTGTGAGTGAAATAACTATTACGGCTGAAGCAACGACGAAAACACTCAGCACCGCTGCCAGACGCATTGGTTCGAATCGGCGCGTATGTCGGAACCAGCTGCGGATAAAATGCGGCGTGCAGCGAAACAATTCGCGGAGATACCATCCGCGCGCCGCACCGGTCCCATCGCGCACAACACGAAGTGCGTACTCCTCAGCAAGATCGCCGAGCACGGCTCCGGCGAAGTTCGGATCAACTCCCAGTCTCAGCAGGATTTGCTCTCCCGTCGACGGCAATGCCGTCTTCGATCGGGCGACGCGATTATCCGTCCCGGCGCCGACGTGCGCAGTTCTGCGAGGGGTCACATGAATCTTCATGCTGACGCCGGACGAGCAGCCGCACCAACGCCGGCCCAGAGCGACGCGGCTCGGCGCTCGGCGTCGCGAAGCGCACGAGCGCCCGCGCCCGTGAGTCTGAAATAGCGGCGTGAACGGCCACCGCGCACAGGCACCGGTTCGCTCGAACGTGACGTGAGGAATCCCTTGTCCTCGAGTCGCTGCAGCGTGGTATAGACGGCCCCGACCGAGCAGTCGCGACCCGTACGTTCGGAAAGATCGCGCCGGATTGTGACACCGTACGCGTTCTCGCCCAGCCGGGTGACTGTAAGGAGCGCGGCAAGCTCGAGGGAGCCAAGGGCGCGTTTCGACATTACTACTATTTTGTAGGACAAATCGCAGAAGCGCAAGTAGGCTCGTAGCGCGGCCCCCGATACCGCACCATACTTCCTCGACTTCCATGCACCCAGTCGCCCCATCCGCCTAACCCGAACTACGATGACCAGCCGCCGGCAATTCCTCCAGAGATCACTACTCGCAACAGGTGCGCTGGCCTTGCCGCGCATGAACGTGGCGGGCAGCACCGTGCCCGGCCGTCTAGCCGGCGGCCGAGTGGTGTCGACCTGGGACTTCGGCGTCGGCGCCAATGCCGCGGCGTGGCCCGTGCTGGCGCGCGGCGGCTCCGCGCTGGATGCAATCGAGGCCGGCGCACGCTGGGCGGAAGGGGATCTGTGCAACTCCACGGTCGGACATTGCGGTTATCCGGATCGCGATGGAGTGCTGACCCTGGACGCGAGCATCATGCATGGCGACGGGAGCTGCGGTGCCGTCGCCGCGCTCGAGGACATCGAGCATCCCGTATCCGTTGCGCGCGCAGTCATGGAGAAAACCCCGCACGTGATGCTGGTCGG
>CAJDVC010000103.1_pt1 | contig 26753 bp, 22 predicted proteins | sample 7391211 | NCBI WGS metagenome assembly CAJDVC01 (sample SAMEA7055683, study PRJEB34461) | soil metagenome | biome: terrestrial ecosystem; feature: Peninsula; material: soil | place: Antarctica | collected 2016 | reverse complement strand
GTTGACTCTTGTAGTGCATTTGCGAACGCGGTATTTTCTTGGCGCCGATGCTGATCAACTTGCTCCCCGATTTTTTCGCCGTTATTGACAGCACAGATCGCGTCGCTGCGTACATGCGCTACTTCGAAGCGCATCGCCGAATTCTTGAATCGTACTGGACGAATTACGTCCTTGATCCCGAAGGACCGCACTTCCAGGAAGTAGTTCGCGCAACCACTCATGCCAACCGCGACGACCTGCGTGCCATGCTCGCACGGATCGACGTCGTCGCGCTTGCGAGATTGGCCGAGACCGAAAGCCGCAGGGTTCTGGACGCTGACGTCGATACCGATGTCGTTCTGATGGTCGGCGTCGGCGCCGCGAATGCCGGTGAGCTTGTCGTCGGTGGCCGCGGAATGGCCTTCATTGCGCTCGAACACTTTACAGGTCAGAACAATCCCGATACAAGCGCTCTCGGCCTCGAACCCGAACTGATTCCACTCTGGCTGGCTCACGAAATAGCACACGCAGTCCGATACACCTCCCCTACCAGCCACAGCGAGATGCGAGATTTGATCGCCGAGGCAGGTGGCAACTACGATTACTGGGAAACCGGCCGCCGAACATCTCTCCGCGAGCTCATCGTCAACGAGGGCATCGCAGTGCAGACCAGTCGGATCGTGAGCCCAGGCCATGCAGCCTGGGAATACTTCGGCTACGCGCGCAAGGAATACGCTCGCGTACGTGAAGCCGAATCATTTATCATGCGCACCGTAGCCAAGCATTTCGACCGGGCGGGACTTGGTCTACGGCTGCGCTATCTATCCGGGGGAATGAGCGACGACGCGAGAACCGTCGATCGCAGCGTTATCCCCGAACGCAGTGGCTACTTCGTTGGTGCCCGACTCACAGACGCAGCTGTAGCCAGTCGCGGGCTGGGCTGGACCGTCCGTGCAGATGCGTCCCAGATCGCCGCCGCCGCAGCGGGTCAGTCGTCCGCCGCAAGCGCTTAACGCAATCGCAAGCATGGCAGCCAGGCCTCACTCGCTGCCACGTTCCAGCGCCGACTGCCTGCGCTGATGTCAGACTTCCGCCCCCGCACCAGTTCTGAAATCCTGGACGCCGCTTTCGAAATCTACAGGCGCTATTTCACAGTCTTCGTAGCCATAAACATTTTTGCGGCCATCCCGGTTGCCCTTTCGTCATATATGGGCCTGACGGCAATACGGCTTCAACAAACCGACGCTGTCGTCACTTCGTACCTGGTTCGCCTCGCTGGTGCTTTCATTACCCCGTTTACAGAAGGCGCAATGACCTGCGCCGCATCCGCCGCCTACCTCGGTATGCCGGTCGATCTCGCAAATTCTGTCCGAGCCGCCTTCCGACGTCCCGGCCGCCTGTTCGTAGCAATGTTCGCAAAGTGGATCCTCCTTGTATTCGGGCTCGTCCTGTTTCTCGTCCCGGGTCTCATAGTCTTCAAGCGATACTTCGCTCTGCCGATGACTGTGCTGTTCGAGGACAACAAGGTCGGTGACGCGATTTCTCGTTCGCGCCAACTCTCGAACGGCAACGGCGCGCGAATCTTCGGCCTGATCGGCGGAGTCTTCGTCTTCACGCTGGTGATCACGGCCGTCATGACAACAACCATTACATCGCTGACAACTTCTGTCTCCATCGCAGCGGTAATTACGCTCCTTGTAGCGGCAGCGGTCTCCCCCTTCAGCACGATCGTCGCAACCCTGCTCTATTACGATATTCGCATACGCAAGGAAGGCTATGATATCGAGCTGATGACTCAGGCCCTCAATGCAGGATCGCTTCCGCAGCAAAACATGCCATGATAAACAATTAGTATCTGGTAGATACTAATGGATCCACTCAGCAACTCCGCGATCGCGGACACCGTTGCCGCCGTATTGCGCAGCCGCGACTTCGTCGTACATGACTCAGTCTCCATCGGCCAGCTTATCACTGAATGGATATGGAACCTGGTTCTCCGGTTTCTGGGTTTCGCCACAAGCCATCCAGCGATTGGACTCGTTCTCAAACTGACCCTCGGTGCGATCGCGCTGGTCATCCTGGGTCGCATCGGATACGGGCTCCTCGCCCGCTATTCACCCTCGGCGCTCGGCCGACAACACCTCGAGTCCGCTCGCGGAACCGATTGGTGGCAGACGGCACAGCGACACGCATCGGACGGCGATTACACAGCGGCAGCGCACGCGCTATACCTCGCCTTACTGGGATCCGCTGCCAGGCGTGGGCTTGTATCCCTTCACGAATCCAAGACTACAGGCGACTACCTGCGCGAAGTACGTCGAAGACCAGATGCGATCGACCTGCCAGGTTTTGTCGACTTCACCCGATCATATGAAACGGTGATTTATGGCATCGGTATTTGTGATCAGGAACGCTATTCACGGTTGAGTAGCATTGCCGGTGCACTACTCGGCGTTCTGCCGGGGAGCGACGACCGTCACTCGCGTACGCGTCATGCGATTCCATGAATAGCGCACCACGCAGCGCGTCAGCGCCTGGCTCTACAACCACACGGACATCGCTCCTTCCCATCCGCGTTCTCTCGGCCATCGCCATCCTGCTGGTGCTGTTCATCATCTTTGCACCGCAGCAGTCTACAGACCCAGGAGCGATGTACAGCTCCCATGGTACAGGAGCAGGCGGCACTCGAGCCGTATACGATGTGCTGAAACGCCTCGGCTTCACGGTGGAACGGAATGAGAAACCGTTGTTCGCAGAGCCTGATAGCAATTTGACCTACGTGCTGTTCAATCCGACGCAACCGCTTACCGCAACGGAGAGATCACATCTATTGGCCGCCGTTCGGCGTGGTACAGTCCTGGTCTTCACAATGGACGACGATGCGCTTGCTGATTCGCTCGGTTTCCAGATAGCGACACCGACCGATGGTTTTTACCCGCTCAGTCGAACCACTGTCGCGGGGGGCAACCCACCGCCACCAACGGTTCAGGATCCGCGAGCTGTTTTCCAGGCCGCCTTCCCGATTTCCGTCACCGTAGCCTCCACCTCAAAGGGTTCCAGCGAGACATTCCTCTGGCTCGAACCCTCCAAAGGCAGCAAGACGGCACAGCTTGATTCCGCTCACCAGGATGCACTGGTAATCGGTCATCGCATAGGCCGGGGCTACGCAATAGCCGTGGCGCCAGCACAGATCGTTATCAATCAGGCTGTCCACGAACCACGACCGGCAATCGCACTGGTACGAGCAATTCAGTTCGCCATGGCGTCCACAAACCAGCATCCCGGTTCCAATAAAGTCGTCTTCGATGAATACCACCACGGCTTCGGTACACACGCAGATATGGTTGCGGCAATCGAACGTGGCCTCACCCAGACGCCGCTCGGTCGCGTGACTCTGCAGTTGGTTGCTGCGGCACTGATCCTCCTCCTGGCGTTTGCGGTGCGGCCACTCGCACCGATATCGGTCCCTCCAGTATCCCGCCGTTCCCCACTCGAGCACGTTGGTGCTCTCGCGTACGCATATTCGCAGGTGAACGCGAAAGCTCTTGGCGCCAGACGCCTGATACACGGCCTCAGGCGACGTCACCCATTCGGTCTGCCCAGATCACTGCCAGATACCGAATACATGTCGGCCATACGCACCCGTATCCCCGCCGTCGCGACGGACGTGGACGAAGTTCTTGCAACATCTTCAAACAGTTCACCCGCATCGTCCGATAGCTTCGCAGTTACCGGCACCGCCATCGCGAACATAGAGAGGGCTATCCAAAAGTGACTGATTTAACCGAGACATCCGCAGTACTTCAACGCATTCGCGAGACGGTTGGTGCACGAGTTCTGGGCCAGGACGAGGTAATAGACCAGATTCTGGCCGCGTTCATCGCCCGCGGCCACGTTCTTCTCGAAGGTGTCCCCGGCACCGCAAAAACATTGATGGTGCGCGTACTCGCGGCAGCTCTGGATGTTCGTTTCGGTCGTGTTCAGTTCACACCCGATCTGATGCCATCGGATGTTGCCGGCGTCAGCGTCTATCAGGAATCGTCGCGAGCCTTCGAATTTCGCCCGGGCCCGATATTTACCGATCTACTGCTGGCGGATGAAATCAACCGAGCACCAGCCAAAACTCAGTCAGCCCTTCTCGAGGCCATGCAGGAGCGCCAGGTGACTGTAGATGGAGTCACGCATTCTCTCGGCGACATCTTCAGTGTCTTTGCAACACAGAACCCGGTTGAATACGAGGGAACCTATCCGCTCCCGGAAGCACAGTTGGACCGATTTCTGGTGAATGTTCGTGTCAACTATCCAGCAAGGAGCGCTGAGCTGGCCATGCTCGCGAATTACTCCGACGGATTCGATGCTGAACGGGCGGAGACATTCATGCCAGCTCCAGTCGTGACTCGGGAGGAAGTGCTTCAGTTGAGAGCTTTTGCTGAAAATGTGAAGGTGACTCCCGAGGTACGCGAATACATCACCGACATCGTGCGCGCCACTCGTGAGGATCCATCGCTTACCCTGGGTGCATCGCCCAGAGCGGCTGTCGCGTTATTCCGCATATCGCGAGCGGCAGCACTCGTCGCAGGTCGCGACTTCGCCACCCCAGACGATGTGAAGCAGCATTCGCTACCGGTATTACGACATCGCGTGCTCCTCGCTCCAGAACTCCAGGTCGAGGGTCGATCAACCGACGATGTAATCAACGCGGTTCTCGCACGCGTTCCCGCGCCCAAGTAGAAACAATGGTTAGCCTGAACCGGCTTCCGGACACGGCACACCAGTGACTCCGACACAGCTACTGCATCGTATGATGCGTACGGTTCGTGGATTCGCACGCTACTCGCCGACTCCACGGCTAGCGTTGGTACTCGCAATCGCGGCACCGGTCTGGCTGGTTTCATCCGGTATAAACGGACAGGTCGTTGCGACAGCGATCGTTGCGCTCATCGCTCTTGCGGCCCTGATCGACGCGGTCAGGACTCCCGGGAGTTCATATGTAACACTTCAACGGGTCTTCCCAACCACGATTGGTGTCGGAGACACGAAAGAGGTGCACTACGAGGCCCGCTCGACGTGGCCAGTAGCATTGCGAGTCAGTATTACTCAGCAACTCCCGGCATCAATCTCGGAGATCAGCGCTCCGCCGGACGCGATGCGACTCACAGATCATGCGGTGCTTGTCATCACGACATCGATCATGGGGAAAGTGCGCGGCGGCTTCCAGTTGGGACCAGTCGCGCTCACAATACTCGGCCCATGGGGTCTTGTGAAGCGTTCGATACTCTACAACCCGGGCGACGTTATCTCCGTCGTCCCATCGATTGTCGGCGCTGGTCGCTACCGCCTTCTTGCGGCGCAACACCGGCTTCGGACCGCTGGCCAGCGCGTGATCCGTCGGCGTGGCGGTGGAACATCGTTCGCGAACCTCCGGGATTACGTTGCTGGCGACGATCCAAGACACATCGACTGGAAGGCAACAGCCAGACGACATCGTCTGATCTCGCGCGAGTTCACGGTTGAGCAAGGGCAGACGATAATGATCGCGATGGACTGCGGCCGTATGATGACGCAGCTTGCCGGCGACAGACCGCGCTTCGAGTACGCCCTCGCATCTGCTTTGACGCTTGCAGACATCGCACTTTCAACCGGCGATCGTGTTGGATTGATCGCGTTTGATTCGACTGTCCGCAGCTATCTCGCACCCACCCGCGCGCCGGGGACCATCGGCACCATACGTGACGCTCTCACATCTGTGACCGCCACCATGACGGAGCCGGATTACGCGGCCGCGTTTCGCACGCTCACAGAACGCAATCGTCGTCGCTCTCTTATCGTGCTATTCACAGACGTGATAGATGTTCGGTCGTCCCGAGCAGTCATCGCGCTCTCGGCGCGAAGCTCGGAGCGCCACCTTCCTCTTGTTGTAGCTCTCCGCAACGAGCAGCTTGTCACCGCATCAATCCCATCGCCTGGTGCCACCAACGAGCAGACCTACGAGAGCGCCGCCGCAGAAGAATTACTATCGGCCAGAGAGGAAGCACTCCAGATCATGCGACAGACTGGCGTAGCTGTGATAGATACCGCACCGGCAGGAATGACCGCAGCGCTCATCAATCGATACCTGGAGATCAAGGAACGTTCCGCACTCTAGCCATGGGCTAGTAATTGCGACGTGGCGTAAGCGCATAGGCCTCTCGCTCCCACGGTCGTGAATCGTATGGCACGAGGCTGTTCGCAAGCCCGTTGAGGCCCAGCGAAAGAAGCCCTACGTCTATGTGACGTGTTATGCGTCTCCCGATCGATGTCTGGTTCAGGACCAATCCCTCGAGCGGGTTGGCGACTGCGAAAGCCAGGTAATCATCCTGAAGAACGTGCACATTCTCGTGGTATAGCACACTCGGTGTCCCGTTCGAATTGGTAAACGCACTTTTCGCAATCTTGATCCCGCCGAAGAACTCCGACCCGCGTGCCTCCCCATTCGACGTATGTAATGTCTCCCTGTTGTCCCGGAAAACAAACGTGCCGGAGTACATGGATAGTTTCGCGTCTATATGAGTCGTGCGACTTGCTGAATTCATGATCGCTGCAACTGCGTAAGTTGCGTTGACACGCCAGTCAAACTCCCTCCCATCGGTGAGTTGGAATTCAACCGGCCCAACAGGGAACGAGAGCGTGGTGTGATCGCTTCCCGCCGACGTGAGTGCGGATATCCCGACCGCAGACAACTCCCGGCCTACGAAGCCGGATCCGGAGAACGGACTCGCAGCAACTTGTCGTGCGGCGCCAATAGTCGCCCCACCAATCAGGCCCTGTAGTGCCGCTCGCTTGAGGCCGCGACCACGAGCCAGCGACCACACAGTCGCTGTCACGGCCCCGATTCCAGCGTTGATACCCAGATCCTGCACGCGCATGCTTGTGCTCACCTGCGCCGATACAGGCAGTGCAGTCACCGTGAGGAGTACCGACACGGCGACCAGTCTCTGCAACCCGATGAAAGTCATCCCGTAAAGCCCGAAATCAAGTAGTCATCCCACCGAAGGCCGGGATCCATGGGCGAGGTCGCAATGTGGCTCCGATTTATCCCGTCACGCGGCGAGACCGACGGCCAAGTGATAGATACGCGAACATGACAATTGCCGTCGCGCCGGAGATACCAAACTTCCAGTCAAGCGGCCACACTCGCGGTGACACCAATCCTTCAAGAGTCCCAGCGACAAGTAAAAACAGCGAAGATGCGGCAATCAGATTGATAGCGCGCTTGCCATTTTCGACCAGTGCATCTCGTCGTGTCTGCTTTCCTGGCAGTAAAATCCCCTTTGCGATCAGCAGACCACCACCCCCAGCGATGCAGATCGCGCTCAGCTCGAGAACACCGTGAGGCGCCACGAATGCAAGGATCAACCGCGCTACACCACGAGCTGCAAACAAACCCACCCCGCTCCCAATTGCGACTCCATTGAATATGAGAAGCAACACCGTGCCGATGCCTGCCGTCAGACCCATCGCGAACGTCAGGTACGTAACTGTCACATTGTTCGAAATGATCCGGCTTGCAACAATTGGCCGGACTTCTTCTGGAATGGAGACGTACCCCTCACCACGTCGCTCACGTTCAACACCGGTTGTAGCGCGGCTTATCATCTCATCTGGAAGAAGTTGCGTCGCAACTGTCGGCTCCCGGACAACGACAACATACGCCGCAATAGCGGGTCCGAACAGCAGAAGGACAGCCAGCGCAATCGGTCGCCATGATCGGCGAACTTCGCGCGGTACTGTCCCCGTCAGGTAGTTCATCACCAGTCCGGCATTCTTCCCGCGCTGCCGGTACAGCAGGTTGTGACCCCGCGCAACAAGCCTGCTGACAAAGAACAGTGACTCGTTGTCCCGACCTCGACTCGCTGTCTGAAGTCGCGCGAGATCCGTCGTGAGTTCTCTATAGGTTGCATAAGCCGCATCCAGCTCTGCAGCGAAGTCATTCCAGCGCTTCAACCCGAGTGCTACGATCGCATGCTGCTCTCGACGCGCACCTGTATCGCTACGTGACGCAACACCACCCGCCCTGGCGTCACGCTCCGACTCGTACAGTCGGAACAGCGACGCGTGCAAACTGGCCGCTGAAGTCGATATCAGATATTTGTCGAATCGTTTCCCGAATTCCGCGGCGATAGCGTCCCGGCGCGCTGGTTCGAGAGTAGTGCGCCGTTCCATATACCTGTCAAGGACAGCGTATTCTTCATCGCTCAGTTGCGCAAATGCAGTGGGGCTCTGTGGCCTGTATGATTGTCGCGCCGCGGACTGCGGTTTCGATCGTTCCTCCTTGATTACGAAGGTACCGGCAACTATATCACCCAGCCGTTTTCGGGAATCGTTCAGCATGACAACAATTATCCCGACAAGATAAACGCCGAGCGCATCAATTACGCGTAGCAGATTGCGCACTGCCGACGCGGCGAATGTGACGGAAAAACCACCATCACGCACAACGCGCAAATGCATGATCCGCTTGCCTGGCGTCTGACCATCCCAGATCCCCTCGAACACCACGTAGTAGCCCCATGTCACTACGAATTGCGCCAGGACGTACGCGGCCATCACCCACGCTGCAGATGGACTGACATTACCAAGCTTCATGCCGGAATAGCTCGCCGCGACCGCTGCAACAATTGCGAGCACAATGAGCACAACCATGCTGATGATCGTGTCAATCGCTGCTGCGGCGCCACGGGACCCAATGCCCGCCACCGAATAGGCCAGGGCAATCTGCTCTGGCGTCTCTACATCAATAGAGATGTCCAGACTCGTGACTGAGCTGAACGGCGTCTCTGTTATGACACTCGCGCCAGGGTTAGTCACTTGCCAACGCAGAAAGTTCGGAATAGACGATCCAACACATCCTCCACGTCAATAGTCCCGGTGACATCTGCAAGCGCGTCCACGGCACTCCGAAGATGCACTGCCGCTACAGACACTGGCAAGCTTTCGCTCGCGAGCGCCGTCTGAAAGGCCAGCAGTTCGTCCCGCGCCAGTTCAACACAATAGCGTTGTCGTTCGCGGAAGAGAATCGGCGAGTCCGGGGTGATTTGTCCGTGTCGACTCGAAATTGCCGCTCCAATGGAAACCAGAAGTTCCCGGATCCCGGTACCCGTCACGGCACTGACTGCATCCACGCCGGCAGGTGTAACTGTAAGGTCCGCCTTCATTTGGACCGGAATTATCGCTGCATCGCTCAAGCCCGATACGATCGCGGCTGTCTCAGCCGCACTATGAGCTGTATCACCACATGCGAGTATTACGTCGGCCGATCCCAGATATTGTGTTGCCACCTCTATTCCCATCTGCTCGACAACATCACTCGTGTCACGCAATCCAGCGGTATCGACAAGTCGTATCGGCCACGGACTTGCTTCGAGAACCGCTTCGATTGCGTCTCTCGTTGTGCCGGGAATTTCGGTAACGATGGCGCGCGATCTACCCAGCATCGCGTTGAACAACGACGATTTACCAACATTTGGAGCGCCCGCGATCACCACGAGCGCCCCCTCCCTGACAAGCTCACCGGCTGGTGCTGTCTCCAGCAATGCCGTCAGTGCTTGCACCGCATCCGCGGTGGCTGCTTCCACACGTTCTCGCGAAACCGGGCCGTCATCCTCTTCGGGAAAATCAATATCGTATGCAATCAACGCTTCGAGGTTGATCACTCCTTCCCTCAGTTCGTTTATGCGGCGCGACAACCCGCCGTCCAATTGTGTAATTGCAACTCGCTGCATAGCACGTGACTTCGAGTCAATCAGATCCCCGATCGCCTCGGCCTGCACCAGATCGTATTTCCCGTTCAGTACTGCTCGCCGAGTGAATTCGCCTGGCTCCGCCAGTCTCGCACCAGACGAAATAAGCGCCGCCAGCACAAGCGTCGGGACTACCACGCCACCGTGTGTGGCTATCTCGACAACATCCTCCCCCGTAAACGAGGCTGGCGCGGCGAACTTCGTGACGAGCGCCTTGTCCAGCACGTCCCCAGCAGAATCGCGAATCGTGCTGAGTGTCGCGCGCCGATCCGTTGCGGGTAATTGTTCCGCGTGTCGCTTCACGATTGCAAACGCTGAGGGGCCGGATATGCGGATTACAGCAATTGCGCCACGCCCTTCCGCGGTAGCGATCGCCGCGATTGTGTCATCACTTGCAAGTGTATTCACGGAGCGACTGGCTCCACATCGACCGATTCTCCGGGATCGAGAATGCGGACGTCAGCGCCCCGCGAGTGGCTCTTAACCTGCTCTCGCAATTCATGTATTGCATCGTACGCGGACGCGGTGAGATGATTGAATGTTCCCCAGTGGTATGGAACGAAGTGCCGCGCGTTGAATCTCTCAAACAGGTTGAGTGCGTCCGCGCTGGTCAGATGGCCGTGCCTGAATCCCACTTTCCAGGTCGGCGCGTAACCGATCGGAAGCAGCGCCGCGTCAAGCCGACGCTCTCTGAGCACCCGCGCGACCATGCTGGTCGAGTCATCTCTAAGCGCGGTATCACCAGCGAAAAAGACACTTTCACGATTAGTATCAAATAGATACATATTGGCCTGCCGATGCCACTGATCGATCAGATACCTCGCCCCTGAATGCGACGCCGCGGCCGCATGAACCGTGACGCCCTCGCTTGTAAACGAGTCTCCGGGCGCGAAGTCAACCGCTTGGGTTATCCCTTTCCGGCGAATCCATTGCGCGACGGCCGGCGGCGCGAATAGTGGGACATGCTGGATCTCCGCAAGCGACCGAAACGAAAGATGGTCCGCATGTGCATGCGTCAGGACGATCATATCGAGCTTCGGGAGATCCGCGAGCGCAATCCCTGGTGCGCTCACTCGGGCAAGCACCAACCCGAGTGATGAATCAAAATTCGGATCGGTGAGAATCTTCTTCCCACCTATCTCGATTAACAGCGTCGCGTGACCGATATAGGTGATCCGCATGCCTCTAAACTACAACGCGGAGCTGCCGATCCATCAGCTCAGACGACCGGAAGACCGCGGCTAACCCTTGTCTTTCCCCTTGCCCTTGACCTTCGCGACCGTGGCTACAGCATCCTTGCCTGAGGAATCCTTGGTCGACGCAATTGTCTTCGGCTTGCTCATGCCGCGCGTGCGCGACAGATGCCACTGCTGCGGCAATGTCGCAAGGTTCTGCGTCGCGTAGTAAAGGTTGAGTCCTGCCGCTTCTCTGTACAGGAACAACGTGAACATCGCTGGCATGATGTAGCTCATCATTTTTGCTTGCGGATTCGGCGGCGTGTTTCGCATTCCGATCCACGAGATGAGGTACATCGAAGCGCCCATCAGAATTGGCAATATGTAGTACGGATCCCGAACCGACAGGTCACTCATCCACCAGAACGGTACTCCGCGAAATTCAATCGTATTCCGGAACACGAAGAACAGCGCAAGCAATATCGGCATCGGCAGCAGTGACGGAAGGCAGCCCAGCAACGGCGACAATGGGTTCATCCCGTGGCTCTGGTACACCTTCATTATTTCTGTCCGCTGCTTCTCCGGATCGTCCTTGTACTTGTTCTGAACTTCTGTCAGCTCAGGCTGGAGAATCTGCATCTTGATCGACGTCTTCATCGATGTCTGATACAACGGCCACATCAACAGGCGGACGAGCAGCCCCAGCGCAATTAGAACCAGTCCGTAACTCAGATTCAACGCCTTGTGCATCCACAGGACAAGCCGTATTACCGACGTCGCAATCGGTTGCATCAATGGTCGCACAAACGCCCAACCGTACGGATTGACCTGATCGAAATCTCGGCCAAGTGCGTTTAGTTTCTTCCATTCCTGAGGGCCGGCGTAGATATCAAAGCCGAACGCTCCGTTGACAACAGGGACCACGACGGTGCCAGTTGCATGCGTCGCAACTTTTGTCGCCCGTGGTCCACCTACCAGTGTTGCTTCCGTGAACTCGGGGCCTTTCTTGGGAGCCAGCAGCCCGACCACGAAGTACTTGGATTTCGCGACTATCCAGGTAACCGGCCCTTCAACGAGTTGCTTCTCACCAGGATCAAGAGAGTGAAACGTTACGTTCCGCGCAGCCTCGCGCTTGGTAAGGAACGCGAATGCAAGCGAATTCCGATCATCCGCGGTGTCAGGCTCGGTCGCCGCAAAAGTCTGCGGAAGCTGCACGACCACGTAGCTCCCATTCTTCGCGCCGGCAATAGTTCCGGTTACATGCGAAACGAAGCTGTCAGGTACAGTCGCATACTCGATTCGTACGTCGCCACCAGCAACCGGAGCTGTATAGGTCACAACGTTGCCATCTCGGCTGCTCTGAAACGCCGTGTGCGAGAGATCCACTGGCTGACCGCCATTAGTAACTAACTGATACTTAAGTATCGAGTTACCATCCGAACCGAGCTCAACCTTCGCACCATTGTTGCCGTGGACGCGGTTGGCGTACGTATTCATCACAATCGCAACTGGGACCGCGCCAACGTTGCTGAAGTGAAAATCGGCGCCGCTGTCACGTTTCGCGGCCGCTGGAGCCACGGTCAGTGTCTCCGCTGCGATCGCGGGAAGCGTCGTCGACGAAGATGCCGCGATCGTGGGCTGAACCGCGCTCGGGACGGCTGCTGCGACGGCGGCGGCGGCGGCTTTAGCTGAATCCTGCGCCGATACAGTCGCGGTGGCTGCGCTGCCCGCTGCTGCTTTATGTACGGCGGTAGAACAACTCGTCTACTTTCCATTGATCAGTGCAAACTCAGGGGACCGGGTCGAAGCCGCCCGGCCGAAAAGGATGACATCTTAGAATACGTCGTGCCGCCAACCAACCACCCTTCAACGGACCGTACTTGTCGATCGCCTGGATCGCGTAGTTCGAGCAAGTTGGATAGTAACGGCACGCGGCCGGCATCATCGGCGATATCGCGAGTTGATAGAACCGAATAGGACCACGGAGGATCCAGATGCCTACGGATCTCCGTTGTCCTGCCGAAACCTGGTGCTGCCCAGGCTCCGTCTGGCTCCCGCTCGAATGATCATGCGAGTCGTGCAACGATCCCATCTATCTCCCGCTCAAGTACCGCAAAGCTGGCAGCGTACGCCCGCGGAAGCGCGCGAAGAAGCACGTCCGTTGGCGGTACGGAGCTCAGCGACGGAAGCATTCGAAGTCGCACAAGCTCACGCACGCGCCTCCGAAGCCGATTCCGCTCAACAATAATGTGCCCGTACTTCGGGACAATAATACCAACTCGCGCACACAACGACGGGGAAGCAGTCACCCGGACGTCCAGCAGTCCAGATTTCACTCGCTTCCCCGTCCGCTTCACGAACTCAATATCGGGAGCGCGCGATAACCGCTGCGCGCGGGAGAACGTCAGATGCGACGTTGGTTGTGCGGGCTCTATTACGCGCCAGCGTACTTCGACGGCAACTGCACCGTCAACTGCTTGCGCCCTTTCTTGCGGCGACGCGCTAACACTTCTCGGCCCCACCGCGTGGACATGCGCTCGCGAAATCCATGCGTTCTGATCCGGCGCTTGTTACGCGGACGATAAGTCGGCTTACCCATATTTGATCCCCAGTGCTCTCTTGAACGGCTCTTGAACGACTTTAGCGAAAGACCGTTAAATCTAATGGCACCAATAAGATGCAACAACTGCGCGAAAGAAAAGCTTCACCAGGCAAGCTTAGTCCGGGAAGGGTGATTGACTTATCCACATCCATTCCGTAGCTTCGCCTCCCCACCTCATGGAATCGCTTGATCTTCTCCCCGCCGACATCTGGTCGCGAATTCTCGAACGAGCTCGTCGAGAGTTGCCCGAGCAAACCTTCAAGACCTGGCTGGAGCCTACCGAGGCCCTCGAGGTCGTTGGCGATACCCTGATAGTTGGAACGCCCGACCGATTCGCAGCAGACTGGAACGAGTCGAAACACGCGACCATGCTCAGCGCTTTCGCCCCTGTAGCTCTCGGGCAACCGCTCAAAATCACATTTAGGGTGAACGAAGAGCGGCAGGCCCGTCCACAGATGGACTTCTTTGTAGCGCCAAAGCCGGAAGAAATCCCGACATCACTAAGACCCCAACGCGCCATTGAGGCGCCACTTAACGACAGGTACACGTTCGAGCAGTTTGTCATCGGTAAGTCGAATGAGCTCGCGGCTGCGGCTGCACACGCGATCGCCGAAGCACCCGGAAAGATCTACAACCCATTTTTCATCTACGGTGATACGGGACTCGGGAAGACCCACCTGATGCAGGCGATCGGTCACGCCATCTATGAGCGCGACCCCTCGACCCGCATAATGTTCGTGGGCACCGAACAGTTCACCAACGAGATGGTCAACGCGATCCAGAACAGGACTAACGCGGAATTCCGACGCCGGTACAGAGAAACAGACCTGCTCCTCATTGATGACGTTCACTTCCTCAAGGGCAAGGAAGGAACCCAGGAAGAGTTCTTTCACACCTTCAACGCTCTCTACGAAGCTGGTCGCCAGATCATCCTCACAAGCGATCGGCCACCATCAGACATCGCTGGCCTCGAAGCTCGTCTGGTGAGCCGCTTTCAGTGGGGAATGGTAGCTGACATCGAGCTGCCTGATTTTGAGCATCGAATCGCGATCCTGCAACAGAAGTCTCAACAGGATGACCTGGAAACCACTATTCCAGAGGACGTCATACGCTTCATCGCAGAACATGTGCGTTCAAGCGTGCGAGAGCTCGAAGGATCCATAATCAAGCTCCTCGCATATGCGTCGCTTCGCCACAAGCCTGTCACTATCGAGGTGGCCCGTGAGGCTCTCAGGGACAAGCTCAAGGCCCTGGAAGATGGTCAGCGAGACACGACGTCTCTTGGACTGAATGTTGGCGTCATCCAGACCGCAGTCGCCAAGGAATGGGGCACGACGGTCGACGGTTTGCGTTCGAAGACACGAACCAAAGCACTAACCGTCCCAAGACAAATCGCGATGTACCTGACGCGAGATCTGCTTGGGATGCAACTTGTGGAGATTGGAGCAGCATTCGGGGGTCGTGACCACTCAACGGTGATCCACAGCCTCGACAAGGTGACCCAGATGATCCAGAATGACCCACAGACACAGACCAGGATAACGCAACTGAGAGCCATGTTGGCATCCCTCAGGATATGAACAAAATGGGAACCAGTTTCCCACTATTTCCAACACTCAGGGCCGTTTACCAACAGGTCCGATGTTGGCAGATGTTGAAACCAGATGTTCTCCACGGTCCTTCCACAGCGCCAAATCGCCGGAAGTGCGTGTGAAATCGATACTTACAGAGCTTCTCCGCTTATAAACACTACTCTACTACGACTGCTAGATTTCTATATCATATAGGCTTTAATAGAGCATGGCGATCTTCCACATGAAGACCTCCTGATACAAGCAACATTGCACGTTTACTCCTCTCCTCGGACGTCAGGGAATACGGATGCGCTTTACGATCTCTCGTGAGAAGCTTCAGGAAGGCCTCAATGCCGTATCAGCAAGCATCCCCACGAAGACCACACTCCCGGTCCTGGCGAATATCCTCGTCGAAACGACTGACCGTGGTATCAGGCTGTCGGGAACGGATCTCGATATAGCCGTGAGTACCGAAGTCACCGCGGATGTTGAAGCATCAGGGGCTGTGACAATTCCAGCCAAAAAACTCAGCGAGCTAGCACGCGAACTTCCACCAGCTCCGGTGAAGATCGCCGCCCTTGGTGAACAGCGAATTACGCTCGAGTGCGGCAGATCTAAATTCAAGTTGCTTGGCTTGCCGCGGGACGAGTTTCCTACGTTTCCTGTCGTTCGATTCAACGAGAGCTGGAGAATCAAATCTGGTGACCTTCAGAAACTCATTGGCGCGACCGCGTTCGCTGTTTCCACAGAGGAAAGCAGACCGATTCTGAACGGTGTGTTGTGGGAACTGCGCCCTGAGCAGATGCGGATGGTTGCGACCAATGGGCACCGGCTGGCGAAGATGGAGATTCCGATCGTTGCGACCAATGCGCCGGCGAGCGATCTGATCGTGCCGCCAAAAGCACTGGAGCAGGTGCGTCGACTATTCCCTGCCGAAGAAGAACTCGAAGTTGCTCGTGGTGAGAATCACATCGGTTTCCGGTCGCCGCTCACCGCAGTTTACACCCGGTTGATCGAAGGACCTTACCCCAATTATGACCAGGTAATCCCTCGCGACAATGACAAGTACGCGATTGCAGACAAGACGGCGTTGATCAGTGCGCTGAAGAGAATGTCTGTCATAGCGAGTGATCAAACGCACCGTATTCGGATGGCATTCAACTCGGGTATGTTGAAATTCAGTGTGACCACGCCCGACCTTGGTGAAGCTCAGGACGAGCTGCCGATTCGATACAACGGAGATCCGCTCGAAATCGGATTCAATGCCAGTTACTTGCTGGAGATACTGCGCTACATGCCCACTGATGAGGTCAGGCTCACATTCAAGGCGCCAGAACGTGCTGCCACTATGGAGCCGGAAGGCTGGACGGATTCGGCGACTTACATGTGCCTGGTCATGCCGCTTCGCTTGATGGACTAGGCTCGCTGGAGAGTCCTAGTGAAAGCCAGCCAGCGATATTGATTCTGTAACGTTCTGGAGGAACCGCTCGAGCCGTCCCGATGTCGTGACGTTGACGAGTGTTGATTGCGTTCCAATCAGCATCACCAGACGGCCGGTGATCGGGTCCAGGAAAGCGTGTGATAATCCAGTTCCTGTTGCAGTAACCAGAATTCGATGCTGACCGCTCGATCCTTCACCTGTTGCGGAGATCGAATCTGCGCGCTGGATCTGCAGTACTCGCGTGCTGTTGATCGTTGTATCACCGGTAACCGTGTAATTGCTGATTACCGTTGACGCGGCTGGTATCAGTCCCCGACATCCAGTTGTAGTCGTTGAATCGCGCCATCTTGCACCAGCAATAAGCGAGTTCGGGATCCTTGGAAGCAGCTGTTGAGCCCGCAGAATCAATGCGGCAATAGGATCGCACGCTGGTGAAGCAGCTGGTGCCGGATCCATCACCTGTATGTCGCCGGATCCAGAGATTGCGATAGTCGCTGTCTGGTGCGACAGTGGCAATGATTGCTTCCTGGTTGTGTCAGACACAGGAGCAATAGTTCCGTCGGTCTGCATCGTGTAGGTGTACGTACCTGGAGCGTATGTGAAATTCCAGGATCCGGACAACTTTGCAGGTGGCGGGGTTGGTAGAGCCGTCGGTAGTGGCGGGGCCGGCTGCGTTGGCTTCGTGGCGGGAACGTTTACTGGCGATGGTGATACGACAGGTGAAGCGCTTGCGCACGCCATCATGATGAGCGCAGCGCATGGTCCAGCCAGGAAGCCAATCAGTTTCGTCATCGTACCTTGAAGATCCTACTTGAAGAGAGAGGTGCCACCGGCCTATAAGCCGGGTTCTGTACACCAGATCTTTCGATTGGTGTGACGATCATTTCTCTCGACGTGCAGTCGCCTGCACGTTCCAGCAGCCTACCCGCGGCGTCTTCGTCAGGGTGGACACCCTTCACCGCCTATTTGGCCTTGCTCCCACTGGGGTTTGCCGAGCCACGTGTGTTGCCACACATGCGGTGAGCTCTTACCTCACCCTTTCACCCTTACCTACGGTTGCCCGTTGGCGGTTTGCTTTCTGTTGCACTTTCCGTCACTCAGCGTTTTACCGCCTCGTGCCCAGGCGTTACCTGGCAGTGTGTCCATGGAGCCCGGACTTTCCTCGGAATAGTACCACAAGGATACTATTTCGCGACCGTCCAGCCGGTGGCACTCCTGAAATCTAATGGGACATCGACCTCCGCCAGTTGACGGATTCCAGTAATGATTCCGTAGTGATGCAACGGTGATGCGCTACTGATTTGTGGATCTATGCTGGTGTCGCAAACGCATACTGCTTTGCTTCACCATCAGCTGGAAGGGTACATCGATGCCAGTAAACGAGGTTCGTCCGATGCACAGAAGTACTGCTCCATCCCGACCGCCCGTAATCGCTACGGTGCTCACGCCGCTGGAGCGCGTAAGGGTGGATGTTGCTGCGGAGGGGGTCTTTGAGGTGCTTCACCGTGGTTCCGTGGAAGAGCTCAATGATGATGTTCGAGTACAGCAGGTGGATGCGGTGATCGTTTCTGTCGCCAGGTACGATACGGGGAGTGCTGCACGAATGGCGACAATGGTTCGGGAGTTTCCTACGATTCCGACGTTCGCATTGCTCACGGATGTGCAGCGATCAACACCGCATTCTGTTCTTGAGCTCGGTCGAGTTGGGGTTCGTACACTGATCGATGCACGGTCGCCATCCGGTTGGTCGGCGTTACGGGAGCTGCTGACGCACGAACGCTCGACAGATGTGCAGCGTCAGATGCTGGGCGCACTCAACATCGATTTGACTGGTGTAGCCCCAGATTGTTGGAAGTTCTTCGAGCTGTTGTTCACTCACAAGCCGTACATCGTGAATGTCAGGCAGATGGGGCGATATCTCAACGTATTGCCGGGAACGCTGATGAGTCGGTTCTACCGTGCGGACCTGCCGTCGCCCAAACGCTATATCGATGTCGGACGTCTGGTTCGTGCGGCAAGACTTCTCGAGAATGCCGGGTTGTCAGTCACAAGTGTTGCGCGCAAACTGGACTACTCGTCGCCGCAGGCTTTCAGTCGGCATGTGCGGTGTGTACTTGGAATGTCGCCTGTAAAATTTCGAGAGGCTTATGATGGCGGAATGATGCTGCACAGATTTCGCGAGGAACTCATTCTGCCACATCTACCTACGTTGCGCACGTTTCGTCCTGCTACAGCTCAGCCAGGTTGGATTTCGAAATCCGCCTGACAGCAGTGTTCATTTTATTCGCGGTACAATTTCGGATGCCCTGGTAAGCGATCGAACACTGTATCCCTCGGTTTCGATTCGCTCCTTTCCACCTTCTTCGCGATCCACGAGTGAGAGCACACCAATTATGGCGGCTCCGGCGCTCTCGATGGCGTGTATTGCCTTGAGCGCGGAACCGCCAGTTGTGATTACGTCCTCGATGACTACCACTCCATCTGAGGGCAGGAATGGTCCTTCGATCAACTTGCCGGTTCCATGGGCTTTGGCCTCCTTACGTACGGTGAACGCGCGTAAAGGGGTTCCAGCCAGTGCACTGGCGTAGGCAATGGCGTAGGAAATCGGATCGGCGCCGAGCGTGAGGCCACCTACGGAATCGGCTTTCCAGCCTGCGAGTCGCAGTTCGCTGAGGGCTAGTGGTCCGATCAACGCGAGCCCATCGGGGCTCATGGCCGTCATCCTGGCATCGATGTACAGGTTTGAGCGAGCGCCCGATGCGAGAGTAAATTCCCCAATACGTGCGGATCGTGTGGCGAGGAGTTCCACCAATTGCTCATGCTTCGTCATGCGCGAAAAATATACACGCATCCAACCCGGTTTCTGTGAATTGAATCAGTGTTAGATCATCTGCCCGCTGGTCTCAGCTGGGTTCTCATCGGTATTGGGGCGGTTGTCTTCGTCTACGTGGTGCGACGATTCCGCATGCAGGCGCGTCGGCTTCAGGAGCGCTCGAGGGAACTGGAACATCTGTCGACGGAGTTGATCAGAGTCAACAAGATGAAGAGCGAATTCCTGGCCAACGTGTCGCACGAGCTTCGTACGCCTCTGAACGCTATTGTCGGATTCGTGGATCTACTGCGCGAGGGAGGATTTGCGTCCGTTCATTCTTGACGTCGCCAGCGAGATCGAGCCATTGGTTACAGAAAGAAAGCTTTATCTGTCGCTGGCTCTGAGCAGTAGCCTTCCGCGCGTACGTACTGATACGACACACTTGCGTCAGATATTGCTCAATCTGCTTGGGAACGCAGTCAAGTATACAAACTCTGGAACGATCTCGGTGCGCACTCGGATGGTCCCCGGGACAGACCCCGTTGTGCCAGGTCTTATAAAGCCTTCACTGGATACTGTCGCGGCAACCGTGCGACCCTGGATAGCAATTCAGGTTACCGATACGGGAATCGGTATCAGCAGGAACGATCAGGCTCGGGTCTTCGAGGAATTTGAACAGATCAACGCTGGCTCGCGAGGCGATTCCATGAATCGCGGCACCGGGCTTGGCCTCCCAATATCACGCAGGCTGGCGCGCTTACTGGGTGGTGACGTTACCGTCGAGAGCGATTTAGGGAAAGGCTCAACGTTTACGATCTGGCTGCCTGGAGAACCGGCGCAGCAAGCGTGATATCGTGCTCTTTTGTTCCACGGGGAGTGCAAGAGTGCGTTCGAGCTCAACAGCAAACTCCATGACACTCGGGTAGCGATCCTTTGGCTGTCTTGCCAATCCGCGCATGACAACTGCTTCGACCTCTGGCCGGAATTCGAGGTCTTCCGTCGCCTGGCTCAGTGGTATCGGCGGCATTGTAAGCAGCTGGGTAAACATTTCACGAGGCTGCTTGGCTGTGTACGGATGGCACCCTGTGAGCAGGAAGTACGCAATGGTCGCGAGTGAGTACTGGTCGGCGGCTGGCGTAACCAGCTCTCCAGATAGCGCTTCAGGGGCGACGTACATCAATGTGCCTACGAAGAATCCAGCACGGGTCAGCCTCTCGTCTGCGGGCGCCGTCGTGTCCGTCGCAATTCCGAAGTCCAGCAATTTCACTGTACGAGTTACGGGATCGTACATGACGTTGTCGGGCTTCAGGTCCCGGTGGACAATATTCTGGCAGTGCGCTGCTTCAACGGCAGCAGCAATCTGGATGATTATCGTCCCTGCTTCAGCGACGTCGAGATGACCTTTTGTCTTGGCGTACCGTTCAAGGAGTTCGCCAGGTGCCCATTCGATCGCGAGGAAAGGGATTCCCCCGTCTGCTTCCCCTGTCTCGATTGTATGAACCACATTTATGTGTTCTACACGAGCGCCGAACTTTGCCTCGCGAACGAATCGCGTTACCGCGGTTGCGTCCTGACGCAGTCGCTCACGCAGGACTTTGAGCGCGACTCGCCCGTGCTCGGGATGGTGTGCGTCGTAAACAGCGGACGTACCGCCTTCCCCGACCTCGCGGTCGATCGCATAACCGGCGATCGTAGTTCCAACAAGATTTTCTCGTGGCACTCGGCGAACCTAATGCTAATTGGACGGTAAGGACAGGGGCACCAGCGTATATAATACCTTAATGCTCCAAGAATGCGTTCGCTGACCCCAGACCCTGGACCAGTGCATGAGGGTAGTGACGTTTAAGTGGTTTTCCTCGGGGTTGGTCGTGGCGCTCGTTGCGTGCGCTTCCGGCAACCCGGGTTCGGCATCTGGTCCGGGCGGCTCGCTCGGGTCCTATGACCCTGAACGTGCGGCAGTTACTGGTGGTGTCAGCCAGTTCGCAGAGATTTATGACCAGATGGGTCTGGCAGCTTCGGGCCCTCCCCTGTTCTTCGTGGGAGATGTGGCTTATTTCGCAACCCGGTCTCCCGACACAACCCTTGTTGTTGTAGGTCTCTCCCTGCCTAACAAAGGGTTGGTCTTTAAACGGGAAGAGTCCGGTAGCTATTCGGCCAGTTACGCTGTGGATCTGTCGCTTACCAGTGGTGGTGCGCCGGCGGCTCAGGCACGTGACAGCGAATCTGTCCGGGTCACGTCCTTCAAGGAAACTTCGCGTACCGATGAGAGCGTGATTTACAAGCGTACTTTTAGAGCCAGGCCGGGGACGTACTCGCTGAACTATGTTGTGCGCGATGGGAACAGCCAGCGTAGTGCTGGGCGTGACCTATTGATCACCGTTCCACGCTTATCGCCCTCCGGGCTTTCAACTCTGGAGCCGGCATATGAAGCGAAACCGAGAACCAACCTTGATTCCGTCCCAAGCTATTTGCCTGCACCTCGTGCCTCTTACGTATTTGGTGTCGACGACTCTGCATCCATTTATCTGGAATCGTATGATCCGGCGAAACCAGTTGTCCTGCAACTTCGTACACCCGACGGTAAGGTTGCGTGGGAGGGGACCAGGTCGCTCTCCACTGGAAATACGAAAATCGGGTCAGGCCTGCTGACTGTCCCACTGCTTCACTCGGATGTAGGGGTGGGTACCATACTCGCGATGCAAGCAGGTTCCCCAGACACAATGGGTACGCGGATCTTTGTTGGCTTTGGGCCCGATCTGCCAGTGCTTTCATTCAAGGAGATGTTGGATTATCTCCGTTTCTTTCGGGCGCGAAACAAACTCGCTCCACTGTACAGCGCGACACCAGAAAATAGAGGTGTCCGCTGGGCAGAGTTTCTCCGGGAGACAGATCCCAGTCCGAGCACGCCGCAGAACGAAGCGCTCGATGCTTATTTCAGTCGTATACGGGATGCAAATTCGCTGTTCGTAACGGATTCTCCGCGAGGCTGGCTGTCCGATCGTGGTATGGTGTATGTGGCGCTTGGCGCACCGACCAATTCCTATGAGGATTATGCGTTGATGTATGCAGGAGGTATCGCAGCGCCAGGCCAGGTGGCCAGTCGTGTAAGAGTACTTGTGTGGGAATACAGTCAGTATCAGGATAGAATCATCTTCTACGATCCGAATGACATCCGTCAGTGGCGTCTTACCAGGCAGAGTGCGTTTGAGTTTCAAACCCTGCTCGCTCGGGTAACGAATCGTTAATGCAAGTTGCGCTACCGAAATCACCCCGACTATTTCTGGTGGATGGCTACGCGCTTATTTATCGCGCGTTCTTCGCTCTGATATCACGCCCACTGACTACAAGCCGTGGAGAGAATACTTCGGCCGCGTGGGGAATTGCCAATTTTCTGCAGCGACTGCTTTCTACACATCGGCCCGAGTACCTGGGTTGGGTACATGACTCCGGGTTGTCATTTCGACATGAGAAGTATCCAGCGTACAAGGCTACGCGCGAGAAACTATCAGAGGAGCTTCAATCGGATTTCGATCGCGGAATGGATCGCGTCTGCGCGCTTCTCGCGGCGTATGGTATCCCGATCATCGCGCTGGAAGGATATGAAGCTGACGATGTGATCGGGACGCTGGTGAGAAAATCCGTGGAGGCCGAAATGAACGTCGTCGTGATTTCGGGTGACAAGGATTTCCAACAACTCGTTCGTCCTGGTGTCTGGTTGTTGAATCCCGGACGAGGGGGGCCGGCAAGCGTTGAGGAGCATTGGGTAGGCGTCGAGAACGGTGCGGAACGGCTTGGCGTACCGCCGAGTTTTGTAACCGATTATCTGTCGCTTGTCGGTGATTCTTCCGACAACGTTCCTGGCGTAAAAGGGATTGGAGACAAGACCGCGTGTGAACTGGTCGCGCAGTTTGGACATCTGGAGGAAATCCTCGCACACGCGGCGGAGCTCACCAAGAAGAGACCACGCGAAGCACTGCTCGCGCATGCGGAAAATGCGCGGCTGTCAAAAGAGCTGGTAACTATTCGCGACGATCTTCCGGTAGCGCTGGACCTCGACGCAATGAAAGTAGGTACCCCGGACAATGCTGCGCTGGCACAACTATACGTAGAGCTGGAATTTCACACCTTTGCAAAGGAAGCAGCCGGCGCAGTCGAAACACCGAAAGTCACGGCGACGGCAAAATATCGCACTGTAGAGACGGTAGCAGAGGTCGAGAAGATAGTGCGCAAGGCTCGCAAGGCGAAGCACATCGCGGTTGATACAGAGACCGTCATCGACGCAGGCTCACCGTCTAAGGTCGACCCACTCAGATCGCGGCTGGTGTCGCTCTCATTGGCTGTTGCGCCAGGTGAGGCGTATTACTTCCCGTTTGCACATACTGACCCAGTGAGTCAGCAGGGGGAATTGCTTGGTAGCGCCACCCCGCTAGAGTCCAGCGTCAAGAACCTTCCAGCTCTGTCATCCGTCTCGATGAAACCGTTAGTCGATCTGCTTGAGGATGCCACGGTCGCGAAGACACTCCAGAATGCGAAATATGATGTACTCGTTCTTCGTAATGAGGGCATCACTCTGCGGGGCGTGGAGTTTGACACGATGCTTGCCAGCTACGTGCTCGATCCGGGTCGTCGATCGCACTCCCTTGATATGCTTGCGATTGAATTCCTTGATCACACCATGACTTCGTACGCAGATGTGTGTGGCAAGGGCAAATCTGAAATCTCCTTTGATCGGGTAGCACTGGATATTGCTCGCGATTACTCGTGCGAGGATGTCGACATGACTCTGAGGATGCGCGAGCACTTCGAGCCGCAACTCGAAGCTTACGAACTCACCCGCCTCTTTCGTGAAGTCGAGATCCCGCTTATTGCCGTCCTGGCCGACATGGAGTGGAACGGCATGGCAATCGACTCCACACATTTTGCGACGCTCAAGGCGAGGTTCAAGCGCGAGCGAGAGCTGGTACAGCTCGAGATCTACAAGGAAGCCGGTGAGGAGTTCAACATAGGCTCCAATGTGCAGCTGCGTGAGATTCTCTTCAACAGGCTCAACCTGCCCGTGTTGAAGAAGACGGCAACTGGTGCATCGACTGATGCGAGCGTGCTCCAGGAGCTGGCCGATGAGGGGCATCGACTTCCGTCGCTGTTGATGGAGTATCGAGAGCTGGCCAAACTCGAGAGCACATATCTCGATGCACTACCGCGCCTGGTGAATCCCCGAGATGGCCGTCTGCATACATCGTTTAATCAGACGGTCGCGAGCACAGGGCGACTCTCGTCCAGCGATCCCAATCTTCAGAACATACCCATCCGCCGCGAACTAGGTCGTGATATCCGACGGGGTTTTGTTCCGCGTGCTGGCTGGAAGCTTCTGTCAGCTGACTATTCCCAAATCGAGTTGCGCTTGCTGGCGCATCTCTCGCACGACAGGAACTTTGTGGATGCGTTCAACGCCGGTGGCGATATTCACCGACAAACAGCGTCCATCATTTTCGATGTTCCCCTGGAATCTGTGACGCAGGAAATGCGCGGCCGTGCGAAGACGATCAACTTTGCAACGATCTACGGACAGGGGCCGCACGCACTGTCGCGACAGCTGGGAATACCTCACGCTGAGGCGCGCGATTTTATTGCCAGGTACTTCGAGCGTTTTGAAGGCGTCAAGAAGTACCTCGATTCAATGGTCGAGTTCGCGCGGGAAAATGGTTATGTGCAGACCATATTCAACCGGCGGAGATACATACCGGAGTTGAGGGAGAAGAATTTCAATATGCGTGCGTTTGGTGAACGAACCGCAGCAAACTCACCAATTCAGGGCTCAGCCGCGGACCTCATCAAGATTGCAATGATTCGCATCGATGAAGTGTTCCGCCAACGTAGCTTTGCGAGCAAGATGCTCTTGCAGGTGCACGATGAACTCGTCTTTGATGTCGATCCCGCGGAACTGGATGAAGTTCGATTGGTTGTTGCGCACGAGATGGAAAATGCAGCTCAGCTATCAGTACCACTCGTCGTTGATATAGGAATTGGTGACAACTGGCTCGAAACCAAGTTCTGACGCTCAACTGGCAGGATGTTTGGCGTACGCTGCCCAATACGCACCAATGATCAGCGAGACGAGAAAGAGTAGACTTATTACCCAGCCAAAGAGCAGTTCGACAATCGTCACCTCCACCGCATAGGACATCAGTATTGCTCCGAAGCCGAATGTCATGGTGTACATGGCTGGCTCCCCGGAATCTGCACTCAAGCGCACTGCTTGTCGTCGAGCAAGCCTGAGGGGTAACTCGTGCAACAACCTTCCCCACCAGGCCGCGACCAGTATCGAGACGCTCCGTAAGCGCGCTGCAATTGATTCGGTGAGTTCCCGCGCATCTTCACCTGGCCAGTCATCCATCGTCACCGGCTCACCAACCTGTGCGATTACGCGTGTTCCCGGTGTTGCTTTGTCCTCGAAAGTAATTCCAATAGGGATGATTTTGATTCCGCCCACCCCATCCTTCCGCGCTCGCAATGCTGCTCTGGCCAGGCCTGTCTTCAACGGTGCGACTTCTGGCTCGTTGTGGCTCTTGCCCTCTGGGAATACCAGGATCGCGCCACCGCTCTTAAGCTCTTCGATCATGGCTTCAAATGCGTGCCTGTTCCGCATTGGATCAGGTGCTGCGGGATTGTCGACAACTCGTCGCAGTGGAATTATTCCTATCGATTTCATCAGGACCGCGCCTGCCATAGTGTCGCCGAGTGTGGCCTTGGCTGTGATGCGCAACTCTCGAGGAACTATCCAGAGCGCCAGAAGCGCGTCGATCAGCGCATTCTGGTGATTCATGGCGACCAGTATCGCGCCACTGGCTGGAATGCGATCACCATTGACGATGCGTACGTCACTGTAGAACCAGTTCAACGCAACACCGCCGAGCCAGTGCGCAAGTCGTTGAATCATGTGTGTGCCAGCACGTAGTCCAAGGCGTGATCAGGCGGCATTGCGTTGAAAATTCTCCGGCACACCGTGCAGAATCAACAATGCTATGCACATTGCGACTGCAACGGTACCAACGCCAGCGCGATATGCTATCCCCGTGCCGAACTTTGGCGTCAAGCCATCAACTGCGAATGCCCACACCAGCGGGCCGACAATTGCGGCAGCACGAGCTGATAGAACCATAAGACCGAAGAATCGACCTGCTTCTTCATCGGGTATCAATCTCAGCAGCATTGGGCGTTCTGCGACATTGACTCCGCCATAGATGAAGCCGATCATCGCACCGACAATCCAGAACGCCTGTCGTGAGGGCGCCAGAATCATGGCGATGAGTAGCACTATCCATGCGCCAATAACGATCATAAGAGTGTTCTTTGGTCCAATTCGGTCAGTCAACCGTCCCCAGACCCACGCT
>CAJDVC010000018.1_pt1 | contig 26877 bp, 30 predicted proteins | sample 7391211 | NCBI WGS metagenome assembly CAJDVC01 (sample SAMEA7055683, study PRJEB34461) | soil metagenome | biome: terrestrial ecosystem; feature: Peninsula; material: soil | place: Antarctica | collected 2016 | reverse complement strand
TTCTATCGGAGCGGAGAGCTCAGTTTTTGAGCCGATAAGTCCTTCACGTGGGATCAACAAACTGTGCCGACGTCAGGCCCCAGTGCGGGGAAGGCGGAAGGCGTGGGTGAGAGCCTCATTTTTTCGACAGGGCTTCAAAAATCCTCTTCACTCCGACCTCCGTCGTGGCTCAATGCCACGACGGAGTTTTTTCGTCCGGAGGTTCCAATGCCAACGGTTACAGTTACGCGGCGACTCAAATTCAACGCCGCCCATCGCGTGCACAATCCCGCTCTATCCGACGAGGAGAACAGCCGGATCTTCGGGAAGTGCAATAACCCCTACGGACACGGTCACAACTACACGCTCGATGTGTCAGTTGCTGGCGAGGTCGATCCGGACACCGGGTACGTATTCGACCTGAGCGGCCTCAAGGAACTTGTTACACGCGAGGTTGTGGATGTTGTTGACCACCACAATTTGAACATCGACGTTCCTTTCATGCGCGACGTGATTCCGACTGCCGAGAACATGATTGTGCAGTTCTGGCGGATTCTGGAGAGTCGAATCGACCACGGGAGACTCGTGCGATTGGTGCTGTGGGAGACGGATAACAACTATGTGGAGTATGATGGGCGCTAAACTCGCATCCGAGCCGCAGTCCGATGACCCGATTCCTTCGGACGTATCGGAGGCGACGCTCGCGGCGTATGAGGCGGCTGTACGGAGCCAGCTGGAGCTGATTGGCGAGAGTCCTGAGCGCGAAGGTTTGCTCAAGACCCCGGGACGCGTTGCGCGCTCGATGGCCTTCCTGACGCAAGGCTACGCGCAGGATGCTAGAACTGTGATCGGTGATGCGATGTTTTCCGCGGAACAGTCCAACATGATTCTGGTACGCGACATCGAACTTTACTCGATGTGCGAACATCACATGCTGCCGTTTTTTGGAAAGGCGCACATCGCTTACATACCTGACGGCAAGATCGTGGGGTTATCGAAGCTGGCGCGAGTTGTAGATATCTTTTCGCGGCGACTCCAGGTGCAGGAGAGACTGACTGTCGAGATCGCGCAGGCACTGACTGACGTTCTAAAACCGCAGGGTGTCGGTGTCGTGATCGAAGCCGCACATCTCTGCATGATGATGCGTGGAGTACAGAAGCAGAACTCGACCACAGTGACATCAGCTGTGCTCGGCTCGTTCCGGGACGATCCCAAGACAAGGGACGAATTCCTGAGGCTTATTCAGAACGGGTCGTCGCTCTGAGCAATGATCTGTACGGTCGTAGCGCTCTGGTTACGGGCGCGTCTCGCGGGATAGGTGCAGCAATTGCGCAGGCGCTTTCCTTGCAAGGCGTGCGGGTCGCCCTCGTCGCTCGCGGTGCGGATGCATTGTCCGGTGTGGCCGATCAACTCGGCAATGGTGCATTCGCGCTACCGTGTGACGTGACGGACGCGGATGCAGTAGAACGGCTGGCCAGTCAGGTGGAGGTCATGCTGGGTGACGCGCCGGACATCGTCATCAATAATGCCGGCGTGTTCCGGGTATCGCGGCTTGACATGATGCCGACGACGGTGTTTGACGAGGTCGTGCGAACGAATCTATTTGGACCATATCACATCGTCAGCGCATTTATTGGTCAACTGCGTGCGCGGGGGACCGGGCACTTTGTGAGCATAGGATCCATCGCTGATCGCGCGATATTTCCTGAAAATGGTGCCTACGCCCCTGCAAAGTACGCGCTGCGCGCGCTGCATGAAGTTCTCCGTGAGGAGTTGAGGGGATCAGGGGTTCGCGCGACGCTCATCTCGCCGGGTTCGGTGGACACGACGATGTGGGACGGGATTACCTTCGCTGGACTTGCGCGTGCAGTGCCAGATCCGACGGTGAGACTTGCCGCTGAAGACGTGGCGCGTGCGGTTGTTTTCGCGGTGAGCCAGCCTGCGACGGTCAACATCGATGAGCTGCGCCTCTCGCGCTCGTGATCAACCCGATTTGCTGACCGATGTTCATTGAGCTTATCGACGGGCTGCGCTGTACCGCAGACCATCGATCGATCTGTCTGGTTGCCGCGATACAGGAGAGAGAGGACCGGCAGGTAATCGAAGGGACGCTGGGATGTCCGACATGCCGGCTCGAGTATCCGATTCATGGTGGCATTGTGTCGTTTGGTGCTGGACTCAAGACGGACCCGACGACTGCATCGGATGATTCACCGGATCCCGAAGGTGCGCTCCGGGTCGGGGCATTTCTGGCGGTTACGGAGGGAATCACGATCGCTCTCGTTGGAGAGTGGGCGCGCTACGCGTCTGCGGTATCGGATTTGGTCGGTCTGCGAGTGTTCGCGATCAATCCGTCTGCGGTGGTGACTGAGTCCGAACGCGTCGGCGTGCTGCAATCGGACAATCGCCTGCCGTTCAAGGCAGGTTCGCTCCGCGGCGTTGCTATTGATGCGTCCGGGTGGTCGGATGCCGACGTCGCGCGGTCAACTCACGCCCTTGCCGCCGGCGGGCGACTGGTAGCTCCCGGGTCCACGGCGGTGCCGGACGACATCGAGGAGATCGCTCGTGACGACGCTTATTGGGTAGGCGAAAAGCGCGGTGCGTTAGTGACTCTTCGCCGGCGCTGAGGCGGCCCCTTCGCTGGCCAGGTATACGGCGTCGATGACGTCCTTGTAGTTCTTGTCGATTATGCGACGCTTTACCTTGAGTGTCGGAGTAAGCTCACCTCGATCGACGGAGAAGTCTTCTGGTAGCAGTGCGATCTTCTTTGGCGTTTCGAAACTTGCAAGATCCGTGAGACCCGCAAGCGTTTCGCGCTCCATTTTCGCCTTGACATCAGGCAGCGCTACAAGCGATGCATGGTCAGTGAATGAAAGCGATTTATATCGCGCCCATTTCTCCAGTTGACCAAAGTCCGGAACAACAAGCGCCATTGGGAACTTGCGCTTATCGCCAATCAGTACGGCTTCTGCGATGAATTTGCTACGTTTCATCCTGGCTTCGATCGGCTGCGGCGCGATGTTCTTGCCGCCGGCCGTGACAAGAATGTCCTTCTTGCGGTCCGTTATGCTGAGGAACCCGTCCTGCAGCAAGCCTATGTCACCTGTGTGAAGCCATCCATCCGAATCGATTGCTTCTTTCGTCAGTTCCGGCTTGTTGTAGTACCCAGCCATGACGTTGGGACCGCGAGTGAGGATCTCGCCGTCCTCAGCGATCGCAATCGATATGCCGGGAATCGCCATGCCGACCGTGCCGATCCTGAAAGCTCCGGGCGTGTTGACCGCAATGACTGGAGAGGTTTCGGTCAGGCCGTAGCCTTCGAGGATGGTGAGGCCTGCCGCGTAGAAGAATTTGTTGATTTCCGGTGCCAGTGGTGCACCGCCGGAGACGAAATAGCGCAGTCTGCCGCCAGTTCTCTCCTTCAATTTCGAGAACACCAGTCGATCTGCTACTGAGTACTTCATTGCGAGAAGTCCGCGCGGAGTTTCGCCAGCCAGTTTCACGTCCGCCCACGCATCGGCGGTATCACGAGCCCACGAGAATATCCGCTTCTTGATACTTCCTCCAGCAGACGCTGCCTCAACTACGCGGGCGTACATCTTCTCGTACAGGCGTGGTACCGACACCATCAATGTTGGTCTGACTTCCGCCATATTGTCCGCGACTGCATCGATGGATTCGGCGTATGCTATTGAAGTCCCGGTGGCGAACATCAGGTAGTGTCCAGCCATTCGTTCGAGAATATGCGACAGCGGGAGGAAGCTGAGGGCGACGTCATCGCCAGAAAATGGGATCGCTTCCCGCGACGCAGCAACATTCGAATGGATGTTGTCATGTGTCAGCATCACGCCTTTCGGTTCTCCGGTGGTGCCCGAAGTGTAGAGCAGCGTTGCGACGTCACTCGGTGTGACCTCCAGCGCCCGAGTACGATGTGCGACTGCCGCATCTGGTGGCTCCGCGAGGGCCCCTTGCTGCTCGAAGTCAGCCATCGAAATGTCAGCGAGGTGGGATCCGACTGCGTCGAAGCTTATGACGGACTTGAGCGCAGGGAGCCTGGAGCGGATCGACGCTATCTTCTCCGCCTGATCTACAGTGGACACGAACGCTGTGATTGCGCCGGAATCCCGCAGGATGTACTCGATTTGCGACGCTGGCAGGGTCGGATAAACGGACACATCGGTGAGTCCGGATGTCAGACATGCAAAATCAGCAATGGCCCATTCCGGCCTGTTCTCGGACACTATCGCCACCCGGTCGCCGGGATTCGCGCCGATATGCTGGAGGGCGTACGATACATGCCGCACTTTTTCGAGGAGGACGCGATGTGAAATCGGCTCGTAACGACCGCCGATCTTCACCTGCAACGCGTCGGGTTTGTCGTATCCTTCAACCGCCCGAAAAAAGAGCTGATTGAGCGTACCTGGCTCAGGACGGGGACCACCGTCTGCGACCACCATACGAGCCTCCAGGCTACTGTTGTGGCTTCACTAACAGAACAAAGCGGATGGGCGCGCCGGGAACTGGCATCCCCAGGTAACGTACCATCGCGACCACTACGACGGAATCACTTGCACTTGTAAGGCTCAGGGTGCGAAGTCTGATCCGGCGTGCCGAAGTCCCTGTGGCATCAGTCGTATCGATCGACGAACGTCGGGATCCGTCACGCGTGACGAGCTTCGCGAGTACTGTATCGGAGGGATACGTTATCGCGTAGCTCACGATGTAGGAGCGAACAGGGAGTGTACCGCCGCCCAGGTTCAGGTGCTGCAGTTGAAGTTGCAGCGGGTTTGACACCGCGGACGCTGTGTCTGTGAGCGAGTACAGCAGCGAATCTCTGGCATTGACCGCAACCACAGTATCCGGCTTTGGTACGATGTATACGGTGTCAGGCGCCGCCTGCAACGATCCTGCAGCGGCAAAGAGCCGGATGCCGCTGGCGCGAGCAGTGTCAGCGACGACGTAGCCGAGCACGCTGTCAACTGTCAGGCCGGAATCGGGAGTGCGAAAGCGAATCGGGATCGAAGCGAGTGGTGTGCCCTGGATATTGTAAATCGTCGCGTGCATCGGTCGTGCGATGCCCAGGGTATCGCGAAGCGAGTCATTCGCTACAATCGATGGTGACACGAGCGAATCGATCGCGATGGAGGCCACCACTTGTGGATCCGTGCTGATCTCGGCGCAAGCGACGGCGATAAGTGTCGCAGCAGCGAAGATGCCCGCAACGAATGTCGCTTGCAATCGGCCGGTTGCACGCACGAGACTGAAGTCAGACATCCATTCGCTCGACGAGCGACGTGGCGATGTTCACAAATGCCTGAGCGGCAGGATCTGAGGGGTTCCGTGTCACCACCGGCTGGCCGGCGGCGAATGCATCGGCCGCTGCGATCGTACGCGGAACCACCTGCTGGAAGACAATGTTCGCCGGAAGGTGTTGGCGCACGTATTCCACAACGCGCTCGCTGGCTGGATTTCCAGGTTCGAACATTGTGAGGATGATGCCGTCAAGAATGAGTTGCTCATTCAGCTCGACGACGCTCTGGATTCCGCGAAGGATCTGCGGTGTCGTCTGCAAGGCAAGCGGCTCGCACTGCAACGGCACGACGACATGCTGGCTGGCGAGCAGAACCTTGTGCGTGATTGGTCCGAGTCCAGGCGGTGTATCAACAACAACTATATGGCAACGCTGCCGAGCGGTCTCGAGCAGTTCCGGCAACAAATCTGATTCCGCGACGAGACTCTGATATGCGATGTGGTCCGCCTCGTCGCTCACGGTGCCCGCCAGTATGACGCGTAGCCATGGGAGAGCCGTCGGAAGGATAACCTCGCGCAGCGCGCACGCTCCGCTCAGATAATCCGCGAATCCATAGATCGAGTGATCGCGCCGCAAACCGACGCCGTAGCGGACCGCTCCTTGAGGGTCGACGTCGACAATCAGCGTCTTGAGACCGCGGCGGGCGAACGCTGCAGCCAGATTGACTGCGGTCGTCGTCTTTCCGACGCCGCCCTTCTGGCTGACAACCGCGAGCACTGATCCCACTTATTGCGCTTCCTCTGGCGGTGACTCCATCGTGATGTCGGCATCGTCGAGGTTATTGTCAGCGAGACCGTCTCCGGAAAGTTCTACCGCCGAATCTCCGGTAGTGCGAAGCGCATCCAGCGCCTCACGCGCGTGCGTGACCCATCGAGTCGCCTCGGGACTTTTCGGCGCATCCAGCAGAAAGGCGTCCAGATGGTAAGCAGCGTCCGCGACATCACCCCGCTTGAGCAGCAGAAACGCCAGGCCATAATGAGCACCGGCGAGTCTTGGCTCGATGTGGAGCGCTCCGCGATAGCAACGAATTGCCTGTTCGGGCTGGCCGATCTTGGTGTAAGCGATGGCCATGTTCTGAAGGACTTTGAAATTGCTCGGCTGATCGCGCATCGCCAAGCGATACGAGGTCAGCGCGGCATCGTAGTCGCCCTGCCGCTCAAGAGCGAGGGCCTCGCTCAGATAGTCGAGCTTTTGCGGTTTTTGTGAGGCGGGCTTGCCTGTGAGGCGGCTCCAGAACGACATAGGGGGAAGCTATCGAGGGCGCGGCCTTCGGGCTAGCTTGCAAGCATGCCCCGACGCACATCAATCGATCCGGCACGCGGGGTCCTCGTCGTCGAGTGGCCCCTTTTCGGCGAGCTTTCGCGCGGACTCGCCCTCAAAGTGGCTCGAGCCTATCTGCCTGATATCGTGGTAGGGGTCGCAACTGCAGGGGTGGTCCCTGGCGCGGTTGTCGCTGCCATGCTTGGCTGCGATTTCCACTCGATCCTGGTGAGCCGGCGGTACCATGCTGCGACGGTGCGTGACACGCCTGCCGTATTCGGCGAGGCTCCGCCGCAGGCGTTGAATCGGAGGGTCCTGATAGTCGATGAGACGTGCGATGGCGGCGATACTCTTCGTCTGGCTATCTCAGCGTTGCAGCACGTGGGCGCGATCGAGATTAGAACAGCCGTTTGCTTCCGAACCGGCAGCTACGTGCCCGATTTCCATTCCCTTGCGACCGAGAGCGCAGTTGTTCTTCCGTGGGACCGCGAGATCATCAAGGACGGCGCGCTCGTCCCAAATCCCGTCTACAAGGCGTTACTCGAGGGTTAGCTGTCGCGTACCGACGGGCTTATGAATGCGCGGCATAATGCGCCGCGATCATTGCCATGGAGCCCGCGAGGAAGCGGCATCGATCACTATCGGTAGCCGGCCCTTCGACCTCGAGGACGGCAACCGGATAATCGGCGAACTTTCCGAGGAAAGCACCGATAATGCCGACTGTCAGGTGGCAGCCGCGCGGATCGGGCTGATGATCCAGATCCGCTTCCCAACAGCCGTCGATTTCCACAGCGCAGAAGGCGTCGTCGGCCTCGGAGAACGTCGTTGTACCCCAACCGGATTGGGTCCAGAAATCGCCCGCCCGCCTGAAAAAGTGCTGAACGTCCAGCTCCTGGGGGTCAACCGAGTCTCTGGTTGCGACGTAGTCCTTGAAGGCATCGTACATCGCATCGCCACCGGCGTACGCGGCGTCGCGCAAAGAGAGAACGGTGTCCAAATCCGGACGAGTCAGAAGCGCCTTGCGGAGAGCCAGAAGCGCCTGCGGCGGGACCGACAGGAGTTGCGGTGTGCTGGTAGTCATGGTCTCGTTCACTCTATTGCCCGATCCGGTTGAGTAGCTCGCTCTCGTTTATTATCGGAACGCCAAGCGCAGTAGCCTTCTCTAATTTGCTTCCCGGATCTGTACCTGCAAGCACGAAAGTAGTCGCTTTGGAAACAGAGCTGGTGACTCGACCGCCGTTTGCTTCTATCAAGGCAGACGCCTGCGAGCGCGAAAGCGTGGGCAAAACGCCGGTTATTACGACCGTCTGACCCGACAGAACGCCGGAAGCCGTGGCCACGGTGGGTTCTTCGAGATTAACTCCGACCCTCCGGAGCTTTTCCACGAGCAGCTTTGACGATTGGTCGTGAAAATAGGCTGCGACGGACTCCGCGATAACCCCGCCCATCCCGCGGATTGCTTCGACCTGATCCATGCTGGCGCTCGCCAGTGCGTCCATCGAGCCGAAGTGACGTGCGAGAAGGCGCGCCGCGATCTCGCCAACGTGCGGAATTCCAAGCGCAGTCAGGAGGCGGGAAAGCGGTTGAGTGCGCGAAGCATCTATCGCTGCGATGAGTGAAGCAGCGCTCTTCTTCTGAAAACCCTCGAGTGTAAGGACATCGTCGACGGTGAGCGCATAAAGGTCCGCAACGTCGGCAACGAGTCCCGCCTGAAGAAGCAGCTCGATGCGCGCGTACGACAAGCCTCGAATGTCCATTGCGCCGCGTGACGCGAAATAGACCATCGCCTCGAGCTGACGGCCGGGACATGCAACGTTCGGACAGTAGATGGCTGCGAGATCAGCATCGCGTTCAACTGGCGTATTGCAGACCGGGCAGCGTGTCGGCATGCTCCACGCGCGTTCGGTTCCGCTTCGACGCTCTGGAACTGGCCCGATCACTTGCGGGATCACATCTCCCGCTCGCTTGACGAGGACTATGTCGCCGACCCGCAGATCCTTGTCGCGTATCAGTTGTTCATTGTGAAGTGTCGCGAGTCGTACCGTGGTTCCTCCGATCTCTACCGGATCGAGGACTGCATACGGGTTCAACTGACCCGTGCGGCCGACGTTCACTTCAATTGCCGTGAGACGTGTTTCCGCAATGTCTGGAGCGAACTTGCGCGCGATTGCCCACCGCGGTTCGCGACCGCCCACGACGCCGAGATCATCCTGGAGTCGAAGCGAATCGACCTTGACTACGCCGCCATCAATTGCAAAGTTGAGCTTTGCTCGCACCTCGGTTTCAACTTCGTGACACCACGCAATGACCTCATCAAGAGTGTCACAACGCAGAGCATGGGGAGCTACCGGGATGCCCCACGCGCGGAGTGACTTCAGCAATTCCGACTGTGTGCGGAAAGGCAGCGACGACGGATCGTCGGAGGCTACCGCGTAGCCATAGAAACGCAACGGGCGCGATGCCGAAATGGACGGGTCGAGTTGCCGCAGACTTCCAGCAGACGCATTGCGTGGATTTGCGAACACGGGATCACCGGCCGCGACGCGCTCCTCGTTCATGCGCTCGAACTGGTCGAACGGAAAGTAGATCTCACCGCGGATCTCAACGCGTCCTGGAGGCGCATCAATGAGTCGTAGCGGAACATCGCGGACCGTCCGGATGTTGGCAGTGACGTCTTCACCGATCGTTCCGTTACCGCGGGTTGCACCGACGATGAGGACTCCATCTTCGTAGGTGAGGCTGACGGCGGCGCCGTCGATTTTGAGCTCCGCTGAGTAGCCCGCGTGCACGATGTCGACGCCTGCTACGCGGATCAGGCGCTCTTCCCATGCACGCAGCTCGTCATCGTCAAAGGCGTTTGCCAGCGAAAGCATGGGAACGGAGTGCGAATGCTTCGCGAGGGCGCTTTGCGGTTCTGCGCCGATCCTGTGCGTGGGCGAGTCGGCGGCGAGAAGATCCGGGTACTCGGTTTCAAGCTGCTGAAGTTCACGAAAAAACGAATCGTACTCCGCGTCGCTCAGGACAGGCCGATCGAGCACATAGTATTCGTGAGAAGCGCGGTTCAGCCGCTCGCGCAGCGTGGCTGCACGATCTGCGGGTGATCCTGTAGTGTCGTGATCAGACTGCGTCTGCTGCCTCTGTCTGCGCGGTGTGTTCATTGAATTCGCGACCGTCGAATCTGATTACCCTGTTCCTGCCAGTCTCCTTGGCAGCGTAAAGCGCGTCATCCGCGGCCTTGATCAGCGCCTCCGGATCATTCACCAGCGGATGCGGCCATGCTGCGACCCCGCAGCTCATCGTTTTCTGGAGGGTCTGCCCGTCACCATATCTGAATTCGGCACGCTCAACGCTTTCGCGAATTCGTTCGGCGAATGTTACTGCCGCATCGAGTACGGTGCCAGGGAGGAGAAGGACGAACTCCTCGCCTCCGTAGCGGCCTACCCGGTCGATCTCGCGCGCTTCGGCCTGCAGCAGTTTTGCAAACTGCTGCAGCACTGCGTCTCCGGCCTGGTGGCCAAAGTCGTCGTTCACACGCTTGAAGTGATCGATATCGCACATGACCACCGATAAAGGCTCATGTAACCGGATCGAGTGTTCCCACATTTCGTGCAGCCGCTCTTCGAGCGATCTGCGGTTCGCAACACCCGTGAGAACATCCGTGCTGGACATGATTCGCAGCTGCGCGTTTGCGACGGATAGTTCGCGCTCGCGTTGTGCCAGTGCGGACTGGAGTCCCTTGATGCGCAGTAGTGATTTTACTCTTGCGTCAAGCTCGCGAAAGTTGACCGGTTTCGAGACGTAATCGTCTGCACCCGCATCGAGTCCCTGAACCATGCTCTCGGTCGAGTCGAGGGCCGTCTGCATGATGACGGGAATAAATGGGAGTGTTTCGTCACTCTTGATGCGACGCACCACTTCGAAGCCATCGATTTTCGGCATCATCACGTCGAGCAGAATGAGATCGGGTGGCGGGTTGGTGAAGACCCGCTCGAGCGCGACCTCCCCGTCTGGGGCTTCTTCGACGATATACCCGCGAGCTTCGAGCCGAGCGCGGAGCAGCTGAATGTTGTCCGCGTTGTCGTCCACTACGAGTATGCGCTTTGGTGCCTCATCCGGCATTGGGCCGACCAAGAAACCGCTGTACCTCGGCGACAACTGCGCGGGGCTCACACGGTTTGGCCAGGTATCCGTCACATCCCACTTCCATGGCCTTCTCTCTGTCGGACGCCAGGGCATGCGCAGTCAGCGCGATGATTGGAATATGCTTGGTTGCAGGGTCGTGTTTGAGCACCTGCGTCGCTTCCCAACCGTCAATCACGGGTATGGAAATGTCCATGAGGATAAGATTGGGCTGGTGGGCACGAGCTTTCGCTATGCCCTCCTCTCCGTTCAAAGCCTCAAGTACGCTATAGCCGAAATGCTTGAGAATCGTCGAGTAGACGATACGGTTGTCTTCGTTGTCTTCTACGAGTAACACTAACTTGCCAGAGTCGCTCATTCACTCCTCGCACGGGTATTGCACGTCTGTCAGCGCAAGATTCTTACCAGCTTCAGTTCAAAGGTCTTATGGAAACGATAAAGCACACCCCCGAAGAAACATTTGGCGCTCGAAACCGACATACTTGGAGTGAGAAAATGCCCGTCAGATCGCGCGAACATCAGATGTCGCTCGTCACCAGGCCGAGGGGCCGCCCCTTCTCAAGGGAAGCAGATTGGCGCACGGTCGCCCTGGTCAGTGCAGGCATACTCGCCGGTGTGGTAGTCGGGGCAGGAGTGGCCCTGCTTATGGCACCGCAGTCAGGGGAGCATACTCGGTTGGCGATCGGCCGGGAATTGCGGAAACGGCGGCCCTGGCGCCAGTCGCCGTGGGAGCGGCTTGGCGACGGCTTTCGCGAGGCCGCGAGATACGGGCGGAAACACCTCCCGACCCGCGGCTGACCGCGTAGCGTCCGGCGTATCCTGAACTCGGCGCTTCGGAGCGCTACAGCTTCTTCAAGGCGGCGGCGGCCTCGGCTTTGAACTGCGGGTCGTTGTAGTCGATCAGCTCACCAGAAACGACGGCCTCAAATTCTTTCTTTGCTTGTGGTTTGAGGCCCATGTCTCTGTAGACCTTGGCAAGGTCCAGCCGATGGACGATTCGGCGCGGATCGTTCGTCACCGCTTCCTCCATGTACCGGCGTGCGTTTGCCCAGCTCGCTTCGCCAAAGACGCTGCCACCGAGGAAATTGCGCGCAATAAGCCGGGTGAGGCCGTTGAGCCGCATGATTTCGGCATTCCACACCCCCATCACGTGAAGACACCCAGCGTGGGCGGGGTCGATTTTCAGGCAGGCGAGCGCCGCATCGCGCACCCTGCCAGCGTATGTCACCCGGTCTCGCGCCCCGAGTGTGAGGGCCATTCGTCCCAGCGCTTCGGAGAGAACGAAGTGTCCGTCGGCGCCGGCGGGATTTACTTCGACAGCGTGGGCGGCGTGTTCCTGCGCACTCTTGTAAAGCGCGGTTCGCTTGTCGACGTCCGGGTCGAACGTGGCCAGGTCAACCTGCGAGCGCGCATCGCGCCACAGTGCCTCGTAACTGTTTGGATCGACGGCGATTGCCCGGTCGTAAGCAGCGATTGCCTCCGGGGCATTGCGCGCGGCGTACGCGGCATCACCTTTCGATATCCAATCCGCCGCTGATTGCGCGCGAAGCTGCGAAGCGGGGATTGCGAGGAAGATTGCGGCTGCGGAAGCGATTGCCAAGTTTCGACTCATGCCTGGGATCTCCAAGAACGTGAACGTTTCTCTCAATACCCCAATGATTGTTCCGCGGCTCATAGAACGTAAACGCGACGGCGGTAGACTTACGCCAGCCGAATGGCGCGACTTGATCCACGCCTATTCTGCAGGAAAGGTACCCGACTATCAGCTTTCCGCGCTGCTCATGGCAGTTTATTTTCGCGGAATGACCAGGGAGGAAACCGACGCCCTGACCGACGCGATGCTGAGCAGCGGAGCGATGCTTGACCTTTCCGCGCTCGGCGTCGCGCGGCTGGACAAGCATTCAACAGGCGGTGTCGGCGACAAGGTCTCTCTTATTCTCGCACCGCTCATCGCGGAGCTTGGTGTCGCGGTCCCGATGATGTCCGGTCGCGGACTCGGGCACACAGGTGGTACACTCGACAAGCTCGAATCCATTCCCGGATTTCGCACCGACCTGTCACTCGCCGCCGCAACCGAGCAGCTGGGCCGCATTGGGTGTGCGTTGATCGGCCAAACCGGCGAGATCGCTCCAGCTGATAAAAAGCTGTACGCGCTTCGTGATGCGACGGGCACCGTAGAGGCGATCCCGCTCATCTCGGCGAGCATAATGAGCAAGAAGCTCGCTGAGGGGCTGACTGGACTGGTTCTCGATATAAAGAGGGGCAGCGGTGCGTTCCTGCCGGAACTGGACAGGGAAATCGACCTTGCGAAGACAATGATTGAGTTGGGCGCGGATCGTGGATGCCCGGTTGTGGCGCTTGTTACGGCGATGGATCGGCCTCTCGGGAACACGTGCGGGAACTCACTTGAGGTCCGCGAGTCGATCGAGTTTCTAATGGGTAACCCGCCGACTGACCTCGCGACCGTGACCTATGCACTTGGAGCGGAGATGCTCATGCTCGCCGGGGTCGTATCGTCATACGAGGAAGCGCACGAGCGCATGCGATCCGCGATCGAGAGTGGGCGTGCGGCGGAACGCTTTCGCGCGGTGATCGCAGCACAGGGGGGCGATGCGCGCGTCGTCGATGACGTTTCTCTGCTGCCGCAGGCGCCCATACAGGTGGAATATCTCGCGACGCGCGACGGTGTGGTGCAGACAGTCACGCCTCGAGTGATCGGGCACGGCGTTGTAGCACTTGGAGGCGGCAGGCACACGATGCACGATGTAATCGACTCGGCGGTGGGGTTCGACATTCGAGTTAAACCAAATTCGACTGTGCGCGCGGGGGAATTGATTGCGGTCCTGCACGCCGCGGACCAGGCGGGAGTTGCGATTGGCCGCAGCGTGCTCGACGAAGCAATTACGATCGGAGACTTGCCCGTTGAAACTCTGCCATTAGTGTCGCACAGAATAACCTCCGGATCGGTACAGGAGTTCTAGCTGCCATTATCACGGTGGCAACTCACGCCGCGTAATAGTGACCTTCTCGTCTGATGTGCCCGCGAGAAGTAGACTTCGTGGCACGTCGTGCCGTTCGGTCGATAGGCGTAGCGTGACCTTGCAGCCTTCAGAACAAGCATCGCGTGGCAGAGCGATATTCCAACGCGGCCGCATGGAGCGATAGACCGCGATTTGGCGATCGGCTGTCGCGACAGTGGTTCCGCTTGCATCGCGAACAATCAAGTGTGCGGCGCCAATGAATGCGCCGTTGCCGCTGCGTGTAAGCGTCGCGCTCACCGCGATGGTGTCCTGGATCGCGATCGCATCGAGATCTGCGATGGTTACACTGGTGGTGACCGTGCCCTTCCGGAAGAATATGGGAAGCACGGTTGCTGTTTCCATGGCGATCCGGACTCGTGCAGACGAGGAGTCGGCGCTATCGACGAACGCTGGTGGCGTGTCATCGCGTGCGTGGACTGTAATGCGTGCCCAGTATTCTCCGTCGGGAAGTCCGCCGGGTGGTTGCGCGAGTAGCCGAACGGTGCGAGTACCACCCGGGCGGAGCGTGAAGCGTTGTGGATAAGGAGTAATCCAGTCAGCGGCGCTGGCGCTGTCCGGCCCGTCGCGCAACTCGACGCGCAGGCGCCCGGTTGAATCGGCCGTGGCGAATCCAAAGCGCAGGTCCACGCTGAACTCCGCACGCGTCGCGTGCGGGTTCAGCACCGTGATCGCCCCGGAGGGGCGCGATGGAGTCAGCACAACCATGTGCGGATCAACGCCGATGCCCGCGACCTGCGCTCCGGCAATGCGACCAAGCGCGCACCATGCCACGCCAGCCCTCGCGGCGCGGACTCCGACGAATCGCAACCTCACAGGTCGGCGTACGCTGCGGTGATCTGACCCGTCGCCGTGTAGGTCGAGGAAGGCTGCGCCGCCGATACGGTAACCGTCGCGCCAATTCCGAAGTAGATCTTCGTAGTTCCAGTGGCAGACTGAAACGAAATTGCAAGATTATCGGTGGCCCCGGCATTGAATGACACTGGTGCGCCGCCGAGCGCAGGGCTGTTGCTGGCAACGAATGTCCATGCACCGACCGGCAAGTCGGCACCCGCCGTCGGGGTGAGCTGCGAAGGCATTGCGAGGGTTACGGTTACGGCGGATCCGCCCTCACCAACGAGTTCAAAGCGACCGCTGGTTGCCGCCGATGGCGCGATTGTTCTGGATGAAGATGTGAGGAGTCGACCAAAATCGAGCGGGCGTGTCACGTTCAGGGCGAGTGGATTCACAACCAATGCATTGACGGCCATGGATCCTGACGCGCTGGATTGAGCGTGTGCGGGCGTTGCGAGCAAGGCTGCCATGAATAGCGGCGTTGCGAACAGCAGCCGGCGGAGTGATGCTTGCATATCGGAACTCCTGCCGCGATGCGGCGAGTAGGGTTTGATCTACACGCCGAGTATATGGTGACGGTCTAGCAGGAGGATGAGCACGACTGCGAGGGGAGGATCGAATTGTTGCAGTGTGGTCGCGCGGGACGCGCTGGTCACACGCGCATCCCGCGCGGCTGGAGCACAAAAAAGGCGGCGTCACCAACTGGTGACGCCGCCTCTGTCCAACGCGAATAATTTCTAAACGTCGAGGTTGCTCACGAACTTCGCATTTGCTTCGATGAACTGACGACGCGGTTCAACATCGTCGCCCATCAGGGTCGAGAAAACCTGGCCAGCGAGGATTACGTCTTCCATGCTCACCTTTAGCAAGGTTCTGGTATTCGGGTCCATGGTCGTCTTCCAGAGTTGGTCGGGATTCATCTCTCCGAGTCCCTTGTAGCGCTGGATGTTCACCGAAGTTTTGCCGTCGTTGCCGCCCATGCGATTGATCAGCTCGTCGCGTTCCTTTTCGTCGTACGCGTAGTATTCTTCCTTCCCCTTGGCGACGCGATACAGCGGTGGTTGCGCAAGGTACACATAGCCCGCTTCGATCAGCTCCGGCATCTGACGGAACAGGAAGGTCAGGAGCAACGTACGGATGTGCGCACCGTCGACATCGGCGTCCACCATAAGAATGATCTTGTGGTAACGAGCCGATTCGAGACTGAAATCGTCGCGAATGCCGGCCCCGATCGCTGTGATGATCGTGCGAATTTCCTCATTCGAGAGCACCTTGTCTATGCGGGCCTTCTCGACGTTGATGATCTTGCCGCGAAGCGGCAGGATCGCTTGAAAGTTTCGGTTGCGCCCCATCTTGGCAGAGCCACCGGCGGAATCGCCTTCCACGAGATACAACTCGCACAGCACGGGATCGCTCAGCGAACAATCAGCAAGCTTGCCAGGCAGGTTGCCGACATCCAGCGCGCTCTTTTTGCGCGTAAGGTCACGAGCTTTGCGTGCAGCCTCGCGTGCACGCGAGGCCGACAGCGCCTTCTCGATCACAATATTCGCGACTTTCGGATGCTCGTCCAGATAACGGTTGAGCAACTCATTCATCACTGACTTGACAGCTCCCTCAACCTCGGAGTTTCCAAGCTTCGTCTTGGTCTGTCCCTCGAACTGCGGTTCGAATACCTTGACGGACAGTACGGCTGTAAGTCCCTCACGGACGTCATCGCCCGAGAGTGTAGCTTCCTTGTCCTTCTTGTTGAAGCCGCTTCGGTTGAGATACTGGTTGATGACTCGCGTCAACCCGGACTTGAAGCCAGTGAGGTGGGTGCCGCCTTCGTGCGTATTGATGTTGTTGACGAAGGAAAAGACGTTCTCATTGTATCCATCGTTGTACTGGAACGCGATTTCGATACCGATGTCATCGTGCGTGGTATCGATGTAGATGACTTCCGGATGCAACGGCTTGGTGCGCGCGTTGAGATACTGCACCATCTCCTGAAGTCCGCCACGTGCAAGGAAGAGTTCGGTCTTCTCCTGGCCTTCGCGCTCGTCGGTGAGCGTAATGCCGACGCCCTTATTGAGATACGCGAGTTCGCGCATGCGATTCGCAAGCGTGTCGTACTTGTACGTGAGATCGGTGAAAATCAGCTCGTCGGGTTTGAACCATGTCCTGGTTCCTGTGTCGTTCTTGGCGACTGTTCCCACGACCTTGAGCTTGGTTACTGTTGTGCCGCGATTGAAATCCATGTAGTGGATCTTGCCATCGCGCTTCACCCACACCTTGAGCTGCGCTGAAAGTGCGTTGACAACCGAAACTCCAACACCGTGCAAACCGCCGGAAACCTTGTAGCTGTTCTTGTCGAACTTGCCGCCCGCATGAAGCACGGTCATCGCGAGTTCGATTCCCGGAAGTCCTTCTGTCGGGTGAAGGTCAACCGGAATTCCGCGACCATCGTCGACGACAGTTATCGAGTCGTCTTTGTGAATCGTTACGGAGATTTCGGTTGCGAAGCCTGCGAGCGCTTCGTCGATCGAGTTGTCGACGACTTCGTACACCAGGTGATGCAGTCCAGTCCCGGACGTTGATCCGATGTACATGCCGGGGCGTTTGCGTACTGCCTCCAACCCCTTGAGCACCTGAATGTTTTCCGCGTCGTAGTGTGGCGCGGAGCGTTCGATCTTTTCTTTAACGGCCATTTACGCGACCAAAATAGGCGTGAGGCATGCACCGAAGGAAACCCGAAGCAAGCCGTGCTATAGACTTATTAAGATAACGCATTCGGGCTCCGTTTGCAACCCCGTCGGCACGGTCTAAAGTGTTGCGCTACAACGACTTGGAGCAGTCAGTCCGGGCGCTGCAGTTGGAACCGCAGTTTTCGCACTCGCGGACGGTCAGGATCCGTATTGAGCGCCGCCACAAGCTGAGGCTCCATCAACTGCAATTCAGTCATCCACGCGTTGGTCTTCACCGCCACAAACAGCGATCCGTCCGGTGTCACAAACAATGGCTCGGTAACCGCGGCGATGTCATGACCGACCAGCCGAGCCCATTCCGGCACCACCGCAGCCTGGACCATCCGCAGCTCCAGCCCGGCCGCTTTCAGGTACGAATTCAGTGCGTCGGAGATCTTTTCGGGGCCTGGCTTTCGTGGCGACATTTCAAGCTCCTGGCGACATCGCCGAGATGGTTCCGTCCCTGATGCTCCAGCGTTCGAGGCTTCTGAAGTCGGCTGGAATGTCACCCGCGCGAGGAACCGTGAGAATCGTCTGCCCAGTCACCATTTCCTGAAGCAGAGCAAGAATGCGCGCGCTCCGATGACTGTCCAGTTCGGCAAACGGATCATCCAGCAGCAAAACGGGATCGCTGCCAACATGTGCCTTGAGCGTTTCCGCTTCGAGCAACCTGAGTGTGATTGCGGCGGTTCGCTGTTGGCCCCCCGATCCGAAAGTACGAAGAGTATGACCGCCGATCCGGAGCGAGACGTCATCCCGGTGTGGGCCAGCCTGCGTCAGCCCCCTGCGGATGTCCAGCGAGCGCTTTCGGGCCAGAGTATCTGCAAGCTCGGCGGCCGCGTCACGAGGGTCCGTGATCGCCGTGACATACCCCATCGTCATCGGTTCTGTCTCTCCGATAGCAGCCGAAAGTCGTGCAAATTCGGACGCATGACGATCCATCCACGCCACGCGTTCGCTGAGAAGAACTGCGCCGCTGGACGCGAGCGCCGGCTCCCAGACTGCAACGCTTTCGTCGGACTGGGCGCCGCGCGTTACTCCGCGCAGGGCTGCATTTCGCCGGGCAAGCGCGCCGCGATATTTTTGCAATGCGTGGAGATATCGTGGCGATGTGAGTGCGAGCGCAACATCCAGAAAGCGGCGGCGCTCGGTTGGTGCGCCGCTCACCAACGCCACATCGCGTGGCGATATTACGATTGCCGGCAGGGAGCCGAGCGCTGAGCTTAGCCGTTTGGACTCGGCGCCATCGACCACGACTTTCTTGCGTGCACGTCCAAAGCCAACTGACAATTCGTGTTCGGCTTCTGTCGCGACTGTAGCGTGCAAGTGAAACGCGTCAGCACCAAATCGTATGAGGTCCGCGTCCCGTGCGCCACGCACGGAGCGCAGCAACTGAAAGTAGTAGATGGCCTCCAGCAGATTCGTTTTGCCATGACCGTTGTCGCCGATGAGCACGACACCGTCAGCTGGGAATGTGAGGTCCGCGCGCGCGATATTCCGAAAGTCGCGCAGTACGAGTCGCTTGAGCCGCGCCATTACTCAATCGCCTGCTGAATTCAGCGGCCGCTGAAACTCGGCGCGCGCTTTTCGAGGAAGGCCGACATTCCCTGTTGCATGTCGTCGGTGGCAGCGAGGAGTCCGAAGTGATTTGCCTCAAGCGTCAGTCCCTCTTCGAGCGTCATGCCCAGCCCTCGATCTACCGCCTCGATGCACAGAGCAACGGCGAGCGGAGCGTTCTGCATGATTTGTCTGAGCATGAGCTGCGCGGCGCCGAGCAGTTCCGCAGCATGCACGACTCGATTGACGAGTCCGATGCGTAGCGCCTCCTCGGCGTCGATCATTTCACCGGTCATCAGCATCTGCAGTGCTCGGCCCTTGCCAACCAGTCTGGGCAGGCGCTGGGTCCCACCGTATCCAGGGAGAATTCCAAGTTTCACCTCTGGCTGTCCAAACTTCGCGTGTTCCGACGCTATGCGGATGTGACACGCCATGGCGAGTTCGCAGCCACCACCTAGCGCAAATCCATTTATCGCCGCGATCACAGGCTTGGGACACATCTCGAATCGCCGAAATATTTCCTGTCCGGCGCGCGCGCGACCCTTGGCGATGAACGGTGTCTGCGTCAGCAGTTCCGCGATATCCGCGCCAGCAATAAAAGCACGGCCAGCGCCTGTCAGAATGACGCCGCCGACATCCTGTCGCACCCGCGCGTCGTCGATGGCGGCGCCGAGTTCCGCGATTGTGCCACTGTTAAGAGCGTTGAGTTTGTCGGGCCGGTTGACGGTGATCGTAGCGATCCGGTCGGCCACTTCGAAGGTCAGAAAGTCGTAGGAAGGCATGCGCGGAATATAAGCGCGGCAGACTCGGCGGATCTGTCGGGCAGCTTTCTTGCTTGGGTCGCGTCATATGCGTCAAACATGGCTATCGCGAACCGGTGGCAAGCCAAAACACTACAAGTACCTCACTGCAAAGGGCAATCGTGTAACCGAGCTCAGGGCAACTCAGATAGATGCTCTTGCAATCCCGCCGGCGTGGACCGATGTGCACATCGCGACGAGCGATCGCTCCGCGATTCAGGCGTGGGGCTTTGATGCACGGGGACGCAAGCAGTACAGGTACCACCCGAACGCGGTCAAGCGTGGCCAGCGTCGGAAGTATTATCGGGTGCGCCAGATGGGCCGTGATCTCCCGGCAATAAGGCGCCGAGTCCATTCAGATTTCAGAAAGAAGGGAATGCCGCGGGAAAAGGTCTGTGCCGCTGTCGTAAGATTCCTGTCAGACGGATTCTTTCGCATAGGCAACGATCGATACGCGAAGGAGAACGGAACGTTTGGTCTGACGACTCTCAAGAAATCACACGTCAGCGTACGAAGCGACATGATCATCTTCGACTATGTCGGCAAGCGTTCGATTCGACATCGACAGACGGTTGTGAGCCGTGACCTTGCTCGGTTCGTGAGTGCGCTGCTGAAGATTCGGGGTTCGCGGCTGTTCCGATACCAGGATGTGGACGGGCGTTGGCACAATATCGAATCCGCTCAGGTGAATCAATATCTACAGGATGTAGCCGACTTCCCGTACAGTGCAAAGGACTTCCGCACGTGGGGCGGGACGCTCCGCGCCGCGACTGTACTGGCCGACCTCGGACCCGCGAAATCAAAGCGTGACGCCGTGCGGAATGTTGCCACAACGATTCGGTTCGTAGCAGCGGAACTCGGGAACACGCCGGCGATTTGTCGAAAGGCGTACGTGCATCCGGTTGTGATTGAGCGATATGTGGAGAAGGGCGATACAATACATGTTCCGCTCAGGGCGGGCGGCAAAGTGGCAGCCATGTCGCGCGCGAGTGGAGCTCACTCCGTCGAGGAGCATGCGCTCATCGAATTTCTGGACACGCATTTTCCGGAACGACGCAAGCAACGGCGGACGGAGTCGGAGTAGAGGAGTCGTTCCTGGCAGAACAGCGTATGCTCTCAATGGCCGTCGATCCTGTTTTGGGATGACGCGTCGGGCTGAGCGCCGATAGCCACATCGAAGCAGCACTCGGGCCCACCTGGACCACGATCGCAGCACGTTGTGACGGGTGCGCCTATGAGAGCCTCCAGAAAGCCCGCCACCGCCGCGCATCCCTCGGTATGATCGGTTGTGACCGTTGCGAGCGGGCAGGCGAGTCCGCGAATTGTCAAAGTGTGGTCGTCTTTTTCCTCGACGTCGGCCAGGCCACCCAACTCGGCGAGGTCTGCCGCGGCCGCGCGGGTTCTGGTACGTTCGTCGCCGACCGGGACGCTCCGGCCCTGGGCTAGCGCGGCGCCCGCTTGGCGCATGATCTCCGAGAGCTGATCTGGCGGCATCCTATCGTCAAGCCGGGCGAGGACCTGTTCAAGTAGCGGTCCGTACGCCTTGTGGAAGATCGCTTCCGCGTCGTGAACGAGGCTGTAAACCTGGGTTGGCTTGCCTGAGCCGCGACGGGCGACATGCTCGACTATTCCGTCGCTTTCGAGTTGTGCGAGGTGGGCGCGGACACTGGTCCCACTAAGACCGAGCAGCTTTGCCAACTCTTCCACCGTCCGGCCACTGGCGCGCATCAGCTGCACCGCTTTTCCGCGGGTCGTCTCAAAAAAATGTTTACGCCACAGTGGCTGTACCACGCAAGTCTCCGATAGTTGGAGAATTTTACCCTGGACAAGAGAAAGCGTGCTAATATATTAAAGTCCATTAATTCAATGATTTACTTCGCTTAATGTAGCCAAGGCCCGGAAGCGCCTGGTTCCATCGAACGCCACCGGAAGGGGATCTCACTCATGTCGCCATGGAAAGTTGCCAATGTATGGAAGTGGTTGCCCAGGACTTTTACGAGATACTTGAAGCGGTCTTCTGTCATCGTGCTCGGTGGCGCAGTCACGGCGCTGGCGGCGTGTAGCGATGGGAGTATCGGTCCGACGAGTCCACCACCTTCGCCGCAACTGGTGGCTAGTGGGCAGCAGATCTTTCGATTCAGCACGTTTGGCGACGAGAAGTTCTGGACCGACACGCTGCACATGGAGCGTGTCATTCAGCAGGCGGTGGACCCGACGACGGCGCTTTCCGTCGGGTTGAAGGTGGACATGGACACCTTGCCAGCGGACGTCATAGCGGCGCTTAAGGCCGGGCAGGTCGATCTCCGTAGTCCGGCAACGACAGTCCTGCTGATCAAGCTGGGCGCGGTAGTCGGGATTCGCGGTACGGTTGTCACCGTGAATGGTCGCGACTCTCTGACCCGGGTCGGAATCACGTGTGCTGTGTGCCACTCGACAGTGGACAATGCGCTCGCACCCGGCATCGGCCACCGACTGGATGGCTGGCCCAACCGAGATCTCAATCCCGGGGCGATAATCGGCTTGTCGCCGGCTCTTACCCCGGCGCAGAAGGCGGTTTACAACTCCTGGGGCGCTGGGAAATATGATGCGCGTTACAACTTTGATGGCAAGAACGACCCGACGGTCATTCCACCGGCATACGGTCTGGCCGGGATCAACAGTGTGATCTTTACCGGTGACGGCAAGAACCTGGAGTACTGGAACCGCTATGTGGCGGTCACGCAGATGCACGGTCAGGGGAATTTCTCGGAGCCGCGCCTGGGGATCAACGTGACGAATCCATCGCCGAATCTGGTGGAATCCATGCTGCCGGCTTTGCAGGCGTATCAGCTCAGCATTAGCGCACCGGCGCCGCCAGCGGGGTCGTTCGACGCGACGGCAGCTGCGCGTGGTCAATTGGTGTTCACGGGGCAGGGCAAGTGCTCGCAGTGCCATGTTGGTGCGACTTTCACGGATGCGAACATCCGTTTGCATGCGATATCCGAGATCCCAACTGACCCTACGTACGCACTCCGGTCGGCCACAAAGATGTGGCGCACCTCGCCGCTCAAGGGCGTCTGGCAGCACCCGCCGTACTTCCACGACGGTAGCGCTGCGACGCTTGCAGATGTGGTTGACCGGTACAATTCGGCCAAGTCACTCAACCTGACTGCGCAGCAGAAGGCAGACCTGGTACAGTACCTCAAGTCTCTGTGACGCGAACTGGCTGGAATAGGGGGCAGGCGACCACTCCGACCACACTTGCGGCGGTCGAGCGGCGGCCCGTGGGCGCCTGCACGACGCGATATATTTACGAACTGTGAAAGCAACCGCGAAATTCCTGACTGGCGGGGCGCTGATTCTTGGCGCTGCCACCTACTTGATGGCGAGTTCCACCAGCAAGACGGCGACGTATTATCTGACGCCCACGGAGCTCTCAACGAAGGTGGCGTCTGATCCCACGTTTTACAACACGGGTGTGAAGGTTGGTGCGCGCGTTGTAACTGGTTCGATTGTCAGGCAGCCTGGTGGATTGGAGACGGCGTTCAAGATGACCGATGGCACACGCACGTATGGTGTGGTCTATCGCGGAATCACCCCCGACACGTTCACGGACAGTGTCGATGTCGTAGTTGAAGGGCGGCTCGGTAACGACCAGGTCTTTCACGCTACGACGCTACTCGCAAAATGCGCATCGCGCTATGAGAACGCGCCGGATCGACCAGCGCGCGTCCAGACGTGATGATTGCGCGGCAATGACCGCGCCCCACTCACATCTCTACTGGATCATTCCCGTGAAAGCGTCTCGTCGGTGAGCTTTCGCTCTGGGTCGCTCTTCTCATGGCGGTCTGGACTGCGACCGTTGCATTCGCTGGCGGATCGCTCAAGCGCCAGGATCTGGTAGCGAGTGCCGAACGAGGCACATACGCAACCTTTGCGATGGTCGTGCTTGCTTCGCTCGGGTTGTGGACCGCGATCTTCACGCACGATTTCTCGTTCAAGTACGTCGCGTCGTTCACGAGCGCGAATTTGCCGAAGGCGTATCTGTTCACCGCGTTCTGGGGTGGGCAGGCAGGATCCATGCTTTTCTGGGTGTTGATCCTCACCTTCTTCTCCACAGTGGCCGTTCTGACGAGCAGAAAGCGAAACCCCGAGTTGATGCCGTATGTCATCGGCGTGCTCTCGATCATCGCGATATTCTTTCTCGCAACGCTCTGCTTCGGGTCCAATCCGTACGAGCGACTTGACTGGCTACCGGTGGACGGCCGTGGGATGAATCCGCAGCTGCAGAATCCGGGGATGGCTATCCATCCACCGAATCTCTACCTCGGTTACGTAGCGACGAGCATTCCATTCGCGTTCGCGATAGGTGCGCTCATCACACGCAGGCTCGACGCGGAATGGCTGGTTGCAGTACGGCGCTGGGCGCTCGTGAGCTGGTTCTTCAACACCACCGGAATCGTACTTGGCATGTGGTGGGCGTACGTTGAACTTGGCTGGGGCGGCTACTGGGCCTGGGATCCGGTTGAGAACGCCAGTCTTCTTCCGTGGTTGACGACAACAGCGTTCCTGCATTCGGTGATGGTACAGGAAAAGCGCGGGATGCTGCGCAAGTGGAATGTGGTGCTGGTCATCTGCTCATTCCTGTTGTCGATTTTCGGCACGTTCATCACGAGAAGCGGCGTCATATCGAGCGTGCACTCCTTCGCGCAGTCACCGGTAGGTAACTGGTTCGCCGGTTTTCTGGCCATCGGGATTATCGTCAGTGTCTATCTGGTCACCACCCGGCTGAAGGATCTCAAGGCAAACGCTGTGCTCGAGAGCATGGTCAGTAGAGAGGCCGCATTTCTTTACAATAATCTGGTACTCGTGGGCATCGCGTTCTCGGTGTTGTGGGGCACATTGTTCCCAATTCTCACCGAGGCAGTGCGGGGAACCAAGATTACCGTCGGGCCGCCCTTCTTCAATGCGGTGAATGTGCCACTCGGTCTGTTGCTGTTGCTGCTTACCGGAATCGGTCCACTCATTGCGTGGCGCAGGGCGTCGGTTGCCAATCTCAAGCGTCAATTCACGATTCCGGCGGCTGCGCTGGTGATTACGCCAGCGTTGCTGTTTGCTGCGGGAATGAGAAGCATGTCGGCGATCATCGCCTACGCATTTGCCGCGTTTGTATCTGCAACGATCCTCCAGGAGTTCTACAAGGGAATCAATGCCAGGCGTTCGATGTACGGCGAAGCAGCGCCGAAGGCGTTCGTGCGGCTGGTTGCGCGGAACCGTCGGCGCTACGGCGGCTACATAGTTCACGCCGGCGTCGTCATCGTCTTCTGCGCATTTGCGGGCCTCGCCTTCAAGACCGAAAATGACGTTACGATCAACGCTGGCGAAACGAAGACGCTCGTCGATCCGTTCGGGCACACTTGGGCGTTCACTAGTCAGGGTGTATCGCGGTTTGACGTGCTGAATCGTGAGGTCACAGCCGTTGCGCTGGAGACAAAGCGTGACGGCAAGGCGATGGGTGTCATCACCAGCGAGAAGCGTCAGTATTTCTCCGGTTCCGATCCTAACAACCGTGTGCCGACTTTCCAGCCAGCGACGGCAGTCGGGATCAAGGGGTCTTTCAGGCAGGACGTGTACGTGACACTGGCCGGCGTCGTCGGCCAGGATCGAAGCGAGATCCGTATCACTTTCAATCCGTTGGTACGTTGGGTCTGGCTTGGCGGCATGTGCATGGCGATCGGCGGTCTCGTTGTGATGTGGCCGCAAGCGGAACGGAGACGGAAGCAGGGCGGTTATGTAACGACACTTCGTCCTGATCCAGAGTTGGAGCGAGTATGAGCATAGGACGACGAGAATTTTTACTGTCAATGATCGGCGGTTTCGCGGCGACTCGCGTGGCTTCCGCGCAGGGTTCGGCGAATACGATGGAGGGACCGATGAGTCCCGACGCGTATCATCCGGTGAAGCTTGCGGCGAAGCCAGGTGCCGCGCCGCAACTAACGGACAAGCAGCGCGACGACCTGGAGCACCATCTCAAGTGCCAGTGCGGCACGTGTGAGCTGGATGTCTACACGTGTCGCACCACGGATTTCACCTGCCCGGTGTCTCCGTCGATGCACGTGGATGTGATGGGGCTTGTCGCCGGCGGGTACGGGCCACAGGAAATACTCGCCGCGTTCAGGCATGCGTACGGTGAGCGGGTTCTCATGGCGCCGGCGAAGGAAGGTTTCAACTGGGTGGGTTATCTCGCGCCATTTGCAGCTCTTGGTACTGGTGGGCTCGTCGTCTTCACGCTGATCAAGCACTGGAGCCGACCGGCGAGCGCCATTCAGCTGGCGGAGGACACGGTTCACGCAACGCCTGAGGAACTCGCTCGGCTACGCGACGCGATGAGGGACGACGCGTGACGGCAATGCTGGTCGGAACCACGCTTGCCATAGTCGCGCTCTGTTTTGTTCTGTATCCGTTGTTTCGCGAATCGCTTGGTATTCAGATCCGTCCAGCCGCCGTTGCTCCTGAGGCAGGAGTGACAACCGCGGTCGAGGCGCTGCGCGAAATCGAATTCGATCATGTAACCGGCAAATTGTCGGACAAGGATTATGCGGAATTGAAGTCGGCGTACACGCAAACCGCAGTGGCCGCGATGAGAGAAAAGGGGGCGGCTGATTCTCCAGAGAGCGACAGCAGTGTGGTCTGCGCCTACTGCGGGCCGCGGCCTGAGCGCGATGCCGTGTACTGCTCGGAGTGCGGTCGCGCCCTGGCGGCCTGACTCCACTCAACCGCGTCCGCGCGTCGCGGACGCGACTGCCCAGAAAGGTGAACAATAGTGCTCTATCAGACCATCTCTTTGATCGGTGCTGCGTTGTTGCTTGTCGGTTTTGTTGCGATGCAGCTGCGCCGAATGCGGAATGACGGTGCGTGGTTCAACGCACTCAATTTTGTGGGATCCGGCCTGCTGGCCTGGGTTGCGATTCACGATCGTCGTGCTGGATTCATCATTCTGGAGGTTGTCTGGGCAGTCGCATCACTGCCACCTCTGTACAAGGCGTTGACGCGCCCCGCGCCTATCGCTCCAACGCGATAAGTCTGCGTTCCGCGAAACGTATCGGCAGCAGCGTGGCAGCGATGCACAGCACCGCGGCGGCCGCGAAGCCGTAAATCATGCCAGTCGAGTCGATCGGCGTTCCGAATGCCGTCGCACTGAGATAACTGTAAACGGGTCGCGCCTCAAGCACGATGACTATACCAATCAGTGAGAT
>CAJDVC010000015.1_pt2 | contig 27161 bp, 30 predicted proteins | sample 7391211 | NCBI WGS metagenome assembly CAJDVC01 (sample SAMEA7055683, study PRJEB34461) | soil metagenome | biome: terrestrial ecosystem; feature: Peninsula; material: soil | place: Antarctica | collected 2016 | reverse complement strand
GCGGATCCGCAACGCGTGCCGGGCGAAGCATCGTCGCGTGGACATGCCAGCTTCCAAGGTGAAGACGCAGATTGCGCAGATCCTCAAGGAAAATTCCTATATCCAGGACTATCGCACGCTTGAGACGGAGGAGGGTCGCCAGATTCTTCGCGTTATTCTCAAGTATGCCGTTGGTACGGGTCAGCCGGTTATCCGCGATCTGCAGCGTGTTTCCACGCCCGGCCTCCGGCGTTATGTCGGTGTGACGGAGATCCCGCGCGTGCGCAACGGGCTGGGCATGGCGATCCTGAGCACGTCGCAGGGTGTAATGTCGGACCGTCAGGCGCGGCAGCATCGCACAGGCGGCGAACTCGTCGCGCTAGTCTGGTAATCGAGCAAACAATGTCACGAATCGGAAAGAAGCCAGTCCCAGTTCCCGCGAACGTAACGGTGACTCTGGACGGCAACACTGTGAAGGTTAAAGGACCCAAGGGCGAGCTGCAGCGCACCATCCACTCCGACATGAAACTGTCGATGGAGAACGGTGAAGTCGTCGTAGCGCGTCCATCGGATGAGCAGAATCACAAGGCGCTGCACGGCCTGAGTCGCACACTGGTTGCGAACATGGTCGAGGGCGTCTCCACGGGATTCAGCAAGACACTCGAGCTGGTCGGCGTTGGATACAAGGCTGAGGTGCGTCCTTATGGACTGCAGCTCGCACTTGGATTCTCGCATCCGGTCGAGTACAAGTCGCCCAAGGGAATCAAGCTGAGCGCGCCACAGGAGATTCGCGGACTTCGTCCACCCGAGCCATACAAGGGCAAGGGCGTCAAGTATCAAGGCGAACAGGTTCGCCGCAAGGCCGGTAAGGCTGGGGGCAAGTAAGCGATGAAGAAGCCGCAAACCCGCGAGCAGTACCGCACCCGTCGTCACTTTCGTGTACGCAAGAAAGTGAATGGCACCGCAGAGCGTCCGCGCCTCGTTGTCTTCCGTTCCGAGAAGCACATTTATGCGCAACTCGTTGACGACAACACGAAGCACACGTTGATGACGGTGACGGACAGCGGAATTGAAGGGAAGAAGGTTGAGAAGTCTTTCGAAGTCGGCAAGAAGATCGCGGCGCGCGCGAAGGATGCGGGCGTTAATAGCGTCGTCTTTGACCGTGGTGGATACTTGTATCACGGCCGCGTGAAAGCGGTGGCCGACGGCGCCCGCGAAGGCGGGTTGGAGTTCTAATGGCTGACGAACAGAGCGAAGGAAACGCGCCAGCCTCGGGCGGCGCAAGCAATACTACGGGCAACGCGTCCAGTAGTTCGTCTGGAAGCACGTCGAACAGCGGTGGACCTGGTCGGAGCGCACGCTCTGGCGGTGGTCAGCAGCGCGGGCGTGGTGGCCAGGGTGGTGGCGGACGCGGCGGCTCAGGCGGTGGACGTGGCGGTCAGGGCGGCGGCCAGAACCGCGGCGGCCCGGGCGGCGGCCGTGGACCTGGTGGCGGACGTGACGGCGGCCGCGGTGCGGAGCGCGAAGGCAGCGATCTCATCGAAAATGTTGTCGCGATCAACCGTGTTGCGAAAGTTGTGAAGGGCGGTCGCCGGTTCTCGTTCAATGCGCTTGTCGCAGTTGGCGACGGACAGGGTCGAGTCGGTTTCTCGACTGGTAAGGCAAATGAGGTTTCCGAGGCGGTCCGCAAGGCCGTCGAGGCAGCTCGTCGCCATATGGTCGCCGTCCCGATGACTGGTGGCACCATTCCTCACGCGATTGTTGGTCAGCATGGCGCTGGGAAGGTGCTCATGAAGCCAGCCGCGCCGGGTGCTGGTGTAATCGCCGGTGGTGCCGTGCGCGCTATCATGGAATGCGTCGGAATCACGGACATTCTCACCAAGAGTCTCGGCTCGACGAATCCGCACAATATGGTTCTCGCGGCGCTGGATGCGCTGCAGAATCTGACAACAGTAGAACAGATTGCGCGTGAGCGTGGAGTGGAGCAGAGCTCGCTCGGCTACCGCTCGCGTGCCAAGACCAAGGTGGTTGCGTAATGGCCCGTACATTCGTGTGGCACCCGACTCGGGGGCCCAAGTCTACAGATAAGCTCCAGCCGGCTGGAAGTGGCAAGCTGGAGATCAAGCAGGTTCGCAGCAAGATCGGGCATTCGTGGCGCATGCGTCGCACGCTCGAGGCGCTCGGACTTCGGCATCCGCATGACGTGGTGATCCACCAGGATTCGCCGTCGTTGCGCGGTCAGATAAAGCGCGTGCGTCACCTTGTGACGATCGCGCCGGCAAAGAAGGGGGCGTAACGAAATGGCAAACAAGATCGGCCTGCACAACCTGTCGTCGGCACCGGGGTCATCGCGCAATCGTAAGCGGATTGGACGTGGACCTGGTTCTGGCACTGGTAAGACGTCGGGCAAGGGTCACAAGGGAATCAAGGCTCGTTCGGGGCACCATGGACCGGGCGGTGGCAAGCCGCATTTCGAGGGCGGCCAGATGCCGCTCACGCGACGGTTGCCGAAGCGCGGCTTTACGCCGCCTTTCCGAGTTGAGAGTCAGGTAGTCCGCTTGGGCGACCTGGCCCAGTTCGAGGGCAAGGAGATAACGACCGAGTTGCTGGTGGAAGCTGGGATGATCCATGGCGGCAAGGGTCCGGCAAAGGTGCTGGCCAATGGCGAGATCACGCAGGCCGTGAACGTCAAGGGCCTCAAAGTGAGCAACGGCGCGCGCGAGAAGATTGTCGCCGCCGGCGGTACCGTCGCGTAAATTTCTGGAGGAGACCGAGGTTCGGGTTTCCATCATTCAATATGGCGTCGGGGGCGATTGGCTTCTGCCAGTCGCACCGACGCTTCGCGAATCCGGAGTGATTTCGTTAGTGATCGCATTACGGATTCGACTTTTTAGCAGTTTTGGGTGGCCCGGCCACCGTCTGAGGAGATTCTTCTAATGGCGCAGACAAATCCCGCATCGGCCGTCGCGGATATCACGCGGAACACCGAGCTGTGGGATAAGATCAAGTTCACATTCCTCTGCCTTGTTCTCTACAGGCTGGGTTCGCATATCACAGCTCCAGGCATCGACGTCGTGGCGCTTACAGACTTCTTTGCGAACAAGGGTGGTGGTGGACTGCTCGGCCTTTATGACCTGTTCGTGGGCGGCGGACTGTCTCGCGCAACGGTCTTTGCGCTGGGCATCATGCCGTACATCTCGGCGTCCATCTTCATTCAGATCGCCGGTGCAGTGTTGCCGCAGGTCGAGAAGATGCAGAAGGACGAGGAAGGGCGGAAGACAGTCAACCAGTGGACGCGCTACATCACCATCGCACTCGCGGTAGTGCAGGGGTGGGGTTTCGCTCTGTTCACGTCGTCGCTGCAGAACGCCGTCATCACACCGGGTCTTGAATTCAAGTTGCAGATGGTTCTGTTCCTCACCACGGGAGCAATCTTCGTCATGTGGCTCGGTGAGCAGATCACGGAACGCGGACTTGGAAACGGCGCTTCGCTCATCATCTTTTTCTCGATCGTCGAGCGGTTCTGGCCGGGTATTCTTGACACGTTCAAATTCGTAACCACGCAGGCAATCGGACCATTCTCGCTTATTCTGCTGGGAATCGTCATGGTTGCGGTGGTTGCCGGAACGATCGCGATTACGATTGCCGCTCGCCGCATCATGATTCAGATACCGCAGCGCACGATGTCGCGCGGTCGACAGAGAGAGGCGTCGCGCAATTTCATTCCGCTGCGCATCAATACGGCCGGCGTCATGCCGATCATCTTTGCGCAGTCGGTGATCGTGATTCCGGGTGCGTTCGCGCAGTTCAGCGGCAACCCATTCATGCAGCGCGTTTCCGAGATGGTTCAGCCTGGTACATGGCTTTACCTGCTTATGCTCGGCGTGCTCATCATCTTCTTCACGTATTTCTACACTGCGATCATCTTCAATCCCGTTGATATCGCCGAGAATCTGAAGAAGCAGGGTGGTTTCATACCGGGTGTCAAGCCGGGTGCGAAGACCGCAGAGTATGTGGATGCTGTGATTTCGCGAATTACACTTCCTGGCGCATTCTTCCTCACATTCATCGCGTTGCTGCCAATCTTCATCGCTGGGATGATCAACGTCCCGTTCGTGTTTGGCGGTACATCGTTGCTGATCGTCGTCGGTGTTGCGCTCGACACCATGGCGCAGATCAACCAGCACATGCTGTTGCGCAAGTATGATGGCTTCATGAAGAAGGGTCGTGTCCGTTTCCGGGGGCAGAGCTCCTTCGCCGGTTACTGAGGCGCAGGCCGGTTGTGATAATCGTTTTGCTCGGACCTCCGGGCGCAGGCAAGGGAACCCAGGGCGAGCTGCTAGCGGCTCGCCTTGGTATTCCCAAGATCGCGACCGGCGATCTTTTCAGGGCGGCAGTACGTGACTCGACGCCGCTTGGGATCGAAGCCAAGAAGTACATGGACCGCGGGGACCTCGTCCCTGATTCCGTGATACTCGGCATTCTGCGCGATGCGATGGCGTCCGCGGAAGCCGCTCACGGCGCGATACTCGACGGTGCGGTTCGCACGGTGCCGCAGGCAGAAGGGTTGGCGCAGGTGCTGAAGTCGATCGATCGCAAGGTTGATGCGGTGCTGCTGTTTGACGCAAACCACGCTGAACTGATTCGACGATTGAGTTCGCGCACTACATGTGATATATGCCAGACCCCGTTCAAGGCGTTTGAGCCTGGCACCGCATGCCCGCGTAACGACGGTGGACGGTTGATTCGCAGAAAGGATGACGAGCCGGAAGCAATTCAGAATCGTCTCAGCATCTACGAAGAACTCACCGCGCCAGTTGTTGCGTGGTATCAGACGCACGGCGTTCCAGTAGAACGTATCGACGCGATCGGAGATGTGACAGATGTTACAATGCGCGCGGCGGAGGCTCTAAAGCACGTTCCGCGCGCTGACTGACGCACAACGGCGTCGGGAGCGGTAAATGATACAACTCAAGTCAGCACGAGAAATTGAAATAATGGCGCGCGGCGGACAGATTCTCGCAGGTGCCATTCGCCTCGCCGAAACCGATGTGCGCGCGGGAATGACTACGCTCGACATCGATCGAATGATCGAGGCGTTCATTCGTTCGCACGAGGGGGCCCTCCCTTCCTTCAAGGGATTGTACGGCTTCCCCGCCAGCATCTGTGCTTCGATCAATGAAGAGATTGTGCACGGAATTCCGAGCGCCAAGCGTACGGTTCACGATGGCGACATCATCTCGGTAGATATCGGGGTTCAACTCGATGGATATCACACCGACGCGGCGACTACCGTTGCCGTCGGCAACGTGGGAGCGGAGTCGCTGCGTTTGCTCGATGTAACGCGCCGCGCGTTGGATGCAGGCATCGCAGCCGCGCAGCCCGACAACCATGTCGGTGATATTGGAGCTGCCGTCCAGAGTCTTGTAGAGAACGCGGGCTATAATGTGACTCGCGATCTTGTCGGACACGGCATCGGCACGACGTTCCACGAAGATCCGCAGGTTCCCAACTACGGCAAACCCAAGCGTGGTGTCAAGCTGACCGTCGGTCTCACAATCGCGATCGAGCCGATGGTGATGATTGGGAGTCACAAGACGAAGCAGATGTCGGATCAGTGGACAGTTATAACGGCCGATAAGTCGCGCGCCGCTCACTTCGAGCATACGGTCGCGATTACCGCTGATGGTCCGCGCGTCCTCACGCGTCTGGCGGCATAGCAGAACTACCGGCGGTCGGTTATTCCAGCGCGGATTCAACCAGTTTCGAAACGCGCTCTGCAATCAGGGCAGCGCTGCTCGTCCTGGCGATTGCTTCGACCGCCAGAGCTTCACCCTCCGACTGATCCTGTAGCGACCGCGCATTGATGCGCACGTTGTATGAAGCGCCCTTGCATGCACTGCTGGCAAGCGCGGCCGCGACACCAGAGTCGGTTATGGCGTTGCGGTTACCGTGCTCGGCAACAATCTCGCACAACTGCACGACCTCTTCGGTCGCGCGGCAAATCTCGAGGGGGATACGAGTTGCCGCGAGTAACGAATCATGCATCGCTTTGTCGCGATGGGCTGCGGAGTCGAGAGAGTTCTGCGGAAGGCGCTGCGCATCGACGAACAGCGAGTATGCCTCCGCGTCCCTCTTTGCGAGCGACTCGAGTTGCTCGATCAACTTTCCGGCATGATCCCGCACGAGACGCATCTCATCTGCGGCGGTAGCGTAACGCGGCCGACCAAGTGTAAGACCGGCGACCATTCGGGCCAGCGCTGCGGCGAGCGCCCCTGCGATTGCAGCGACGCTACCACCGCCGGGAGCCGGGTCTGAGCTGGCGACGCTCGCAAGGAAGTTGGATAATGATATTTCGGGACGGTGCTCGACAAGAATTCGTTCGAGTACGTGGTCACTCATGCTGTCTCGCAAGCGAATGGCGCGACCTGCGATGTCGAAAGCGACTCGTTCCGGGATGAGGCCGATGATCTCGCTCCACGTCGGCTCGAGCCCGCGTGCTCTCGACTCTCTTGCCACGGCTGAGTATGCGGCACCCAGTGACGTACGCTCGATATCAACGAGATTCATCGACACCTGTGCCTGGCCGTCGACTTCCAGTCCGAGTGCCTTTACTGCGGGCAGGCCACCGCTTGATTCGCGAACGGCGCGCGCGATATCACGCGCCGCCGGAACTACGGTCGCATCGCCTACGTAAACATTGAACGCGACCAGAAATGGCCGAGCGCCGATTGCGACGGCACCCGCCGTGGGATGAACGGTAGAGGGTCCGAAGTCTGGTGTACGCGCAGCATCTGACGCGATAACATCGCGGAGCGCTTCGAACCCACCTCGCCGAACGTCGGCGAGATTGCGCCGAGCCGGATTGATTGCAGCGCGCTCGTACAGATACACGGGAATGGCGAGCTCCTCGCCAACTCGCCTGCCAACCTCGCGTGCCAACGCGACGCACTCGTCCATCGTTGCGCCATCAAGTGGGATGAAGGGAACTACATCGGCCGCGCCGATCCGCGGGTGTACACCATGATGTTGCGTCAGATCGATGTGGTCTCGAGCTGCACGAATCGCGGCTACCGCTGCGTCTGCCATTTTTTCAAGTGGGGCCACGAACGTGATGACAGAGCGATTGTGCGATGCATCCGAGGTGACGTGCAACACCGAGACACCCTGCACTTCGGCAATCTGGTCGCGAATCGCGCGCACTACGTCCAGGTCGCGCCCTTCGGAAAAGTTGGGTACGCACTCGATGAGATTCACGTCGCGGATCCGCGATCCGTAGTCTGAAGCGTATTGAGTAACCATGGATGCATGGATGGATTGCCAGCAACAAGTGGCGACGTTGCTACTGTTGCGCGAGTCCCGTGGATGTCCGTGACGAGTCCGCCGGCTTCTTCTACGAGGAGAATTCCCGCTGCGATGTCCCACGGATTGAGGCGTAGTTCCCAGAATGCGTCAAAACGGCCGGCCGCCAGCCATGCCAGATCCAGGGCGGCCGAGCCTGCGCGGCGGATGCCTGCGGTTGCCTGCGCTACCGGAACGAATTGTCTCGAATACCGCTCTGTTGCGGCATTCGCGCCGAATGGAAATCCGGTTCCAATCAACGCGCGGGATGGATCGCTGATTTCAGATACGTGGATAGGAGCGCCGTTTACGCGGGACCCGTGTCCGCGCACCGCAGTGAACATCTGGTCATGCGGGATGTCCAGCACGAGGCCGATCACAGGACGAGTTTCGTAAATCGCGGCAATCGATACGGAGTAGGCAGGAATTCCATGTAGAAAATTCGTTGTGCCGTCGAGTGGGTCTACGATGAACGCCAGGTCGAGTGGGAGCGGCTCGTCGCGCCACGACTCCTCACCGAGTACCTGCAAATCGGGGAAGTCATCAGCGAGCGCCGTGACGAGTTCGTGTTGAATTACCGCCTCGGCGCCGGTATCCACCTCGGTGACGAAGTCGGCGTGTCCCTTGGATTCCCATGTCAGCGTCTCGCGCCGTGCTGCACCAGATCGGATTACCTCCTCTGCCACGCGCGCAGCGGCGCTCATGGCATCCAGAATCTTTGCGACCATGAGATTGTCAAACGGAATCACGGTTTCAGTCATGGAAGCGGCTCGTATATTTCGCACATGGCACGTGTATTCAGCGGCATTCAACCCTCGGGTGAGCTGCACATCGGAAACTATCTGGGTGCGATCCGGAACTGGGTCCAGCTTCAGGATAAGTACGAGTCTTTCTTCTCGGTCGTGGACTATCACGCGATAACGGGGTCTTACGAACCCGCCGACCTGCGCCGCCGAACGCGAGACATGGCGGTGTCGCTCCTTGCCTCCGGCATCGATCCGGCAAAATGCACTCTCTTTGTGCAGTCAACGGTATCCGAACATACCGAGCTTGCGTGGATTTTCAACACTGTCGCTCCGCTGGGAGAGCTCGAACGGCAGACCCAATTCAAGGACAAGGCCAGCCGGCAGGAGAGCATCCTCGCGGGTTTGCTCAATTATCCAGTTCTGCAGGCTGCCGATATTGCGCTGTATCTATCCGAACTCATCCCGGTGGGAGAGGATCAGGTTCAGCATCTTGAACTCGCGCGCGAGATCGTACGGCGGTGGAACGCAAAGTTCAACGTGGATTATTTCATCGAGCCGAAACCGTTCCTCACTCCAACCCGTCGGATCATGGGTCTGGACGGTCAGGCGAAGATGTCCAAGTCACTGGGCAACACGATTGGACTATTGGACGAGCCGGATGTCGTGTGGGATAAGCTGCGTCCGGCAATGACGGATCCGGCGCGGGTGAAGAAGACTGATCCCGGTACGCCGGAGATATGCAACATTTTTCAAATCCACAAGGCGTTCAGCTCTGCCGAGACAGTCGAGCACGTTGCTGAACAATGTCGTACGGCTGGCTGGGGTTGTATCGACTGCAAGCGGGTTCTGCATAGTTCGATGGAGACCGAACTGGGGCCGATTCGTGTGCGCGCGAAGGAATTGCGTGCGGCGCCAGAAGTTGTAGACGATGCGCTGGCGACCGGTACAAGTCAGGCAAAGAAAATCGCCAGCGCCACGCTGAACGAGGCCAAACAGATCATGGGTCTCCGGTAGCGGGTGGCGGCTCCAGAGCCATATGAGTTGCTGGCTCGACTGGGGGCGTCCGCCAGGCCTGCCGGCTCGGCGGCTGAGGCGGATGCGAGGAGGTACTGCGCGGAGGCCCTGAGCTCCAATGGGTTCGAGGTCTTCGAGCGCCCGTTCACGTATTCTGCCTTCCCTGGTATGTGGGGAACGCCTCTGATTGGTATCGCACTCGTGCTGACAGCGACGGTGACAGTGTTCTCGTTGCTGCACGCGTCGACTTCTGAGACTGCCATAGTGGTGTGTGCGCTCGGACTCGTCGTCGTCCTTGCGATTTGCGGTTGGTGGCTGGGCCGGTACGGGACCCACTGCTTACCACTTATGCGCCGAGCCGGGATCAATCTTGAAGCGCGCCGGGGCGAGCCTGCTGTCTGGCTCGTAGCGCACCTGGATAGCAAGAGTCAACCGATTTCACTGTTGACACGTGCTGGCGCTTCAATCGCGGTCCTGGGTTTTTGGTTGGCCGTCTTGATTGCGCTGGCGTCATCCAGGTTCGTGCAGATTCCTGTCGCCGTGTTTGTGGTACTTGCGGCGTGCGCGGGGTTGGCCGCGGTGCCACTCGCGATCGCACTAACGGGCAGCAAGGGGTCCGGCGTACTGGACAACGCGAGCGGCGTCGCGTCTATTATTGTGGCTGCCCGGCGAATGGGCGCGGAATTACCGGTGGGGCTGGTTATCACATCAGCCGAGGAGCTAGGTCTTGCCGGCGCGCGCGCCTGGGTGCAGGGAAAACGGTGTGGGCTCGCGATCAATTGCGATGGCGTGGACGACCGTGGTGAACTCACGCTGACAGCCTCGGGAGCTGGCCGGGAGTTCGTAAGCGGTTCCATCCTCGGTCCAGTATCTGGACGGAAAGTCCGGTTTCGGCGAAATCTGCCAGGTGTCCTTCTCGATTCGACGGCATTTTCCGATTCGGGGTGGGTAGCGTGCACAGTCAGTCAGGGTAGACTACAGTCTCTCGGGCGGATTCACACGAGACGGGATTGCCTGGACGAATGTTCGGGTGCAGGGATTGAGAGAGCGGCCGAACTGATTGCCGCGCTTGCCGGTGCAATCATTGCAGGGGAAGTGAGTCCGCACCTAGAGACGGGGGTTCAGGAAGTACATGAAACAGCGACGTCTGAGTGACGATCGGATGAGCGCGCTTGACGCGTCGCTCCCCGATTCGGATGCAAGTAGCGCGCACGGGGACGATCCGTCCTTCGCGGCATCACAGGGAGGAAAATACGTTTACTGCATCATTCGCCATCAAAGCCCGCGAGAATTCGGGGACATAGGTATTGGTGGCGCCTCGCGTGTTTATACAGTTGGCCACGAAGAACTTGCCGCAGTTGTCAGCGATACGCCGATCGTGATCTATGATCCGACGCGGGAAAACATACTGGCCCACGAGTTTGTGAACGAGACGGTGATGCGTGAGTTCACCGTAATTCCGATGTCATTCGGCACCGTGTTCAGGTCGGAGGAAGACGTCGGTCAATTGCTACGTTCGACATACGAAGCATTCACCGACGTACTCGAGAAGATGAAGGACAAGATCGAGTTCGGCGTGCAGATCCGTTGGGATCGTGACAGAGTCATCGAGAGCATCGAGCGGGATAACGACGAGATTCACAAGCTCAAGGAAGAAATCACGCGCAATGCCGCATCGTCGACATACTTTGCGCGTATGCAGCTTGGCCGCCTTATTGAGGGAGCGTTGGAGGACAGCGCCGGACGTTACGTCACGACGGTCCACGAGGAGCTGAAGAAGGTCTCGGTTGCCAGTCGCAGCAACAAGGTCATTGGCGATCGCATGATCATGAACGCTGCGTTTCTCGTCAACAGGTCAGCTGAGAAGTCGTTCGACGATGCGGTGAAGGAACTCAGTCTTCGTTACGAGCCGTTGCTTGTGTTCAAGTACACTGGACCATGGCCTCCGTACAACTTCGTGAACATCAAGCTCAAGTTGGAGAAGGCAGATTAAAGTGGGTCTTATTTCGTCAATACTCCTTGCGCCGTTTACAGGTCCGTGGGATGGTACCATGTGGACTCTGGACAAGGTTCGCCGCGCGGTTGAGGAAGAACTGACCGATGATACAGAGGTAAAGGAAGACCTCATGCGTCTGCAGCTCGAACTCGAGAGCGGCGACATTGACGACGACGAGTATCTTGTTCGCGAGGCGGCGATCATGGACCGGCTGCGCGAAGTGCGTCGTTGGCGTGAGCAACTCGGTATGTCCGTCGGCGGCGGGCCTGTGCGCGTTTCGCGCGATGATGAGGAGCGTTGAGCGCGACTGTAGAGTACGTGTACTGTGTAGTCCCCGCAACGTTCGAACCCGCCGCTATGCCGACGGGCATCGATGACTCCCGCGTGCACAGCGTGTCTTCCGCTGCACTGACCGCGCTGACATGCTCATTGGATGGAGCCAGTTACGCGAGCGATATTGTTGCGGAAAAAGTTGGCGATCCCGAATGGCTGTCGCCGCGGGCGGTTGCGCACGATGCGCTCGTCACATGGGCTGCTGACCGTGGTTCGGTCGTGCCGCTCCCGATGTGGGTGATGTTCACCGACGATTCGGGCGTATCCAGCATGCTCATGGATCGCGAGCGCGAGTTCATGGACGCTCTGGCTCGGGTGAATGGAGCGCGGGAATTTTGCGTTCGAATAGCCGCGGACAGAACCGCTCTTGCCGCAGCAGCCGAGCAGATGGATGCCACGCTATCTGGTCTCGAGCGGCAGGCGGGTCTTGCGACGCCAGGGGAGGCTTACCTCCTGGGCCGAAAATTGGCGGAAGCCAGGAAGGCTGCAACTCGAAACGCGGCTGTCCGCATTGCGGAGGATGCTCATCATGCGCTTTCTCAGGAATCGCGCTCGGCCGTGGCGCGTGCGACCCCCGCTGCGAGCGAGCAGGGCGTCATACTCGATGGCGCGTATCTCGTCGCTGACGAGAATTATGAGCAGTTCAGGACAGATCTGACCCGGCTGATGGCGAGCTTCGAGCCGTTGGGCGTGCACTTCGATTTCACCGGTCCATGGCCGCCATATCATTTTGTCCGTGAAAGCTGACGACGAGCGGCAGGCCAGCCCGTTCGAAGAGGTGCAGATCGGGCCGGTGCCGGGCATACTCGATGACGAAGCGCTGGATCTGAGCGAACTGCTCAACACGGTGCTGGATCGCGGTGCAGTCGTCCACGGTGAGGTGACGATCGCCGTGGCTGACGTGGATCTCATCAAGCTCAACATCGGACTTCTCCTGCAGGCGGTAGCGACCGCCGAGCGGCGGGTGCCGCGCGATGCTGGTGTTGCGCCGACGCACTCGCTCGCTGGCGCTGTTGGGGCTCTCCCTAACCGGGGTTCCCCGATTTTTGAGACACCCCGCGCGGAGCCGCAGGGTCCGACGACGGACGCCAGGACCGAGGCGCCGGCAAAGCCGGCGGATCTTGTCGACGGGAATTCAGGCGCTCTGGAACAGTCGCTAAACGCCGTGGCGCAAGGCTTGCCCGAGCGGATCAACGCAGACGCAACAGCGCCCGAAGCCGGGCTGGCTCGACTGGTACTTACCTTGATAGAGGTGCTCCGCAAGGTGCTGGAGCACCAGGCCGTCCGGCGGATGGAGGGCGGGCGCCTCTCGAGTGAGGAAGTCGAGCGGCTGGGACTGGCTCTTGCTAGGTTGAATGACCGGATGGGAGAGCTTAAACGAGTTTTTGGCCTGTCAGAGGAAGATTTGCAGATTGACCTTGGCCCATTGGGTCGCCTGAAATGAGGGAGTCACGTGCCTGAACTCGCTTCTCCGTCGCGCAGCACCGGCCTCGTCGAAATCCTTGATCGGGTTCTCGATAAGGGTTTGGTGATAGCGGGCGACATCAAGATCAACCTCGCCAATGTTGAACTGCTGACCATCCAGATTCGGCTGCTTGTCTGCTCAATCGACAAGGCTGAGCAGATTGGCATGAACTGGTGGCGGCACGACCCGCGCCTGACGAGCCAGGCGGGGCAGCCGGTAGTAGATAGTGGTCTGAACGATCGCCTTGATCGTATCGAGCGACAGCTGGCCAAGCTGTCTTCATCTGACTAGGAGGAGTAATGGCCGTTGAGCGGTCGCCGAGCGGAAGCTCACTCATTGATATTCTGGACCGAGTACTCGACAAGGGCATTGTCATCGACGCATGGGTACGGGTGTCGCTGGTCGGCATCGATCTCGTGACGGTCGAAGCACGAATCGTTGTCGCATCGATCGAGACCTATCTCAAGTACTCAGAAGCCGTGGGAATTACTCAGCCCATGTCGCGCCCGCGCGAACTGGCTGCGGCTGATGAACTCGAGCGCGTTCAGCTCGAGAACGCGGAGCTAAGGCGCCGTCTTGAGCAGCTCGGCGCGTGATCTGTCGGGGGTAGATTTCGGCTCCAGCGAGTCAGCTGAGTGGCTTGAATCCCTGCTAGGGGCGCTGTCGTCCGCGGCTGATTTCGAATCGGCGTGCGGCCAGCTGCTCGCCCGCTGCTGCACTGTGCTCAACTCGCAGCGCGGATACGTGATGCTGCTCGATTTTCAGTCGCGACAACTTGTGCCCATCGTATTCCTCGGCATTGAAGCCGATGAGCACCCAACATCGCGCTCGATCGATGACCTGGCGGATCCGTTCGTCGTTTCTGCGCTCGGGATGCAGGTCGTCACCTGCCAACATGGTCCGCCTCGCTCTGGTGTGTCTCGTAGCAGGAGCCTCTGCGCCGTGCCTTTTCCGCAGCCACGTCGCCGTTCCGCGCCGCGGTTCCTTGATCACGACAGCATCGGTCGCCGGCGCATTGCGCCGTGCGCCATCAAGCCAACTGTGGCTGGAAATGCATGGCACGATTCGCCGGCGTTGGCTGCTTCATCGCCATTTGGTGTGATGATTCTTGAGACCGAAGCTGCATCACCCGCAATTGATACGCTTGCGACGGCGGTGCGGCTGGCGGGACCGATCCTCTCGCAGCTAAGCGACGCGGACGCGCACAGAGCGCGCGCGGATGAAGTTGCGGAACAGCGGTCCGTGCTCACGTCGATCGTGAATTCGTTGCCGGATCCGATCGTGATCATAAACAGCGAACGGCAGATTGTCGTGCAGAATCAGAGGGCGGAGCATCTGCTGACAATGCGAGAGATGGACTCGGACGGCCGTCGGCGTGCAGTGGAGATCAATAACCTGCTCCTGACTTCGCACCTGTCAAAAGACGAGCCGTCTCCAGAAGCACGTGGCGTAGGAGAATCGCGCGAACTGAACATGGTCGATCCGGACGATGGTACGGATCTGCTGTTCGAGATCCTTTCACAACCGCTTGACGAGGCCGATGACGCGACGGTGTCCGTGCTGCGTGATGTTACCGATCTGCGTCGCGCGGCTGGCGAATTGGAACTCCAGGTGCAGCGAGTTCGACTCGCAGAGTACGAGGCTAAGCGTGAGAGCGATCGACTGAACCTGATCCTTACGAATGTCGCGGACCCGATTCTGGTGACGGACGATCGCTCGAATATCATTCTCATGAATCGACAGGCTGAGTTGCTGTTTGGCTCGGCGACTTCGGACATCGGATATGCGACCGGCAACAGGTCTTCGGCTGTGCGGGCGAATGATACCAAGTTCACGACCTTCATCTCCAACTTCAGCCTGAGCCCCGAAGGTGCGCGTCGCGAGGACATGGAGCTGGTTCGGCCCGGCGATGAACCGGCGACGATTCCCATGGAAGTAGTCGCAGGGAAGATCCTTGACCGGCGTGGTGAGCCGCTCGCGATTGTGTCTGTGCTGCACGATCTCACAGAGCAGGCAGAAAACGAAAGGCTCTACAGCGAGTTGAAGAATTTCAGCGGTGAACTGGAGGACCGAGTACGCGCGGCAACAGCGGATCTTGGTGAACAGAACGTTCGGTTGCAATGGCAGTCGCGTGAACTCGAGAAGGCTAACCGGCTCAAGTCGGAATTTCTGGCCAGCATGTCGCACGAACTGCGTACGCCAATCAACGCCTTGATCGGCTACACTGCACTGATGCTGGATCGCATCTACGGCGAGCTTAACGAGCGGCAGGAAGAAGGTCTCACACGTATCCGTGCTGCTGCGCAACACCTGCTCGCGCTGATCAATGACATTCTGGATCTTGCGAAAATTGAAGCCGGCCGCATGCCGCTTCATATCGAACCAACGGTGCTCCAGGATGTGATGCGCGAAGCCTCGGTGCAGATCGATCCGCTCGTCAAGAAGAAGGGACTGACGTACCGTTGGGTAGCTCCGAAGGACCCGCTCTACATGACGACCGATCGAACAAAGGTCAAGCAGATCATGCTGAACCTTCTCTCGAATGCGGTAAAATTCACTCACTCTGGAAGCATTACTCTTTCTGCCGGAATCGAAGGAGATGTCGTAAGGCTGGATGTCATCGACACCGGAATTGGGATCCGGAAGGAAGACCTGGCCGCGATCTGGGACGACTTTCGGCAGGTGGACCAGTCGCGGACGCGCGAATTTGGAGGCACCGGCCTGGGATTGAGCATCACGCGCAAGCTTTCCGGCGCCCTGGGCGGCCGGGTCTCGCTCACCAGCGACTACGGTAAGGGCTCGACCTTCACCGTTTTTCTCCCGCTGCAAAGCGAAGCTCATACCGAGAAGGAGGGATGAGCCTCGGACCCGGCCCGGTGCCTCCCGGCTCACGTTGACAGGCGGCCGCCGCGACGTAGATTAACAACACGCCCCGCCGCGCCTGACGGGGCGTTTTTGTGTTTAAGGGGTTGCCATGTTTGATGCGAATACTCGCACCGTAGTAGTCGTCGGTGCTCAGTGGGGAGACGAAGGAAAGGGCAAGCTGGTCGACGTGCTTTCGGAGCGCGCCGACTGGGTTGTGAGATACCAGGGCGGCGCGAACGCCGGCCACACGGTTGACCTCGGCCACAACTCTTTCGTGCTGCATCAGATCCCGAGCGGGATCCTGCACAAGGGGGTACGCTGTGCAATAGGCAACGGTGTCGTGCTCGACCCGGAGACGCTCTTTACCGAGATCGACGAGCTGGTCTCGGATGGTGTTGACGTCGAAGGTCGATTGTATGTGAGTGAGCGTGCACATCTGGTGCTGCCTTATCACAAGCTTGTGGACTCGAGGAGCGCCGCGAGCCGCGCGATCGGGACGACGGGTCGTGGCATCGGCCCGGCGTACGAAGACAAGATTGCGCGCCGGGGTGTTCGCGTGCTCGACCTGCGCCACCCCGACACGTTGCGCCCCATTCTGGACGCCGCGGTCGCGCATGCAAACGCGCAGCTATCTGCGTGGGGGATCACGGAACGTGCGTCGGTGGACGACACCATGGCCTTGCTGGAAGGACTGGCGCCGCGGTTGTTATCCGTGGCGGAAGATGTGGGGCTCGCCATTCATCGTGCACAGCAGAGCAACGCTGCCGTCCTCCTGGAAGGCGCGCAGGGCTCGTTGCTCGATGTGGATCATGGGACATATCCATTCGTTACGTCAAGCACAACAACGTCGGGTGGCGCGGCTGTCGGTGTCGGCATTTCTCCACGGTCACTGGACCGCTGTCTCGGTGTCGTCAAGGCATACACGACGCGTGTCGGGCAGGGACCGTTGCCGACAGAACTGGCAGAACCGCTGCAGTCACAAATGCGCAAGCTGGGAAATGAATTTGGGGCCACAACAGGACGTCCCCGTCGGTGCGGTTGGTTCGACGGCGTCGTCGTACGCTACGCGGTGAGAGTCAATGGCCTCACCGATCTCGCCGTTACAAAACTGGACGTGCTCGACACTCTTGATGAGATCAAACTGTGCACTGCATATCGCGTCGGATCGGACGTATACACCGAATTCCCGGGTGATCTGACGATGCTGGAACATGCCGAACCCGTTTATGAAACGTTCACCGGCTGGCGCGAGTCAACCAGCACGGCAAGGTCGCTAGAGGCTCTGCCGTTTGCGGCTCGCGCGTACCTGGATCGCATCGAGGCGCTCGTCGAAGCGCCAATCACATATGTCAGCGTCGGAACTCGGCGCGACCAGATCATTGGATTGTAAGGAATGACTTATCCGGACGTCATCGAAAAACTCGTGTCTCTGTGCAAGCGACGAGGCTACATCTTCCAGTCATCCGAGATATATGGCGGTACCGGATCGGTCTGGGACTACGGCCCACTCGGCGTTGAGCTCAAAAAGAACATCAAGGACCGCTGGTGGAACGCGATGGTCCGCTCGCGCGATGACGTCGAGGGCCTCGACGCGGCGATCCTGATGCATCCGCGCGTCTGGGAAGCAAGCGGTCACGTGGCTGGTTTCGTGGACCCGCTTGTCGATTGCAAGACGTGCAAAGGTCGCTTCCGGGCAGACAAGCTCGAAGATGCGCACTGCCTGCGTAAGCCAAGCAAGCACCCTGGCGAATTTTCGGAATGCCAGCTTACTGAGCCGCGTCAGTTCAATCTGATGTTCAAGACATTCATGGGTGCCGTCGAGGAGACCGCCGCTACGATCTACCTGCGGCCCGAAACGGCGCAGGGCATCTTCGTGAATTTTCTGAACGTACAGCAGTCGATGCGCCAGAAAATTCCATTCGGTATTGCACAGATAGGCAAGGCGTTTCGCAATGAAATCACACCGGGAAACTTCATCTTCCGGACGCGTGAGTTCGAACAGATGGAGATGCAGTTCTTCGTAGATCCGGACAAATCGCCGGAATGGTTTGAGTACTGGAAGAACGAGCGTATGGCGTGGCATCTGGCGCTTGGCCTGGCCGAATCGCGACTGCGTTTTCATCAGCACACGCCAGCCGAATTGGCGCACTACGCCAAGGGCGCGTTCGATGTGGAATTCGATTTCGGTGGCACGCTCGGATTCCAGGAAATCGAGGGAGTCCACAACCGTGGGGATTTCGATCTCAAACAGCACACCGAATTCTCAGGCAGAAAGCTCGAGTATTTCGATCAGGCGAATAATCGGCGCTACATACCGTGGGTTGTCGAGACATCTGTTGGCGCGGACCGTGTAACGCTGGCTGTTCTTGCAAATGCCTATCGCGAGGAAAGTGTTCCCGGCGAAGAGGAGGGCCGCGTGGTACTCGGTCTCGAGCCGGCACTCGCACCCATCAAGGTGGCTGTCTTTCCACTGACGAAGAAGGATGGGCAGCCTGACATGGCGCACGCTGTTGCGAATGGACTGCGAAAGGAATTTCCAGTGGACTACGACGAGTCTGGCAGCATTGGAAAGCGGTATCGCAGGCAGGATGAAGTCGGCACTCCATTCTGCATTACCGTTGACAGCGAGTCTGCGTCGGACAATGCAGTAACCGTACGGGATCGTGATACACTTGCGCAGGATCGTGTAAGCGCAAGCGACGTTGCCCGATACCTTCGCGACAAACTCGCGCGATGATTCTCGAACGTCTGCGGGAACGTGCGCAAGCATTCACGCAGGACGTATCGAGAGAAGGATATCTGGCGTACTCCGGCCATAAGCACGAGCCGGCGCTCCAGGAGATATATGCCAGATATGCGGACCTGTTTACGGAGGAGACCCTCGCGAGCTGCATGGAGCGATTTGTAGGTTCCGATCCGGGGTCGGAAGACCTCCGGGCAGCACGCATGATGCTCGAGTGGCAGATCGAGTCAAGGGTAGGTCGGCAACTGGCGACTCTGGATGAGAGGGAGGTCGCACTCGAGAGCGAGGCTGTCATCCAGATCGCGGACGGACGAATCATTCCGTATCAGCGCGCGGTAATCGAGATTGCCAACAGCGGCGATGCGCACGACCGCGCGGCGATCGATGCTGCGCGCGTGCGAGCAGTCACTGAAAAGTTCGCGCCTTTACGACTCGAACGGCTCCAGCGCGAAATCGAGATCGTGGACGGGCTTGGTATCGCTGACGGCTACAACGCGACTTTCGAAAAGGTCAGCGGTATCTCTCTAAGCCGACTTGCCGACGAGTGTCGCGGCTTCATCCGCGACACTGACGCGATGTGGACGTCGGTACTGGCCGAACGGCTCAAGGCGTTTGGGATGTCACCTGGAGAGGCGACGCGGGCGGATTCGCTCGCTCTGTTCCGGCTGCGTCAGTTCGACGATGCATTTCCGGAGTCCGCGATGGAGAGCGTAATCCGCCGAAACTGCACCGAAATGGGCCTTGATGCCACCGCGAGTGGACACATCACTTTCGACATTGGCGACCGGCCGGGAAAGCGCGCGCGTGCCTTCTGTTCGCCGGTACGAGTACCGGAAGAAGTTTACCTCGTGCTTCGTCCACACGGTGGACAGTCCGACTACGGCACGTTCCTTCACGAACTCGGCCACGCACTCCATTTTGGCAACGCGCGTGCTGACTATCCGTTCGAATATCGCTGGTTGGGCGACAACTCCGTGACGGAGGGTTACGCGATGCTCTTCGATCATCGAATGCTTCAGGGTGAGTGGCTGATGCGGTATACCGGACTTGATCGCAAGCGCAGCAGTCTCTTTCTGCGCATGTCCGGCTTCGAGGAGCTTCACTTTGTGCGGAGGTACTGCGCGAAGCTCCTCTACGAGGTCCATGTGTATGGCGGTGACGCGAACTGGAATTCACTCCCCGACAGCTACGTGGAAATCCTCGCCGGTGCGACAGGCTTTCGCTATCGTCAGGCCGATGCGTTCATGGATCTCGATGCGCGCTTCTATTCGACACGCTACCTGAGAGCATGGCAACTGCAGGCGGTCCTCGAAGACGGACTCGTAAATCGCTTCAATGAGGACTGGTGGAGAAATCCGGCCGCCGGCCCCTGGATCGCAAATGAGTTGTTCGCCAAGGGCCAGCGTGAGTCCGCCAGCGAGATCGCAAGACGTGTCGCTGACATGGACATCTCTTTCGAACCGGTGAGACGAAGGATAGAGACTCTGTTGGAGTCCTGAGCGCGTCTCAGCGCGTCTCAGCGCGTCTCAGCGCGTCTCAGCGCGTCTCCGCGCGTCTCCGCGCGTCTCCGCGCGTCTCCGCGCGTCTCGACGCCCATCGGCGCGACTGGCAGCACCCGGGCGTGGGCGGTTACATTTCGACCATGGCGCAGACAGATAGAACACTTCAGGAGACGACCACTTCACTCTCACCCGAGGACGTGCTTGTCGCGGCAAAGCAGTTCTTCGCCCAGCGAAATTCCATCTACACGGCGTTCCCCGACAAGGAGGGCCCGACGTTCGTGTCCCTCCGCGGCATGGGAGGCGAGGAAGTCGTCGTCGGAGTTCTGGTGCGAGACGGCGTAACCGTCGTATCCGGTTCAACGTACATGTTCGACCAGCAGGTGGCACGATTCCTCACCATGCTTCCGCCGGCGAGTGTCGCCGCTATCGGTACTCCGCCAGCACAGCTGCCGGAAGCGACCGAGGTGCCGGCATGAGCGCGGTGTTTGCGAATTCGCTGCGCGCGAGACGTGGAGTAATTACAATTGGCGAGCCCGCGAGCGCCAAGGTTGTGAAGTTTCGTGTCCAGGTTCAGTCGGTGTGGGATGTAGTGCGCGTCGACGCAACCGGAACCGATTCGATTCGCACAGCGAAAGTCTATGCACTGAACGCACTTTTACCGGATGCGTTGTTCCCGGATGAGTTTTCCGTAAAGCTCAACGGAACGGAGATTTTCGATGAGTCGATCTCCCTCGCGAGCGCTGGTGTCGTGGACGGCTCGACACTCCTCGTCGCCCATCGGCGTCGCCGTCCGGTCCGATAGCGTCCGGGCTGCAACACGAGCAGCGGGAGCCAGCGCCGAGCCGCCCGGTTAGTTTGGACAATGCATCGCACGGGCTTCATCTCGCATTCGGATTGCGGCCGACATGACACGGGCTGGGGGCATCCTGAACACGTCGGCCGCCTCGTCTCGATCATGCGTGCGCTCCGGAACGACTACGAGTTATTCCAGCAGCTCGAGCACATCGAAGGACGTCATGCAACAGTCGATGAACTGACCCTGGTTCATGATCGCACATACGTCGAGTCGATTCGCGGCATCTGCGCGGCAGGAGGTGGCCGACTCGACGCTGACACCGTCGTAAGTGAGGGATCCTGGGACGCCGCGACGGCGGCTGCAGGCTGTCTCCTCGATGCTGTCGACTGCGCGCTCGACGGGCGTGCGACGCGGAGTTTTTGCGGGATCAGGCCGCCCGGTCACCATGCGCTGCGAGACCGCGCCATGGGTTTCTGCATCTTCGGAAACGTCGCTCTCGGCGCAGCGTACGCGCGCGCCGTGCATGGATTGGATCGCGTCCTTGTCGTGGACTGGGATGTCCATCACGGAAACGGCTCCCAGGCGCTCTTGCAGGACGATCCCGGGGTCCGATTTCTTTCCATGCATCAATGGCCCTTCTATCCCGGAACGGGTGCAGCAGAGGATCGGGGCCCGCATCAGAACGTTCGAAACGTGCCGATGGCCGCTGGCTTGGAGCGCGGTCAGTATACAGCCGCCTTCGAACGGGCGTTCGAAGATATAACAACTGGATTCATACCTGAGCTGGTGCTGGTGTCAGCAGGGTTCGATTGCCTGGCCGGGGATGCGATTGGCGGTTTTACGCTGGAGATGGAGGACGTTGACGCGCTTACGCGTCATGTGGCCTCCTACGCCGATCTCGTCTGCGGGGGGCGAGTAGTCAGCGCTCTGGAGGGCGGATATACGCCAGCCCGACTTGCGCAGGCAGTGGTGGTACACCTGCGTGCACTCGCAGGGCTGCCTGCAGCCGGATAGCTTTCGAGCGATGGCGGAAGCGAATCGTACGAGACCCGCGCCTGCCGTGCTGCGGTTGGTGCAGATGGCGATAATCGATCGCTGGCGAGCTACGGGAGAGGACCTCTACCGCGAGGTCGCCCGCCTTGCCGACATCGAGAACGGCCAGGAAATTGTCGTCGCTGGTTGCGGTAGAGGGGTGACTACGGAATGGCTGAGCCGGCGAACGGGGGCATCTGTCACGGGTGTTGATCCGGACGAAGAGGACATCGCGCAGGCAGAGGAGCATTCTCGCGCCGATGGCCTGGGTCTCAGCTATCAACAAGCCGAACTGGACGATCTTCCTTACGAGAGCAACGTCTTCGACACGGCGATCGGCGAGCCGCAGGTGGCGGCTGCGGGGAGTGCTGAGAAGGCCGTCGCGGAACTCGCCCGCGTGACAAAGCCAATGGGATCGGTGGTGCTGCTTCAGCTTACGTGGAGTTCCGAGCTTCCGGCGTCGCGTCGCGAACTCGTAGTGGAACGCCTTGGTTTGCGGCCGCGCATGCTGGTAGAGTGGAAGCAAATGCTGCGCGACGCCGGCATAGTTGACATTCAGGTGAAGGACTGGACCAACGAATGCGACGACGAGCTCGCATCGGCCACCGGCGTTTCAACACCTCATCTCAACTGGCAGGGGAAACTGCAGGTAATGGGTCGCGCGCTCCGCAGATCCGGCTGGGCGGAAGCCAGGCAGGCGTTGATCCGTGAAACAGAGTTGTTGCGTGATCTTTCTCGCGAGAGGTCCATGAATTTTTCGATCATCAAGGGAGTGAAGTGGCCACATCCGCTTCCAATTCCGGTGGCAGGCAATGGCTAGTGGCAAGGGTGACGGACTCCACTTCTATGCTGTTGTCGACGCTGACTCCGTCGACCGCGACGTGCTGGATGCAGATCAGCTCAAACTGGTCACGTTCCGGGATCTCGCTGCGGTAGTCGCGCTTGCTCCCTACGTGCGGGCGAAGCCGAGTGATGCGGATCTGAAGAAGTACGTTCGCATTCTCGATGCACTTGAGAAGCATGGTCCGCTGATTCCAGCACCGCCCGGGACAATCTTTCGTGATGAGTCCGTGCTGACGCGTTGGCTGGACGTACACTTCGGCAAGTTGCACGAGGCGCTGGGAATCATCGAGCTTCGGGAAGATGGCAGCTCTGCGTACGAGTACGTGCGCATGGAACTGGGGGCCTGACCGGAATGTTCTGTCCCGGATGTGGTTCGTGGAATCGTGGGACGGCCGCCCGATGCACGCGGTGTGATGCTACGCTGCCTGCTGTGTCATCGCGGGAGGAGCGGCCGGACGCCGACATTGCCTCCCTGCGGCACGTGATTGGCGGCCGGTACAGTGTATCACACCGTATCGGTGATGGCGGGATGGCAACGGTGTATTACGCGATGCACACGGCCCTGGACCGTCCAGTAGTTCTCAAGGTGTTGCATCCGCATCTCGCGCGCGACGCAGACATGCGCGAGCGTTTCAGGCGTGAGGCCGAGACAGCGGCGCAGCTTGTTCATCCGCACATCTGCAATATTATCGACTTCGGCATGACGGAACGGCACGTTTACACTGTGATGCCGTACATGTCACGCGGAACGCTCGGGGATCGAATCTCGGGACGCCGATCGTTGCCACCAGAGCGGGTCGCCTCTGTCTGCGCGCAGGTTGCCAGTGCCCTCGACTATGCGCACCGGCACGGCGTTGTGCATCGTGACATCAAGCCGGATAACGTGTTGTTCGACGAAGACGAGCACGCTATCGTCACTGATTTCGGGATTGCCACTGCCCACTTTCGCGCGCGAATGACCGGCACCGGTCACGTCATGGGAACACCACATTACATGTCGCCGGAACAGGCGCGTGGGCGACTGCTGGACGGACGAAGCGATCTGTACACGCTTGGGATCGTGATGTATGAGACGCTGGTTGGATTCGTGCCATTTGACGGCGCGGACATCTACTCGATCACGTCCAAGCATCTGGAAGAGACGCCAGTCGCGCCCGACGTCGTGGATTCTCGTGTTCCACCGGCGCTATCGAAAGTTGTGATGCGGTGTCTGGCCAAGGACCCGACCGCTCGTTATCAGCGCGGGAATGAGGTCGCCGATGCGCTTATACAGTATCTGGCACAGATCGGCGCGCCCAACCCCGAAAAGCGCAACGGCTGGTTTTCTCGCACGCTGCCATCGTTCGTCACATCGTCATGAAGTTGAGCTGGTACAGAGTATCGCTCCACACCAGATTGCCGTTCGTCATTGCGCGTTGGGGTTACTCGGGTCACGAGAACGTCATCGTCAGCATCACTGATGATGGAATTACCGGTATGGGAGAGGCGGCGCCCAACCGTTACTACAAGGAATCCGCTGACTCGGTTGTGGCCGCGCTGGAAGTTTATCAACCGCTGATCGAGAAGGCGCAGTACTGGTCGCTCGAAGCGATCGATCGGACGTTGGCCGACGCGCTCGCTGGCAATGCGTCCGCGCGGGCTGCGGTCAGTGCTGCGCTGCACGATCTGTTCTCGCGAAAACTATCCGTTCCGCTGCATCGCATGTGGGGACTGAGTCCGGACGCCACGCCGCCGACCAGCTTCACGATAGCGATCGATGACGTCGACGGACTGAAACGGCGCGTAGTGGAAGCAAAGGAATATCCAATTCTCAAGGTCAAACTTGGCACCGACCGAGATGAGGAAATCGTGCGAACTGTTCGCGAGGCTGCACCGGACAAGACTCTTCGCGTGGATGCGAATGCGGCCTGGACGCCGGTCGAGGCCGTGGAGCGCGCGGCAATGCTGCGCGACAACGCCGTGGAGTCGCTCGAGCAGCCGGTCGCAGCATCGGACATCGAAGGCATGCGGTTCGTGCGGGAACGCTGCGGCATGCCCGTGATTGCCGACGAGTCGTGTCTGATCTCACAAGACATTCCCCGGCTGGCTGGTGCCTGTGACGCCATCAACATCAAGCTTGCGAAGTGCGGAAGTCTCCGTGAGGCGATGCGCATGATTCACACGGCGCGTGCTCACGAAATGCAGGTCATGGCTGGATGCATGATCGAGACATCGCTCGGCATATCTGCCATCGCGCAGCTCGCACCGTTGCTTGATGCTGCAGACTTTGATGGCGCGGCTCTGCTTGCCGACGACCCCTTCAGCGGCGTCACAATCCACGGCGGGCAAGTGGCGCTACAGAACGCGCCAGGCTTGGGCGTGAGTCGGCGCCCGCCAGCGTGACAGACCCGGCGCGGCGTCTCGTCGAGGTCGCGCTGCCGGTTCCGCTGTTTCAGACGTTCGTCTACTCGCTTGATGGAGAGTACGATCATGAGGCGCGGGTCGGCAGCCGCGTCCTGGTTCCATTCCGGAAGCGACAGCACATCGGGATCATCACCGCGCTTGATACCGAACCACCAGCACGCGGTGCGATCAAGCCGGTGTCGGCAGTACCGGATGCTGATGCGGCGCTGGATGAATCGCTTCTCAGTCTGGCGCGATGGATTTCGGAGTACTATGCGGTCCCGATCGGGATCGTCATCCGCACGATGCTTCCGGCAATGTTGACAGGTGCGTCGCAACCGGAGCCGTCCGTCAAGACACGGCGCGTCGTGCGCATTCGTGACGATATTCCGACACTGCTGCAGAGAGAGAAGGCATTTGCGCGTGCACCACAACAGCGTGCCCTGTTCGAGTTGATAGAATCGGTTGGCGGTGCGACGAGTGTCGACCACCTGCTGCAGCAATTACAGTTCTCGCCGTCCGTGCTCAAGGCACTCGAGAAACGCGCGCTGATCACCATCGAACGAGAGCGCGTGGAACGCGATCCGTTCGCCACCCGCATTGGCCGCCGCGAGCCGCGCCACGCTCCGACGGCGGAGCAGGTTGCTGCGATCGATCGCATGAAGAGCGCCCACCCGGGCGAGGTGTTCCTGCTCCATGGCGTGACCGGAAGCGGAAAGACGCTGGTGTACATCGAATTGCTGCGCGAGATTGTGGAAAGACGGTTGCCGTCCTCCATAGTGCGCTGAGCGATGGAGAGCGCTACGACGCCTGGATGGCCCTCAAGCGTGGTGAAAAGCGCATAGCAGTGGGAGCGCGCTCGGCGGTATTCGCACCGATTCGCAACATCGGCGCGATCATAGTCGACGAGGAGCACGAATCGAGCTACAAGCAGGCCGAAACACCGCGGTACCACGCGCGGGAAGCGGCGATCGTGCGCGCGACGCAGGAAGGCGCAATTGTCGTACTGGGGAGCGCGACGCCGTCGCTCGAGAGCTGGACGAACGCAGGAGCCGGGAAGTACACTCTACTCACACTTCCGGATCGAGTGGGGGGTGCGTCGCTTCCGGCGATTGGTGTAGTTGATTTGAGGAAGAAGAAGACAAGCGCTGAAGCGGCCACAGGCCAGGACGAATACCAGCGCATCGTGACTCCACCGCTGGATCTCGCTCTGCACCAGCGACTGAAAGCCGGAGAGCAGAGCATACTGCTTCTCAATCGGAGGGGTTACTCCGCGTTCGTCCAGTGTGAGAACTGCGGCAATGTTGCCACCTGTCCCAACTGCAGCATCACGTTGACATACCACCGATCTCCGGAACGTCTCGTCTGCCACTACTGCATGCATCAGGAAGAGCCTCAACGCGCCTGCAAGAGATGCGGCGGTATTACGCTACGCCGTCGCGGTCTGGGCACACAGCAAGTGGAGCACCTTGTCTGTGAACGATTCCCATCAGCCCGCGTCGCGCGCATGGATGTCGATACGACGTCCGGGAAGTGGGCGCACGCAGAGATTCTCGATCGTGTCGGGAACGGCGAAGTAGACATTCTGCTGGGCACGCAGATGATCGCGAAGGGTCTCGATTTTCCGAACGTCACCCTGGTCGGCGTGATCGATGCCGATGTTGGAATTAATCTGCCCGACTTCCGCGCCAGCGAGCGCTGCTTCCAGCTGCTGAGCCAGGTCGCGGGACGGGCGGGCCGCGGGATCAAAGGCGGCGAAGTGCTGATCCAGACGCGGGTGCCTACGCATCACGCGGTGCGATACGCTGTAAGTCACGACTACCTGTCGTTCGTCACAGAAGAGCTGGAGGGTCGAGTGAATCCGGCGTACCCTCCGAACAACCGGCTCGCCAACATAGTTTTCAGCGGTACCACCGAATCGAGTGTCGCCGACCTCGCGATCGCTGGAACTGCATGGCTGCGCAGGCTCATACACGTGCATGATAGTGTTGGCATGACCGTCATCGGGCCTGCACCGGCGGCGGTTGAGCGCATCAAATCGCGCTGGCGTTGGCACGCGCTCCTCAAGAGCGAACACCCGAACGAGTTGACGAGGGTTGGGAGGTATTTCATGGAACGGTTCGC
>CAJDVC010000046.1_pt1 | contig 28302 bp, 24 predicted proteins | sample 7391211 | NCBI WGS metagenome assembly CAJDVC01 (sample SAMEA7055683, study PRJEB34461) | soil metagenome | biome: terrestrial ecosystem; feature: Peninsula; material: soil | place: Antarctica | collected 2016 | reverse complement strand
CACGTGCTCTCACGCGTACTGATGGCGGCGGTACGGCGAGCCTGGCCCCACGAATCGACGACCTGATCATACGCACGCCGAACGACGGACTTACGCGGGTCCACTGCGAGCGAGCGACGCTGGTAGCCTACCTGCAAGTACGAAAGTCGTTCTCACGAGGTGTCTCAGAGAACGACGGCCTCAGGGCGTCAGCGATCGCGACTTGATCTCGGATTCAACCCGCGCCACAAAATCCGCAAGCTGCGTCACATCCTGCTTGCTCCCTGCACCACGGGTCCGAATCGCGACCGTTCCCTCTTCCGCTTCGCGACCGCCAACAACCGCCATGTAAGGAATCTTGAGTGTCTCTGCCTCTCGAATCCGATAGTTGAGCGTCTGGTTTCTATCATCCAGATGCGCCCGTACTCCCACCTTTACGAGCGCATCGCGAACTTTCCCGGCCGCCTCGAATTGCGCGTCCGAAATCGGCACGATGCGAACCTGTTCCGGTGCAAGCCACAACGGAAACGCGCCCGCAAAATGCTCGATAAGAATCGCTATGAATCGCTCGAACGAACCGAGAATCGCGCGATGTATGATCACCGGCCTGTGCGACTGGTTGTCTTCACCAGTATATGTAAGGTCGAACCGCTCCGGATTCGCGTAGTCGAGCTGAATAGTTCCGAGTTGCCACTGCCGTCCAATCGAATCAGTAACATCGAAGTCGATCTTCGGTCCGTAGAACGCGCCGTCGCCTTCCTTCAACTCGTACGGCAATCCGGTCGCGACAAGTGCGGCACGAAGCGCCTCCTCGGCGCGATCCCACATCTCGTCGGTACCAACTCGGAACTCCGAGCCGGGCCGAGTCGCAAACTTCGCAGTGTAACTGAGACCGAATACACCGTAACAGTCGTTGACCATCTCAACGAGGTCGCGGACTTCGTCAGTGATTTGTGATTCCGCGAGGTAAATGTGCGCGTCGTCCTGCTGAAACTGACGTACTCGTGTGAGCCCCGACAATGCGCCAGATACTTCGTTGCGATGCAGAACGTCCTGCGTCGCATAACGCACGGGCAGCTCGCGATAGCTGTGCTTCCTGCTCGCATATAGAACGTGATGCGACGGGCAGTTCATCGGCTTGAGCGAGAAATCGTGGTCACCAGTCTCGTTGTCGAGTACAAGAAACATGTTCTCCTTGTACTTGCCCCAATGCCCGGACTGTTCCCACAGAGTCTTGTGGTAAAGCAGCGGAGTCTTCACCTCGTCGTAGTTTGCAACGCGCAGCTTCTCGCGCATGAAGTCGATCAGCCCGTTGTAGATGATCGTCCCGCGATTGGTCCAGAATGCGGCGCCGGGCGCGATCGGGTGGAACTGAAAGAGATCCAGCTCCTTGCCCAGTCTCCTATGATCCCGCCGCTTGGCCTCCTCGATCCGGTACAGGTACGCATCGAGGTCCTCCTTCCTGAACCAGGCAGTTCCGTAGATCCGCTGCAGCATCTGGCGCTTTTCATCACCGCGCCAGTAAGCCCCGGCCGTGCTCATCAACTTGAAATGCTTGATGTACGATGTGTCCTGCACGTGCGGTCCTCGGCATAAATCCGTGAATGGACCATCGGTGTAGGTCGAAATCACTTCGCTGTCCAGCAATTCGGACAATCGTTCGAGTTTCAGTGGATCGCCGTGGAACACTCGTTCGGCGCCCGAACGGTCGACCTCGGCTCGGACGAACGGCAACTTCTCGGTGGCAATCTTTCGCATCTGCTTCTCGAAAGCTTCCAGATCTTCCGGAGTAAACGGATGATCGACCCCGAAATCGTAGTAGAAACCATCGTCGATCGACGGCCCGAATCCAATCTGCGCATCGGGGCGCACTCGGCGGACCGCGGTCGCGAGCAGGTGCGCCGCAGAGTGGCGAAGCACAGCGAGAGCTTCCGGATCCCGCTCGGTGAGGACGCGGAACGATCCCCCACTGCGAAGTGGCGTCACCAGATCCTGGACGACACCGTTGACCTCGACGGCGATTGCCGCGCGCAGCAGCCTCTCGCCGATGGAACCGACGACGGCGGATGGGAGGGTACCTTCGGCGACAGATCTTACGGAACCGTCAGGAAGCGTTAGTTCTAACAAGAGTTCGTCTGATTGAGAGTTCGGCGGTGGCCTTCTTCTTGCCGCCTATGGATATCAAAATCACCCATAAAATCATGCGTATGCGTAAGCTATCCTTCGAGGAAAACCTCCGCCACAGGTTGCGCGACCTTCCGCGCAACCGAGATAACGACGAAAGACCCGAAATGAGCGCCGGCCTGGTGTTTCTGGCTATCGGCGCTGTCGCGGGAATCGCCGCAGGCGTCGTAATCGCGCAGAAATACGGCGGCTTCTCCGCCCTCGCCACCAAGTTGCGCGAGCGACTGAGCGGAGAGGACGACGACGAAGAATTCGTAGCGGACGAGTACGACTATTACGACGACGATGCCGAAGAATCGGACGAAGAGGACAGCCTCTCGCCCCTTGAAAAGCTGGAAGAGCTAGTCCTGGATGCATTTCACAATGATCCCATTCTGAGCGAACGCGCGATCGATATCGGCGCGATCGATGAGGGAATCATCGAGCTGACCGGCTGGGTGTATGCCGCGAGCGAAGCCGAGCTGGCAGCGACGATCGCCCGCGGAACGCCGGGCGTGAAGACGGTGCTGAATCGGTTGACGGTTCGCGCTGAAGAGGACCAGCTGGCCGATTCCGCAGAGCGCTATGAGGCAGGCGAGGATCGCCTGACGGAAGCTCACTGGGAAGGTCAGGGTGCCGGAATGGGTACCAAACGTCCACCCAGATCCGAGCGCAAGCGAGGAGGGTCCGGCTCAGTTGGGACAAACCCGGCTCTGGACGATTTCGCCGACGACATTTCCGATGATGTCAGTGACACCGGGGGCGTCGAGCCGTCCGTTTAGGCTCGGCGGCCGGACTGAACCGGCAGGGAATCAGCGCAGTTGGCGTCGGTGTGGTTAGCGATTGAGCGCGGCAGTACCCGCAGGCGTTAAATTGGGCGTTGAATGACGACGCCCCCGACAGCTGAGATTCCAGCTCAGTACGATCCGGCGGCGACCGAGCGCGAGTGGTATGAGCGCTGGCTCGCCGCCGATGCATTTACGGCAGATTCCGCCCGATCAAACCGCGCAGGCGGAGATCGCGATCCGTTCACGATCGTCATGCCACCGCCCAACGTCACTGCGGTGCTGCATGTAGGTCACGGTCTGAACATCACAGTTCAGGACGTCATTACACGCTGGCGCAGGATGCGCGGGGACGAGACGCTCTGGCTGCCCGGCACGGATCACGCCGGTATCGCGACGCAGAACATCGTCGAGAAACAGCTTGCCCGGGAAGGACAGACAAGGTTCGACCTCGGCCGCGAAAAGTTTGTCGCGCGCACAACGGAGTTCGTCACCGAAACTGGTGGAACGATACTCGAACAGCTCCGCTCGATTGGTGCGTCATGTGACTGGACGCGCACAGCCTACACGCTATCGCCGGAATTATCGGTCGCGGTGCGGGAGGCGTTCGTGCAGTTGCACGAGCGCGGGCTGATCTATCGCGGCCATCGCGTCATTCACTGGTGCCCGCGCTGTCTCACGTCGCTCAGCGATGAGGAAGCCGAGCACGACGACGAGGTGGGATCGCTTTACCACATCCGTTATCCGGTTGTCGGCGAAGCCGGCAGGTGGCTGACAGTCGCGACCACACGTCCCGAAACGATGCTGGGCGACGTCGCCGTTGCGGTAAATCCGGCAGATACGCGATACGCATCATTGATCGGCAAGACCGTCATGCTTCCGATTGCAGAGATCGAGATCCCGATCATTGCCGATGAGTATGCCGATCCGGAGTTCGGAACTGGCGTTGTAAAGGTTACGCCGGCACACGATCCAAATGACTATGAAGTCGGCAAGCGCCACAATCTCGCGATGCCCGTCATCATGACGGCGGAAGGAACGCTCGACAACGGCTCCGGCGCTGGCGAACGCGTGCCTCCGGAGTTGCGAGGCGTGGATCGCTTCGAAGCGCGCGCGCGCATCGTCGCCACACTGAAAGAGGGCGGCGAGCTTGAAAAGATCGAAGCGCACAAACACGCCGTGCGCCATTGCTATCGCTGCGGTACAGTTGTCGAACCACGACTCTCTGACCAGTGGTTCGTGCGCATGCGTGAGCTCGCCGCACCAGCGCTCGAAGGCGTTCGCAGTGGGCGCATCAGAATTCTTCCCGAACGATGGGAAGCGGTGTACATCAACTGGCTCGAAGGAATCCGCGACTGGAACATCTCGCGCCAGCTCTGGTGGGGGCATCGGATTCCGGTCTGGTACTGCGAAGCGAATGATTGCGTCACAGTTAGTCGCACTGATATCAGCACGTGTCCCGAGTGCGGTGGCGCGGTGCACCAGGACGAGGACGTCCTCGATACCTGGTTCTCGTCATGGCTCTGGCCGTTCTCTACACTTGGCTGGCCGGACAAGTCGGCAGTTGATCTGAAGGCATTCTACTCGACCGATGATCTCGTGACGGCACCGGAGATTCTGTTCTTCTGGGTGGCGCGCATGGTGATGGCTGGCTACGCGTTCATGGGCGATGCGCCGTTCCACACGATCTATCTGCATGGAACAGTGCGCGACACCGAGCACGTGAAGATGTCCAAGTCACTGGGGAACGGAATTGATCCGCTGGACGTCGTGCGACTTTACGGCGCTGACGCGCTGCGCTACACCGTCATAGCTGGAATGGGGATGGGCGCCGACCTGGTGCTGGATCCGCACGACCTCGAACGCTCATTCGCGCCGGGTCGCAATTTCGCCACAAAGCTCTGGAACATCGGGCGATTCCTGCTGACAAAAGTCGGAGACGAACCAGTCGCTTCCGTCGATGGGATCGACGACTCTCGACTTGCACGAGCCGACCGCTGGATACTGGCTCGCCTGAACGTTGCGATTGCGGAATGCGATGCATCGTTTGGCCCGCCTCGTCCCGAATCGCCAGTCTGGAAACCGGACGAACTCCATTCGGGGATGCGCCTGAACGAATACGCTGAATCTGCGCGCCGCTTCGTCTGGAACGAGATCGCGGATTGGTACCTTGAGAGTGTCAAGGCGCGCGTAGCCAGTCATGGACCTGATCGCGATGTCGCGCGCGCAGTGCTGGTGCACGTGTTCGACGGAGCGCTGCGCTTGTTGCACCCGGTAATTCCGTTCATTACCGAAGCACTATGGCAGCGGTTGCCAGCTCGTCAGGGCAAAGATTCTGCCCTGCTCTGCACCGCGGCATGGCCGCTGGTGACCCGAGACAGGACCGGATCCAATGAGTTCGAACGCGTCCGTGAATGTGTTGACGCGTTACGTGCAATGCGTGCAGAACACGCCGTTCCGCCGGGCCGTATGGTGCATGCGGTTCTTGTTAATTCGCCGTCGCCGGATCTCTATCTGCAAGAGGCCGCGCTGATCGGTCAGCTTGCGCGCGCGACTTTGACTCTTGGCGGGAGAGTGGACGGACCGGCAACGCACGCGTTGCTCCCTGACAGCAGCGACCTGGTCCTTTCGCTCGGCGGGTTGGTCGATATTGAACAGGAAGAGCGCAAGCTGAGCGCAGAACTCGCGCAACTTGAGAAGCAGCTTGCATCCCTGCAGGGCCGACTCGCGAACGAGACTTTTACGGCTCGAGCACCGGCGAACATTGTTGAAGCAGAGCGCACTAAGGAGCGCGACTGGGCGTCACGTGTCAGCGCGTTGCGCGTGAAGATCCATTCGCTTGGCGCCGGGGCTTCATAGTGATCATTCGGATCGAAGCAGCAGTGTATGCGATGACGCTGCTCGTCGTTGCGGGGTGTGCATCGCCCGGAATACCACCTGGTGGCCCCGAGCGACACGTTCCGCCGGCTATCGTAAAGATTCAGCCTGATACCAATAGTGTAGGTGTGCGAGGGAGTGAATTCGTCATCAAGTTCGACGAAGTAATCTCGGAGCATCCGTCCAGCGCATCATCGCTGGCAGACCTCGTGCTGATCTCACCGCGAAGCGGGGCACCGCGCGTCGACTGGCACCGCTCGTCGATAAGCATCCGACCCAGCAAGGGATGGAAAGCGAATACGGCATACACCGTGACGCTGTTGCCCGGAGTTGCGGATCTCCGCGGCAACGTACTGAAGACTGCGACAGTCGTGACGTTCTCGACCGGTCCGTCGATCCCGGCGACGAGCATATCCGGAACAATATTCGACTGGCTTACAGGGAATCCGTCCAGCAGTGGTCTAATCGAAGCGCATCCAGTCAACGATACAACGACTGTCTATCTTGCGGCATCCGACTCGATTGGGCACTACAGCATGCGCGGTTTGCCGCCCGCCCAGTATTCTGTGCGCGGCATCATCGATGCCAATCGCAATCGCGCTCTTGATCCGGGCGAGGCGTACGACACGACTGGAGTATATCTCAAGGATTCGCTCAATCTCGAGTTGCTTGCATTCGCGCACGACTCGACAGGTCCGAAGCTGGGCAACGTCCGAGCAAGTGATTCGATCACCGTGCACGCCACCTTTGACACGCCGCTGGATCCGCGCGTGGCACTCGCGACTTCCGACTTCCGTTTGACGGCCCCGGACTCCACAGGCATCGCAATCCTTGCCGTGAAAGCGTTTGTCCCGGATACTGCGACGCCCGCCACTGCGCCGGCGCGTCAGTCCGCGGTCCCGATTCCGTCGCCGAGACCGACACGAACGACGATGATTTTGCCAAAACCGACGCGACCTTTGCTTGTTCGTGAGATTGTGTTGGTAATAGCGACGCCATTGCGCGCGGGGGGCACGTATCGGCTGACAGCGTTGAACGCGACCGGTCCGACTGGCAAGAAGCTATCGTCGGACAAGACGTTTGAGTTACCGAAGCCAGTAGCGCGTCCCGATTCGACGACTATCAAAAAGCCCGTTGCCAGCGCCTCTACTCGCCCGAGTCAAAGGGGCGGACGGCCAGGTTGACGACATTACAATTCGCGATTCGTTCGCGCGGATGATAGCGCCACCGACGACGGTCTTCCTGGATCGGGACGGTACAATCATTCGAGACGCAAGCTACCTGTCAAGCGCCGACGAAGTCGAGCTGCTGCCGGGCGCAGCGAGGGCGATTGCACGGTTGAATGAGCGCCACGTACCGGTGATAGTGGTTACCAACCAGTCCGGGATTGCGCGTGGGATTTTCGCTGTCGAAGATTACCTGCAGACGCAAGCGCGGCTCGACGCGCTGCTGGCGGCAGATGGTGCACGAATCGACGCAACATACTACTGCCCCGATCACCCGGACTTCAGCGGGCCGTGCGACTGTCGGAAACCGGGCGCTGCACTGTTCGAGCGAGCAATCCGTGAACACGGATTGAACATGGCATCCGCCGCGTACATCGGCGATCGCTGGCGCGACATAGCAGTGTATCACAAACTCGGCGGTACCCCGGTCTTGATTGAGGGAAGTACGACGCCGTCGGCCGACGCAGACACAGCACGGCGAGACGGCGCAATCGTCGTCGATTCGCTTCCTGCTGCGGTAGATGCCCTGCTAGGCGTGAATTCCAGGTGAAGGCGCGCATCGCGGTGCTCGCCTCAGGCAATGGCTCAAATCTCCAGGCCATTCTTGATCACTTCGCCGCTCTGGGCGACGCTGCGTCCGGCGAGGTCGTTGTCGTCGCGTCGAATCGCGTTAGCGCAGGCGCACTTGAACGCGCGCGAACTGCTGGCATCGACTCACTGGTTTTCGACGCGCGGTCGGAAGACGATCTCGCACGGATCATCACCGGGCGAAACATTCAGGTGATAGCACTTGCCGGCTATCTCCGGTTGATACCGCCAAGCATGATAGAAAAGTTTCGTGGCCGGATCGTCAACGTTCATCCCGGCCCGCTTCCCCGCTTCGGCGGCCCCGGCATGTACGGAGTCCGAGTGCACGAAGCTGTACTTGCAGCCGGCTTGCATGAGACAGCCGTTACGGTGCACCTTGTTACCGAGCATTACGATGAGGGGCCGCCGCTCGCAATGTGGCCCGTACCGGTGCTTGAGAACGACACAGCAGCAAGCCTCGCGGCGCGCGTGCTTCGTGTTGAGCACATGATCTTCCCGCGAATCCTCGACGCGCTTGCTGCGACAGTCATGCAACGCGCTGACGTACACTGACCGATACAAATACTAATGCCTCTTGCACTACTTTCCGTTTCCGACAAATCAGGTCTGACCGATTTCGCCCGCGGGCTCGTTGAGCTTGGATGGGATCTTGTTTCGACGGGTGGAACCGCGCGCGCCTTGCGCACCGCTGGTCTTGCCGTCCGCGATGTGAGCGACGTTACGCATTTCCCCGAAATGCTCGACGGCCGCGTCAAGACTCTGCACCCGATGATCCACGGTGGACTGCTTGCGCGGCGCGATTCCGCCGAGCACGCAGAGACGGTCCGTGTCCATGCAATTCCGTGGATCGATCTCGTTGCGGTGAATCTCTATCCATTCCGCGAAACCGCCGCCCGGAGTGATGTCAGCAAGGACGAAATCGTCGAGCAGATCGACATTGGTGGCCCTGCAATGCTGCGGTCCGCGGCGAAGAATTTCGAGGCCGTTACGGTTATCTGTGATCCGATCGACTATCCACGCGTCCTCGCTGCACTTCGCGCGCAGGATGATGATCTCGATCTACGCAAACGACTCGCGGCAAAGGTATTCGAGCATACTGCTGCGTACGATGGTGCAATTGCGAACTGGTTCGCGCAGGAGCGCGGAGATCGCTTCGCAGAATCGATGGTGATCTCGCTGGAGCGATCGCAGACGCTCAGATACGGCGAGAATCCCGGACAGCGTGCCGCCTTCTATACAGAGGCCAGGGGAGCTGGCCTTGCAGGGCTCGTTCAGCATGGTGGCAAGGAACTGAGCTTCAACAATCTTCTTGATCTTGAAGGCGCACTTCTGTCGGCAGATGGGTTCGCAGGCCAGACGTGCTGCGCAATAGTGAAGCACACTACTCCGTGTGGGCTGGCCGTTGGCGCCACCCCGCTTGAAGCCTATCAGAAGGCTCTCGCGTGCGATCCCCAGTCGGCGTTTGGTTCTGTCATCGCTTTCACAGTGCCGGTTGATGGTGCCGCGGCCGAGGCACTATCGAGCCTGTTTGTAGAGTGCATCGTAGCACCGTCGTTCTCTCCGGAGGCGCTCGCAACTCTCGGCAAAAAGAAGAATCTGCGCGTGCTCGAAGGCACGGCGGCATGGCCCAAAGGCTCCTCTGACTACAAGCGCGTGCGTGGCGGCCTGCTCGTCCAGGACCGTGCACCGGAACCAATTCCATACGCGCATTGGAAAGTGGTCACCAACCGTACGCCAACCGACACCGAGCGCGACGACCTTGCCTTCGCGTGGCAGGCGGTCGCGAGCGTCAAATCCAATGCGATCGTGCTCGTGCGGGACGGTGCAACCATAGGTATTGGCGCCGGCCAGATGTCCCGTGTCGATGCTTCATTCCTCGCTGTCCACAAAGCGCAGGGCGCAGGCCACGAAACCGCCGGAGCATCGCTCGGTTCGGATGCTTACTTCCCGTTCCGGGATGGCGTGGACCATGCGGCAACGGCGGGCGTGACGGCTATCGTTCAGCCCGGTGGCTCGATTCGCGACGCCGAAGTCATCGACGCGGCCAATGAGCATGACATCGCGATGGTATTTACGGGTCAACGTCAATTCCGCCACTAGCCTATCTTTCTGACCATGTCTGCAACCACATCGACCAAGTTCGCGGAAATCGACTACCGCCCGTCCTACGGCGCAGCGGCTATCGCGGCTGCTCTCGTCTTCGTGCTGTATCTCCTTACCCTGTCGCCGTCAACGGCGATGTGGGATACAAGCGAGTACATCGCTGCGGCTTTCACGCTGGGCCTTCCCCACCCGCCTGGCAATCCGCTCTTTGTTCTACTCGGCAGATTCTTCTCGATACTGCCAATTGCGCCGAACGTGGCGATGCGGATCAACATACTCGCCGCACTGTGCAGCGCAGTTTCAGCGGGCATGTGGTTCCTGATAGCAGAAAGAGTCCTGGCTGGCTGGTTGCCCCGAAAGTGGCAGCGCCGATTTGGTGGTGCGCTCGCGGCTCTCATCGGTTCCACTGCATTTACGGTCTGGGCACAGTCTGTTGTAAATGAGAAGGTCTACACGGTCTCACTCGTCGGCATGGCAATCGTCGCCTGGCTCGCGGTGCGTTGGTGTGACGATCCGGATGGCCCCAAGGCTGACCGGATTCTCGTCCTGATCGCGTATCTGAGTGGGCTCGGCTATGCGAACCACATGGCAGGCTTTCTTGCGCTACCAGCGGTCTTCGTAGCAGTTCTTGTCATCCGTCCGAAGACGTTCCTGCGCTACAAGCTCGTACTCGCAGGACTGCTCGCGATCGTGCTCGGCATGACACCGTTCCTGACCCAACCCATCCGATCTGCATACTTCCCCCGGATAAATGAGGGAGAGACTACCGGCTGCGTCACCAAAATCTCTGCCGATTGCACGTTCAGCAAGCTAACGTACGATCGGTTCATGTACAACTTCAACCGCACTCAGTACGGCAAGCCTGCACTCACCGATCGTCAGATCCCATTCACCGCACAGGTCGGGATGTGGTGGACGTACTTCCGGTGGCAGTGGCTGCGCGACGCCAACGGTACTCACGCCGCTGCGCAGACGCTTCTAGCATGGGTCTTCCTGCTACTGGGATTGCTCGGCGGCTGGGTGCACTGGCAACGGGATCGAAAAAGTTTCTGGTTCTTCGGTCCGCTGATATTCACGGTGACGCTGGTGCTGATCTACTACATGAATTTCAAGTACGGCTACTCGCAAGCACCAGAATTAGGCGATGCGGTACCGCGCGAAGTTCGTGATCGGGATTATTTCTACCTGTGGAGCTTCAGCGCCTGGAGTGTATGGGTAGCGCTCGGACTATTTGATGTATGGCACCGCATCGCGCAGATGCTCGGATCCGATCCTGTACTGATGGGCGCCGAGACGGTCGAGGTACCGCGAAAGTCGAGCTGGATGGCAGCGTCACCGCTACTCCTTTTCGCGATCATACCATTGTTCGCCAACTGGAGCACAGCTTCGCGTCATGGCCAGACCGACACGCGGGATTTTGCGCACGACCTGCTGGAGTCTGTCGAACCGTACGGAGTTCTGGTTACGGTAGGCGACAACGACACCTTCCCACTCTGGTATGCACAGGAAGTCGAGGGTATTCGCCCGGATGTAACGGTGCTGTGTACGTCGTTGCTCAACACCGACTGGTACACCCGTCAGTTGATTCGTAATCCGATTCGTCCGTACGACAAGGCAAACGGACCGCCAGCTTACGCGGATCGCATCTGGGTTCAGCCGACCAAGGCGCCGATCAGTCTGACATATACGCAATCTGATTCGGTCCCACCTGCGGTCGCGCTCGACGCACCACAGGAACTCAAGACAGTCAGTGGGTATACATTCAACGTGCAGCCGCGAGACCTGGGCGGCGGATACCACGGGCTTGAGCGCGCCGATCTATTCGTGTTGTACATCATCCGGGATGCGTTCCCATCCACACCGGTCTATTTCAGCCGTACTGACGGCACCTACCCCGACGAGTTGGGTTTTAGCAACAATCTCATTACGACCGGGCTCGCGCGGAAGCTTGTCGCAACGCCACCGACGCCGTCGGCGACGATCATCAAGTTGCCCAACGAGGGTTGGTTCGATGTTGCAACGACATATTCCCTCTGGACCAGGACATTCGACGCACCAACGTCGCTCGGGCGGAGGAACGGCTGGGTGGATCGACCGTCAGTGGGCATTCCATACGTCTATGTGCGAACAGGTGCATTGTTGGCCGAAGGGCTCCTTCAGGACGGTCGCAAGGCTGAAGCACAAAAGGTCATGACAGCGACGCAGCGCGTGGCAGCCGGTACCGGATTGGCGGACCTTTTGGCGGCACAGCCACAGTAATTTTATTTGTCGTCCGGCGGCGATTTATCCCCGCCGGACCTGGTTTTACCGGAGGCGTGCCAGAGCGGTTTAATGGGTCAGTCTTGAAAACTGAAGAACCGAAAGGTTCCGTGGGTTCGAATCCCACCGCCTCCTTTTTTGTCATCGGCGCGAACGCGGGCGGCTCTGTTGCTGGACTCACAGGCAGCCCGCGTCCTCTTTTCTAGACGTCGCCGAGATGCTTCCGCGGAACGATGTAATTCTTCACGTAATCCGCAACCGCATCTGCAAGCGGAGTAATTGGCGCGGTGTACCCGCTCGCGCGCACTCGACCAATATCAGCCTGCGTGAAGTACTGGTATTTGGCTCGTAGCTCTTCCGGCATATCGATGAAGCGAATGTTGGGTTGCTTGCCGAGTGCGGCGAATACCGCGTTGGCAAGATCAATCCATGTAGTCGCCTCGCCACTGCCGACGTTGAACAGTCCGCTTGCACCGTCAGTTGCCGCTAGATGCAGTGTCATCGCAACTGCGTCCTTCACGTAAAGGAAATCCCGCTTCTGCTCGCCGTCCGCATATTCCGCGAGATAGCTCTTGAACAGTCGGATTTCGCCCGTCTCTGCAATCTGCTCATACGCTTTACTCACGAGGCTGCGCATGTCACCCTTGTGGCCCTCGTTCGGACCAAAGATGTTGAAATACTTTATGCCAGCAATCTTGTCCAGAGTCCCGCGCTGCGCTGCGTACAGATCGAACATCTGCTTGGAGTAGCCGTACATGTTCAACGGTCGTAACGTGTGCAGGTAGGATAGCGAAGGATTGTCTTTCATCCCCGCCGTGCCATCGCCATACGTTGCAGCCGAGGACGCGTAAACGAATCGAGCGTTGGACGACAGAGCTGCGCTGGCCAGATCCTTTGTAAACTGGAAGTTGTTGCGCGCCAGATACGCGGCGTTGCGTTCGGTCGTAGACGAGCAAGCGCCCATGTGAAGGACGACATCGAACCGTCCGAGCGTCTTGGATCCCAATCGTTCCAGAAGGTCATCGGCCTCGAGATAATCCTCGAACGCGAGCGGCGCCAGGTTGCGCCACTTCTCGCTGCTCTCAAGGAAATCGGCGATGACAATCCGCTCGCAGCCGCGTCTGTTCAGCTCCCACACCAGCGCGCTGCCGATGAAACCCGCACCGCCAGTGACGAGTACACGTGCCCGTGAAAAGTCGATCATGCGAGGAATTTACAGCGCGGTGATTTCACTGGCCTGGCCCCGCCGCCGCCAGATCGGTTGAACCAGACGACCGGTCCGGGCTACGTAAACCACAAGCCAGACTCCCGACAGTGCTACCAGCACCGCCGGAAGAGATGCCTCAGGCCCAAACCCTCCGCCAGTCGCCCAGGTGGGGCCGGATAGTGTCGAGACAAATAGTCCGTGTGGGACCGTGCCTGAGACCGGTGCGCCGAATATGCCTGACTGCGTGAAATTCCAGGCCGCGTGCAGCCCGATCGGCAACCACAACCGGCGCGTGAGCATGAAAGCGGCGCCGAGCAGCACGCCGGCCTCCAGCGCGATCGCGAGTGCAGACGTCAGCGTCGCGTGAGGATTCGCGAGGTGCGCAGCGCCGAACAGTATTGATGACACTGCGAGCGCTCCCCAACTCCCGAGCCATTCTTCAGTGATCCGGAAGATCACGCCGCGGAAAAGAATCTCCTCCAACACTCCCGCCGCAAGCGCGAAGCCGAGCGGTGAGAGAATCGCTGTCCAATGATTGACGCCAACAATCTCGTAGTCACCCAGTGCCCAGATGATCCCGATCGTAATCGTGAATAATGCGGCGCCGAGCAGGAACCCAGCGCCGAATTCCGCAGGTGCCCCGCGCAACGCGAGTTCGCGGACAGGACGTCGCTCTACCAGACGTACGTAAACCATGTACGCAGCAGCGATCACGACCGCGCCGACTACCTCGAAGACCGACGCTGGCTTTATGTGCAGAGTGGTCAGGGCGAATAACAACCCAGCGATCCACAGGACCGCGACGACCAGACGTGTCGCCGGATAGTCCAGCACTCGCCTGGAACGGCTGCCTACGGGGTATACACGCAACTGCTCCATCCATCACACTCCATTCGCCGCATTTCCGGTCGCCTTGTTGACGTCGTCGAGTCGTACTAAGTTAGACCCGGTTACAGGCAAATATACGACACGCCAATCCACGGGCTGGTGCATATGCCGGACGACGCGATTCAGCTCCACGTGATACAGGAGCCAACGCACGAAGGAACGCGCCGCACCCTGCACCTCGACGGACTCCGCGATACCAGGCACCGCAGTGTTGCCGTGTTCTTCGATATGGTCGATGAATACGATGTCCCCCCGCCAGTTCTCCTCGACGGCTTTGTGTTCGGCATAATCCTGTACGCGATGCGTCTGGGTCAGGATATCCGCGTTCATGGGACGATGAGTTACCAGGCAATCCGCAACTGCTACGAATTCCAGGACGCCTGGTCGAAGTGGAAGCCGGATGTGTATCGCAAGATTCGTGTCGAGCCAGATACCACCACCTCGGCAACGCGTCCGGAAGGCGACTCCGAGGCGATAGCAGCCTATTCGGGCGGGGTCGATTCCACCTTTACGGTGCTCCGGCACGCAACCGGACAACTCGGACTCGCAGCGTATCCGCTGAAGCGATCCGTTTTGCTGGTGCATGGATTTGACGTGCCACTGTCGAAGTCGGAGGAACTGTCCGCTCTCCATGAGCGGTTCTCGCCCCTGCTAACGGAATTGAATCTCCAGGTCAGAATCCTCCGAACCAACATCAAGGAACTCGACCTTCAGCGTTGGCAGGACACATTCGTGACGGAACTTGCATGCTGCCTCCACAATTATTCACACGAGTTTCGATACGCACTCGTCGCAAGCGGAAAGGCGTATGACACGCTCATCTTTCCGCTGGGTTCCACCCCGGTTACAGATCATCTCCTGTCGGGCGCGGAAATGAGCATTGTGCACGACGGTGCCGGCTACTCGCGGACCGACAAGGTCCAGGAGATTGCACGAAACGCCACCGCAACAGAAATAATCAAAGTGTGCTGGGAAGGTGACGAGACGTACCGGAACTGCGGAGTGTGCGACAAGTGCGTGCGAACGATTCTCAACTTTCGCGCCGTTGGAGTTGATCACCCGCCATGCTTCGACGGCGACCAGGACGTGCATCAACTAATCGCGAATATCGGAATTACGAGCTACTCGATGTCGCTTGAGCTGAAATCAATCGTTTCATACGCGCGTGCGCATGGCGTAACCGATCCTTGGGTGGGGCATCTTGAGCGACGGGTTGACCGCTACGACATCGAGGCTGCGGAGGAGATAAACGGCAGCATTCACAATGCAGTGGGGATGCTGCGGCGCGGGGAATGGAATCGCATAGCGACGAAACTCGCCGCCAAACTCAAGTCGCATTAGTCCCCGAGGACTTTCGCGGCAACCGTCGGCTGTACGGCTGACGGTGTCCAAAAAGATTGCGCCAGAGCGCTTGAGACCGGCTCCAGGAGGGGTGGCCGAGAGGCTGAAGGCACCGGTTTGCTAAACCGGCATAGGGGGTCAACCTCTATCGAGGGTTCGAATCCCTCCCTCTCCGTTTTTTTCCGCGCTAAGCGGGCCCGTTCATTCGAGACGGGCCCGTTCGCTTTTCTATCATATTTGTGATATGAGCACCCACCCAGCTGCCAGAGTCCGCTTCGCACCTTCACCGACCGGCTACCTCCACGTCGGTGGAGCGCGCACTGCGCTCTTCAACTGGCTCTATGTACGTCGATTCGGCGGTCAGTTCCTCCTTCGTGTCGAGGATACCGACAAGGCGCGATCCACCGACGAAAGTACCCGCGCGATATTCGATGGCCTCGAATGGCTCGGTCTTGGATGGGACGAGCCCGTTGTGTATCAGGGAGCCAACCTTGAGCGGCATCGTGCCGATGTAAAATCGCTTCTCGATTCAGGCCTTGCCTACCGCGACTTTACCCCACAGGCAACTCTTGAAGAGCGGCGCGCCGATGCGCAGGCGCGCGGCGAAATCTACAAGTACAAGCGAGAGTGGGCCGAGTTACCGTTGCACGAGGAACAGCAACGCCTTGAGCGCGGCGATCCGTACGTCGTACGCTTTCGAGTACCCGATGAATCCGGCATCACAGAGTGGGACGATCTGGTCCACGAGCGCATCGCATTCCCAAACAAGGATGTCGATGATTTCGTGATCCTCCGCTCCGACCGCACACCGATCTACAACCTTGCGGTTGTTTCAGACGATATCGCAATGGGAGTAACGCTCGTAATGCGCGGCGACGATCATATATCCAATACGCCGAAGCAGATCATGCTCTACAATGCGCTCGGGAAACCGCTCCCGCGCTTCGCACACCTGCCGATGATTCATGGGCTCGACGGCAAGAAGCTGAGCAAGCGCCATGGCGCGACGGCAGTGGGCGACTATCAGCATGAAGGCCTCCTTCCGCAGGCGATGCTGAACTTCCTCGCCCTCCTGGGATGGTCGCCCGGCGGCGATCGCGAAGTGATGACACTTGCCGAAATGACCGATCTCTTCAGCCCGGAAGGTCTTCAGCGAAAGGCGGCCATTTTCGACCCGAAAAAGCTCGAGTGGATGAACGGGCAGCACATGTCAACGATGTCACTGAGCGACCTTGAACCAGTGGTGACTCGCGCCATCGTAGCCTCCGGCCTCGCAACCGCCGACGTGCTCGAAGCAAAACAGGACTGGTACCTGCGCCTCCTTGATCTCCTGAGGGTCCGCTCGCGGGTCGTTGATGATATCGTTCGGCAGGCCGCCCCCTATCTGGCCAGAGACATCGAGTACGACCCGGACGCGGTGGCCAAACAGTGGAAGGACCGCGCAGCGAGCCTAAACCTTCTCACCGCGACGCGTGACGCATTGATGGCAGCCTCAAGTTGGGAGGCTGCAACTCTCGAGGCAGAATTAAGAGGTGTAGCCGAGAAGCTTGGTATTGGTGGGGGAAAGCTCTTCCAGCCGTTGAGAGTCGCACTCACCGGGCTGACGGTGAGCCCCGGAATCTTTGACGTCCTCGTAATGCAGGGCCGGGATCTCGCCATCTATCGCGTCGAACAGGCGATCAACCACCTTTTACCGGCTAACTGACAGTTGACCGACTGCAAGTCGAGATGCATCTTATGTATTACAGCGTACACCATGAACCCACAGGGAGCTGCTTATGTCTGAGCAATTGACACGGCTTGAAAGCTCAGTCTATCAGTATCTGATGGATTTTACGGCTGAGCATACGTACCAGCCGAGCATTCGCGACATCGGTAAACAGTTCGAGATCAAATCGACGAAGACCGTCTCTGATCTTCTGCAATCGCTCGCACGAAAGGGTTACATCGAACGCGACCCATCGCGTTCACGAGGAGTTCGGCTGCTTGGATTCAGCGGCACCGCGCAGTCGACACCGGTACCGTATTACGGGCGCATCCACGCCGGCGAACCAGCACTTTTGCCAGAGCATCGGGAGGGCTTTATCACGATGGATCGGCGATTCCTCCCGTCCGAGCGCGTCTTCTTCCTGAAGGTCAAGGGAGATAGCATGACTGGTCGCGCCATCGAAAATGGCGATTTCGTCATGATAGATCCCGCTGCAACAGCGAAGGACGGCGATATGATCGCTGCTCGGCTTGGCGAGGACGCAACCATCAAGACGCTTGCGCACGAAGGATCGACGGTAGTTCTGAAAGCCGCAAATCCGGTGGATCGCGATATCACCGTGGGCGCGCGCGATGACTTCAGCGTGCTCGGGATTGTATGTGGCGTGTTTCGCCCTTTCAACGTGCTGGAGACCAGTTCCAAGCATGTTGCAGCTTCAGGAATGGTGTCGTAGTTTCCGAAAGACTCGACACCGTTGGCTGTCGGTCAGGAATCCGCGATTTTATCGCGCTCCGTGGCTGAACGATTACTCTGGTTGTGAAGCCGCCTCTTCGGCGGCTTTCTTCTTTGCTGCCGCTGCCTCGCGCCGCTCGCGTTCCTTGCGTTCGCGAATGCTCTTTACAGCCTTGTCGAAGTCCGCATTGTTGATCGCATGCTGCGCCTGCTCGAAAATTTCGTCGTGGCGCGAGTTTAGCGTCTTGTTCCGCTCGTAGGTCGTAGGATTCCCCGAGACGTTCAGCGGAAGCAGCGCCAGGATCGCAGTGGGGATCGATACTGGCCCCAGCCGAATGAACTTGCTGTCAATTCCATATTTCTGGCCATTCTTTTCGAAAGTCCAGTCACCCGGCGCGCGCTTCCCCATGTTCGCCCTGCTTACCGAATCGTTGTACGCACCGATATCGGCGACGATTACACTATCCAGCCGCTGCACATCGGTTTTCGGCGGGCTCGAAATACGGGACGGTGTCGTCCAGATCCGTGGATCTTCGTATCGCGGCTGAATTCCGCGGAGGGCCCCACCGCCGCCAATCAGCGGTCCGCTCGATGGCGTCATCTCAGCAGTCGGCGGCCCTTTGGGAGGTGGAGCAATCGCAGTCGGCACCGCAATCGGCGCGGCGGGCATCACTACCCCAGTTGCCTTCTTCGCAACTCCGTCGCCTCCGCTGCGGCCGGTTGTAACGGCACCCACGCTCTTCGGATGGGGAAGCACGAGAAATCCGACGTGCTCCACCACTGGCGGCGGCGTCGGTGGCCCGGACGAGAAGAATGAAGAATGCCGCGCGAGGATCGCCTGAACAAATATCAGCGCCACCACAATGTGGATGGCGACCGATGTTATCCAGGCTGCCGACGGGCGGCGAATCTTCATCAGTGCGACGTCCTAATCGTCAAAGGACGCAAGCACCTGGCCCGCGCGCCTTGCCGCCTCGCGGATTCGCTCCGGCGACGTGATGAACGAGATTCGGAAGAACCCTTCTCCACCCTGACCGAATGCAGCACCGGCCAGAACGACAACACCGGCTTCCATAAGCTTGTCCGCAAACACCTTGCTCGGTATGTGCGCGGGCAACGGAATCCACAGATACATCGCCGCCTTGGGCACTTCGCAAGTGAAGCCGTTCGCACGGAATGCCTCAACTGCTGCGTCTCTCCGTTCCGTGAAAATGGCCATGTTCTTCGGAACGAATTCATCGTGCACATCCAGCGCAGCAGCCGCAGCCGCCTGGATCGCCAGGAAACTGCCGGTATCGATAAACGATTTCACCGTCGCCAGGGCGTGCACGAGTTCATGGTTGCCACACGCCCATCCGCAACGCCAGCCAGTCATGTTGAACGTTTTCGACATCGAGTGGAACTCGAGTGCAACATCCCGCGCTCCCTCGACTTCGAAAATGCTCGGCGGAACGTAGCCGTCGTACGCTACTTCGGAATACGCATTGTCGTAAACCAGGACGATGTCGTGCTCCTTGCACTGCTTTACGACGCGCTCAAGGTAATCCATCGGCGCGATCGCCGCGGTCGGGTTTCCGGGGTAATTGAGGTACAACAGTTTGGTGTGCGCGAGAACGTCACGAGGCACTTCGTCGAGATCGACGAGGAAGTTGTTGTCGGCCCGCAGCTCGTAACGGTACGGCGTACCGTTCGAAAGAATCGTCCCACCCATGTACGCGTTGTAACCAGGCTCAGGCATGATCGCGTAATCGCCGCGATCGACATACGCCAGAGCAACGTGGGCCAGTCCTTCCTTGGAGCCAATCAACGGTACGACTTCGGTGAGTGGATCGAATGTTACGCCGAAGCGCTTCTTCATGAACCGGACAATCGCCTCGCGATACTCCATGAGGCCTAGCTCGAATCCATACCGCCCCATCGCGGGCTCGCGAATGGCGCGCGTCATTCGTTCGAGTGCCGCTTCCGGCGGTGGGAGTATCGCATCACCTGCACCGAGGTCGATCAGATCGACCCCACGCGCGATCAGATCGCGCTTCTTGCCGGGTATGTCCGCGAGAGGATAAGGCGGAAGCTTTGCGATTCGTTCCTGATATGGAGGCACTTAGACGTTATTGGTGACAGGGTTGCGTACTTTGCTGTATCCGGGAATCTCTATTTCCACCACATCGCCAGCGGCGATGGCGCCTACCCCAGCGGGGGTCCCGGTCGCCACTATGTCGCCAGGCTCCAGGGTCATGATTCCAGATATATAGGAGATTAACTCCGGAATCGAAAACACCATGTCGCTGGCAAGCCCGCGTTGACGTTCTACACCGTTCACTCTGGTTAGTACCGTCAGAGTTTTCAGGTCGGCCGGGGGCGCGGATTCGGGGCCAATCGCGCAGAACGTGTCGAAGCCTTTTGCCCGGGTCCACTGCCCGTCTGACTTCTGAAGGTCGCGAGCGGTTATGTCGTTGAGGGCACAGATTCCCCGGATCGCCGCCTGGGCCCCGGCGGCAGATCCGTGCGAGACCAGGGCGCCGATCACGATGCCGATTTCCCCCTCGAACTCGACCTGCCTGGACTGTGGCGGAAGCTTTATCGCCTGGCCTTCTCGGATGATGCTCGATGGCGGCTTCAGAAACAGCAACGGCTCTTTCGGGACGTCGTTCCCGAGCTCCTTCGCATGCGCGGAATAATTCCGCCCAACGCAGACAATCTTTCCCGGTCGATCAGTCATTCTTGATTGATTTTTTCGGTCCGCTTTCGTAGAACCGTTGAAGTTGTCGCTCGAGCGCACTCCACGCGCCACTCATGCGCCGAGCTGGTGGAAGGTCGCGAAGCAGTTCGCGACCGTATCTCTTGCTGATTACGCGTGGGTCTGCAATAATGATGGCACCGCGATCGCTCGCGGTGCGAATCAGCCTTCCGAATCCCTGCTTCAGGCGCAACGACGCATGGGGCAGCATGTATTCGCCGAATGCGTCGCCGCCGCGTGCCGTAATCGCCTCACACTGCGCCGCCGTTACGGGCTCGGTAGGAACACGAAACGGCAGCTTTGCGATTATCAACGCGCGCAACGCGGAACCCGGTACGTCCACGCCTTCCCAATACGATGAGGTACCCAGCAGTATTGCGTCGCCGGATCTCCTGAATCGCTCCAGCAATGCGTCTCGGCCATCCTCGCCATGCACGAGCAGCGTGAACTGATCAGCCAATCCGGTCTGCCTCATGGATTCTGCCGCTGCGCGCACGTCGCGGTGGCTGGTAAACAACACGAACATGCCACCGCCGGCGGCTCTGGCCGTTCCTTCTATGATCTGAAGCACGCGCTTAAAATGCTCTCGCGCATCTTCATTGGGAGCAGGGATATCTGTCGGCACAACCAGCAATGCCTGCGACGGATAGTCGAACGGCGACGCAAATACTGCAGTCACGGGGGTAATCGCTGATCCATCAAGCCCGAATCGGCGCGCCACGAATGTGAAATCACCCTCAGTACCGAGCGTTGCACTCGTGACCACTGCTGTCCTGACCCGAGTAAAGAGATCCTCGCGCAATATCGGCGCGAGGTCAATCGGCACCGCGGTAACAGCGAGGTTGCCTTCCCGACCCTTCACTTCCAACCAGCGCACCATCGGCTCGACTGTCGCCGGCGGACGCAGCGCGAGCGTAAGGCCCTCGGCTGCGCCATCCAGTCGTCGCGCCACTGCGCGCAATTCGTTTACGAGCATGACCAACGTGTCGTCACGACGATCCGCACTCTGCAATCTGTCGCTCACCAGGGTGAGGCTCTCACCGAGCACGCGGACCTCGCGCAAGAGATCGGTCAGCGCGATATGCAGCCCACCCTTCCACACTGGATGTTGCGCGAAGTCTTCAGCCATGCGCATGACGGGTGTCCCACTGCTGTGCAGCACAGCGAGCAACAGATCGAACAGCAGATCACTCTTCTCGCGCGAACCGCGAATCGCGGGAACGATGCGCTGATTCACCACATCCAGACTCGCCGCTCCAAGCAGATCCTGCGACGCAGACAATCGTTCGATCAGCGTGTGTACCAGCCCCCGTCCGCGGCGATCGAGCCTGCCGAAGAGGCGCTGCAAGGCGCGTCGGGAAGTAGTAACTCCAAGATGCGCCGATGCGGCGTCTTCAAGGTGGTGCCCTTCATCGATCACGAGCCGCGTGTATGGCGGGATCACCGCCGCATCATCCCAGTTTCCGGCCGCACGCCGCACCGCTACATCGGACATGAGGAGGTGATGATTCACTACGACAACATCCGCCTGCGCTGCCTCGCGCCGAGCGCGAAAGAGAAAACAGTCCTGGAAATGCGGACACGCATTACGCGTACACAAATCAGATTCCGCAGCGACTTCGTCCCAAACCTCCGCACGCGGCGGCGTTGCGAGATCGCTGAGCGATCCATCCTCCGTGGTCTCGGCCCACGCGCGGAGCTCCTCAAGCGACGCGGCGGCATCATCATCTACCAGAGTCGGACCGAGTAGCGTCGCCTGTTCCAACCGCAACTTGCAGAGGTAGTTGCGCCAACCCTTGAGCAACGCAAACCGAACATTCTGTTCCGATTCAAGCGCATCGCGCAGGAACGGAAGATCCTTGCGAACCAGCTGCTCCTGCAGATTGATCGTGTTTGTGGAGACAACGGTACGCTCTCCGTTCGCTGCGGCCCAGCGGAGCGCGGGAATCAGATAACCGAGCGACTTGCCGACACCGGTACCTGCCTCGAGCAATCCGACACCGCCATGGTTGTACAGCTCAACTACAGCTCGCGCCATGGCGCGTTGCGTAGGCCGGTCCTCGAAGCGCTGCATTGCACGCGCAACTGGCCCGTCAGGGCCGAGATCGGCGGCAGTGCTATCCGGGTCGAGGAGCTGGATTTCGCGACGCGGTTGCGTCTCCTGAGGAAGCTCCGGATCGGCGTACTCGTCGAGCACCATCCTCGTCGCTGCCGCTACAAGATCGAGCGGGGCAATCATCGGCTTCTTTTCGGGTTCGACGACACCCTCGGAACTTAACTCGCTGGTGTCGAATCCGGGGGCGAGTGCGCCAGCTTGTACGCTACGTTCCGCGGCACTCCGAGTTCCCCAGTCAAACGCTCGATGATATCTCTGGACGAGGCACCTTCCGAGCGCATCCTGCTAACCGTTTCCCTTGCCTCAACCTCGCTTGGCGCACGCTCCACTGCACCCTCGATCACCAGGACGATTTCTCCGCGCAGTCCGTCCATCGTTCCATCGTGAATCGACTGGATCGTTCCTCGGCGCACTTCCTCGAAATGCTTCGTGAGCTCGCGCGCGAGCGCCATCGTTCGATCACCACAGCCTGCCTCGATCAGATCTGCAAGCGTCGCGGAAACTCGCTGTGGTGATTCGTACAACACGACAGTGAAAGGAGATCGCGCGACCATGCGTAGCATCGACTCGCGTTCGCCACCTTTTCGAGGAAGGAAGCCCAGAAATGTGAACTGGTCGGCGGATATCCCCGACGCAACAAGTGCGCTCAAAAGTGCGGACGCGCCGGGGATTGGGATCACCCGCACGTCGGCGTCGAGTGCAGCAGCAACGAGCCTGGCGCCCGGATCGGACAGGAGCGGGGTACCCGCGTCGGAAATCAGCGCGACCGATTCGCCACCCAACATGCGCTTAACCAGACGCGGCGACTCACGCGCCTCATTGTGCTCGTGATACGCACTCATCGGTGTCGTAATTCCGAGATGCGTGAGCAGCGTCCGCGAGTGACGTGTATCTTCGGCGACAACAACGCTTACTGACTTGAGGATCTCGATCGCGCGCAGCGTCACGTCGCCGAGGTTGCCGATCGGAGTAGCCACGACGTAAAGTGAACCGGACTCCGCCAATTGCTGAATGGGGTCAGCGGACGAAGAAGAGGCGTTCATTCAATCCCCGTGATGCCACGGCTGACCGAACAAACGCCTCTCAAAATACTGTTTGACTGCAACCGCGTGTTGTAGCGCATGCAACGCGAGCGCGTTGCTACCCTGTTACGCCGCGTGCTGCTGAAACTTCGCTGCCAACTGTGCCTTGGGAACGGCGCCGAGGACCTGGTCCACGACCTTGCCGTCCTTGAAGAAAAGAATGAGCGGAATGGAGCGAACGCCGAAGCGCTGCGCCAAGCCCTGATTCTGATCCACATCCACCTTCGCTACCTTGGCCTTACCGGCATATTCCGTAGCGAGCTCATCAAGGAGAGGACCAACCATGCGGCATGGTCCACACCACGGAGCCCAGAAGTCCACCACTGCAAGGCCGTCGTGCTTCTCGATCTCGCTTGAGAAGGTGGCGTCCGTAAGCTCCACTGAATTCGACATCTTATCTTTCTCCGCGGCGATCAAGCCGCTCTTCGTGAGTCCCACTGAGGGCAAAAAACGTTCACGTACTGAATCTGAAATCTAATGACCTCGGCAACGCCACCTGACAATACCGGATCGAATTCCATGGAAGACTTACCTCGGATCGCCCATGTCGGAATCGCGGTCGAATCGCTTGCCGCTATCGTCCCGTTTTTCCGCGACGTTCTCGGGATGCCCGAAGTGGCGATGTCGGATTCGGACGGTGCGAGAATCGCGGCTGTTCAGAGCGGAGAGTCGCTGATCGAGTTTCTTGAGCCTGCAGCCCCCGACACCCCGATCGGCAAATACCTGGCGAAACGTGGGACCGGGATACATCACATTTGTGTTGCGGTGTCTGATATCAACGAAACGATGGAAGACTGCCGAGCCGCTGGCATCCAGCTGATTGATCAGACGCCGAGGATGGGTGCCGAGGGCAAACGAATTGCCTTCCTGCACCCTAAATCCACCGGCGGTATTCTGGTGGAGCTAACCGAGCAGTAGCGCGCGCGTAGCGAGTGACTCCCCGCTGATCAGGCTACGGCGGGGGATCAGTCGCTAAAGCCTACAGATTCCCGGGCGACACGGGCGCCATCGCGCAGAAATCCTTGACTGCGGCAATGTCGAGGTTTTCGACATACCATCGGCCTCCCGGCCCCATCACTGTATAGACCACTGGACTCCTGGTCTTGCCGTCGCGCTGCAGCTCTACTCGCACCATGCGACGGACTTCGGACGTCGGACTCTCGCCCGTGACCCGGAACGTGTCGGAGTTGAAGTAGCACTGCAGGATCACTTCACGTTTCTCGAGTTCCACGCGGTCCATATTGTCCCGGGCCGCTCCCTTGGACGTGCCCCAGACCAGCGACATGGCCTGAAGGTCCTGGGCGTGAACCGCCGCGAAGAACCGATCGACAGCGGCGATCGAGGACTTAGCCCCGGGAGTATTGTCGAACCCCGACGTCGTAGCTGGAGGCGCGGTGTGGCACGCGACGGCTCCCGCTACTACAAATGCAAGCAGTAACTTCTTCATCGTCATGAAGTTATACTCCGGCCGAATATGCGAGCAAGATATCAACGCCTATACGTAAACATCGATCACGTCGCCACGCTGAGACAGGCGAGGCGCGGGCACGAGCCAGACCCCGTGGAAGCGGCACGCGTTTGTGAGGCCGTTGGCGTGGAAGGAATCACGGCGCACCTCCGGGAAGATCGCCGTCACATCCAAGATTCCGACGTCGAGGCTCTGCGTGCGGGTATTCACAGCTATTTCAACCTGGAACTTGCCTGCACCGATGAAATGGTCGGAATCGCCATCGCGATCCGCCCCGACCAGGTCACGCTCGTGCCGGAACGCCGCGAAGAGGTCACGACTGAAGGCGGCCTCGATGTGGTTGCTCAGGCCAGCAGGGTCGAGCGAGCCGTCAGCGCACTACGCGCCGAGGGGATCAGAACTAGCCTTTTCATCGGACCGGACCGGGACGCGATCCGTGTCTCCCATGAGGTCGGCGCTGAAGCAATCGAGTTGCACACGGGCGAGTACGCCAACAAGCCGGGCGACGCGGCGCCGCTCGCAGCGCTTCGCGAGGCGTCGCGCTTCGCCGCGGAACTCGGACTGGCGGTGCACGCCGGCCATGGACTCACGGCGATCAATTTGAAACCCGTGGCTGCGATTCCAGAAATCGAGGAACTCAACATCGGACATTCCATAATCAGCCGCGCCATCTTCATTGGACTTGCCGCGTCCGTGAGCGAAATTCGAAAAGCAATGGACGAATCTCGTTGAAGAAACACTTTCGCGCGCTGCTCGGCATCGCGATAAGTGCTGTCTTGTTGTGGTGGGTGCTGCGCGAGGTAAGCCTCGCGACTGTTCTGCACGAGTTGTCGCAGGCGAATCCGTGGCTGTTCGGGATCGCCACGGTTTGCGCAACGCTGATCTTCCCACTTCGCGCCAGGCGCTGGCGCACGATCCTTGATCCGATCTATCCCAAACTTCCGTTTGGGCCACTCTGGCGCGCAACGGCGATCGGAATGATGGTGAACAACGTGGTACCTGCGCGAGCTGGTGAAGTCGCGCGCGCGTACGTGCTCACACGCGAAACCCCTGTGCCGTTTTCAACGTCGATTGCGTCGATCGCAGTTGATCGCGTATTCGACGCTATCGTAGTCCTGCTGCTCGCATGTCTCTCGGTGCTCGATCCGCGTTTTCCCTCGAACGTGCGCATCGCGGGTGAGTCGATCGTGAGTTGGGCAATCGCTGGCGCCTCTCTGATAGCTGTTGCTGTCGTTGTGTTTTACGCGCTGGTGTTCTTCCCAGCTCCACTTATTCGTCTCTTTGAATTGTTCGCACGTCGACTCTCCCCGAAGCTTGAAGAGCGTGGCCGTGCGGCGCTCATCACGTTCAGTGAAGGATTGAGTGTGCTGCGGAGCCCGAAACACTTCGCGGCGGTGATGGGTTGGACAATCCTTCACTGGCTCACGAACGCACTGGGATGGTGGATCGCGATGCTCGCCGTTGGCATACACGCTCCGTTCTCCGCAGCGCTACTGCTCCAGGCAATGGTCGCACTTGGCGTCGCGGTGCCGGCAGCGCCGGGATATTTTGGCATTTTCGAGAAAGTCGCGGTGCTGGGGCTTGCGATTTACTCCGTCAGCGCGTCGCTCGCGACGAGCTGGGCACTCGGGTTCCACATACTCTCGTTCCTTCCGATTACGATCTTCGGCGCCGTGTACGCCGCACGACTGAACCTGAATCTCAAGGATCTTCAGTCGCAGCACAACTCCGCGTGAACGCAACTTGAGCACACCGTGACGAAACGCGTCGCAATTCCAGCGCATGCAAAGCTGAATCTCTGGCTTCGTGTACTTGCCAGAGAAGAAAGCGGCTACCACAGCATCGAGACGTTGTTTCATCGGATCGAGCTGCATGACGACGTCAGCGTGACCCTCGACAGCACGGGTGAGCGACGCGTCACGTGTAGCGCAGACGTTGGAGCGGAGCGCGACAACCTGGCGTACCGCGCCGGCGAGTTGTATTGCAACACTACAGCGTGGGACACGGGATTTCATGTCGATATCACGAAACGGATTCCGGCCGCCGGCGGCCTCGGTGGCGGCAGCGCGGACGCCGCTGCCACCCTGCTGGCACTCAACAGCATGGCACCCGCACCCTTGACGGAAGCTGGATTGCGGGCGGTCGGTGGCCGACTCGGCGCGGACATCCCGTTTCTCCTCTCGGATAGCCCGTGCGCGCTCGCCTGGGGTCGAGGTGATCGCATGCTCAAGCTACCTGCGTTGCCGCAGATGCACGTCGCGCTGGTAGTGCCGGCATTCGGGATCAGCACGGCGGAGGCCTATCGGTTGGCGGATGTGAGGGCGGAGCGAGCTGGTTTGCAGCTATCGATGGATGACCTGACGAGTTGGGATCGGCTGGTCAAAATCGCGGGGAACGACCTGGCGCAATCGCCTGCCGCGCGCGCGCACGAGCAGCTCGCGGGCGCAGTGAGCGTGCTTCGCGAGGCTGGCGCTCAGCTGGCGGACATGACGGGCTCGGGCTCGGCGCTGTTCGGAATATTTCACTCCGCTCCGGACGTCGCCGGCCTGGAGCGCTCTACTGGATGGCCAGTAGTCCTCACGCGAACGTCGCTCAACGTTGAAGGGGCGACCCGCTTAGACTAGCTTGTAAGGCTATGGCTTTTTGACTGCCCCCTCGTCCAATGGCAGGACATCGGTCTTTGGATCCGACAATGGTGGTTCGAATCCACCGGGGGCAATGGAAGAGTTAGTACCCGCAAATCAGTGAAATCTGGGCAGCACAGGCGCGACCGCGATCGGGCCTCACATTGACCGGCGCCTCAGGCGTCATTAACCTTAAAGGCTGTACAAAAATGGACGGCCTGTCCGTACCGAGTCACGGCGCCAAGCTACTCTCCGGAACCGCCAACAGGGCGCTTGCCGAGGAGATTGCGCGCTACATGGGGATCGAGCTTTGCAAGAACACGTCAACCCGCTTTGCGGATGGCGAGATTTTTGTCAGGATCGATGAAAATGTTCGCGGCAACGATGTCTTCATCGTTCAACCGACGAACCCGCCAGCT
>CAJDVC010000030.1_pt1 | contig 28636 bp, 23 predicted proteins | sample 7391211 | NCBI WGS metagenome assembly CAJDVC01 (sample SAMEA7055683, study PRJEB34461) | soil metagenome | biome: terrestrial ecosystem; feature: Peninsula; material: soil | place: Antarctica | collected 2016 | reverse complement strand
GCGAGCACTCTCAGTCGAGCCTGAAATGATCGTCTGCGACGAACCCGTGTCTGCGCTCGACGTTTCGGTTCAGGCGCAGGTCATAAACCTGCTTCAGGACCTGCAGCGAGATCGTGGGCTGACCTACCTGTTCATCGCGCACGACTTGTCGGTCGTGCAGCACATCGCAGACAGAGTCGCGGTGATGTATCTGGGGAGGATTGTAGAGATTGCGTCATCGGTGGATCTGTACTCCGACCCCATAATGCCGTACACGCAGGCGCTGCTGTCCGCGGTTCCACGGCCCGAGCCAGCGCGCCACGCGAAGCGAATCGTCCTTCAAGGGGAGCCACCGTCGCCAGCGAATCCGCCCCCGGGCTGCGTATTCTATCCGCGGTGTCATCATCCCCGAAAGGATGAGGCATGCACGCAGATCGTCCCACCGCTCGAAGAAAAAACGCCGGGACACTTCGCGGCTTGTATCAAGGAACCGCCCCGCACCGTAGAATTGTTGATCCAAGCGGCTCAGCCAACCAGGTAGCCGCCCGCACCGCACAACTCTCTTTCTCGCCGGACCCAGATGCCGGTGAGAAGTGTTCCATCTCCAGCTCACGACTACCATGGCAAACGACCAGTCAGTATTCAGCCAATCGCAAGCCGGTTCCCTGACACATGATGAGCCGCCGACCGGTCTCGAGCAATGGACCAGCAACAAATCATTCTTCGGACACCCGAGTGGACTCTCCACGCTTTTCGGGATCCGCCCGCTCCTCGTGCTGTTCATGTCCGCAGCGATCATGTCGGGTGGATTCGGCTTCGATCGCACGGTGGCGTCGTCGATCGTCGGCATCTATGCGGCGAGTGTGTACCTGGCATCGTTACCTGGCGGATGGATAGCCGATCGCTGGCTCGGTCTGCAAAGGTCAATCTGGTGGGGCGGCGTATTGATCGCCTGCGGCCACATCGCAATCGCTCTGTCTGCTTTGTTCGCGCATGTCGCTTTCTTCACAGGCCTGGTTCTGATAGTGATGCGATCGTCGGAGATCTGTATCCTGAAGGCGGTGCGAGGCGTGATGCAGGATTTTCGATCTTCTACATGGGCATCAACACCGGCTCGTTGATCGCGCCGCTCGTTACCGGGTTTCTTGGAGAACGAGTCGGTTGGCACTGGGGGTTCGGCGCGGCCGGTCTTGGAATGATCATCGGCCTCATCACGTATCGCGCGCGAGTCAAACCCACACTTGGACCGATCGGCGCCGTGTCGCTGGCATCGCCCGCCGAACAGACCATGGTCCGGCGCATCACACTCGTCGGCGTGGCGATGATCGCCGCACTCATAGTGCTGGTTGCATCAGGTGTGATACACATCAATCCGGTGGCACTCGCCGAACGAATGGGGATTGTGCTGCTCGCACTGGCGGTGGTGTACTTTGGCTACCTGTTCTTCTTCGCGGGTCTCACAACGGGTGAGAAGAAGCGAGTCGGTGTAATCGTCGTACTCTTTGTCTTCGCAGCCATCTTCTGGGCCGGATTCGAACAGGCGCCTACATCGCTCAATCTCTTCGCCCTCGACTTCACCGATCGTACCGTCCTGGGCTGGGAAGTGCCGACGCTCTGGCTTCAGTCTGCTGAGGCGTTCTTCGTTATAACTCTTGCCCCGGTGTTTGCGTGGATCTGGGTGGCACTTGCGAAACGGAAGGTGGATTTATCCAGCCCGGCCAAATTCGCGATCGGCGTCGCATTGCTGGGCGTGAGCTTCGTCGTCATGGTCTTCGCAGCCAACGAGGTGCTGGCTGCATCCACTTCTGGCGGAGTCGTCCGTGTGTCCATGTGGTGGCTCGTTGTCTGTTACCTGTTCCAGGCACTCGGCGAACTATCACTCAGCCCCGTGGGACTGAGTTCAATGACAAAACTTGCTCCACGCAAGTTTGTCGGGCAGATGATGGGCGTCTGGTTCCTTGCGGATTCCATCGGCAATCTTATCGCCGGACTGGTCGGTGGTCACGTGAACAGCAACAACCTCAAGGCGATTCCCCAGCTGTTTCAGGGTACCGCGATAGCTCTGTTCGCCAGTGCCATAGTCTGCGCCATTCTCATTATCCCGATTCGCAACATGATGAAGGAGAAGGCTTCGTCCTGACACACTGAAGCACATCGCGATCGCGCCTGAATGGGGTGATCAGGGCCAGTTGTAAACGGAGTTTGGTATGGCGCGCTCGCGTCCGGTCTGAACGTCGCCCGGCTCGCGCCAGAACCAACGAGTAAAGTCGTGATTCGTAAATCGAATCTCGAACTTGGAGTCACCGCGGTCGTTCAACGGAAATGCGAAGTCAACGCGCCACATGCGTCTCGAGCGCGGCGGGACCGCGGCAAGAATGCCAATACCCGCCGCGTATTTGATATTAGTGTTGACACCAAACGGCGCGTCACCAGCCCAGAGTCGTCCTGCATCGACCCACAAGGCGGCACCGAGCGCGGTCAATTGGCGAATATGTCCGAGTCGGTAGCGATCCTCCATCCGAACCACCATCCGCCGGCCGCCGGCGAGATCGGATGATCCGTAGCCCCGCAGTCCACCCTCCCGGTCGGCGAACCGCAACTGAAACGGCACTCGCTGATCCCATCCACCGCTGAATTCAGCGTCGATGATCGACGTATGCTTCCTGCCGGGATGCGCATACCATGCCGCGCGACCGCTCGCGAGCACACCGTCTGTAGTGTGGGTATCCATGTCGCGACGACGCTCACCCATGAATTCGAGTCCCGCGAAAGAAGCCGGACCTCCGTGCCCGAAATAAAGATCCGTGGACATGAAATAGTCGCGCTCATCCTGGTCTGTAAGCTTGATTCCCCGCCCGATCAATGTGGCGAATTGCATACCGGTCCGTACGTCCTGCGTTCCCTCGACTGCGTCGAAAGCGTGCACCGGCGTATAGGTCAGCCTGCGGAAGCCCAGCAGCAGATTGATGCGGCTGGTTCGATGTTCTGTGTATCTCCCGACCAGCGCCGAGCTCGTGTCCGGTACGATGGCCGAGTCACGTACAATGACTGGCATCCGCCCGGTCCGTTCACGTTCGCGTGAAAGAGTGCCCCCGAGCAGGAAGATGCGATGTGTCCGACCGAAGGCAATGACGCCGCCAGCGTCTGCGTATGCACGCGTGAACTGGAGAGCGGCGGATTCTATCTTCGGTCTCGTAAAGTACACGTATCCACTCGACGATCCCGCCGAAATCCGCCACGAGTTTCGTTGTAGGTCCGTAATGAAGGGGTGACTTACAAGCGCATCCCAACTGCCGCCGATTTCGTTGCGCGAACCTTGCAGCGACAGTTGATACGGGCGGCCGAAAAGCTGGTATTCAACGACGCGCGCCTTGTATGTGTCGCGATAAAAAGCGCTGTTCTGCCAGGCGCCTGTGACCGATAGCGCAGAGCCGGAAAGATTCTCTTCACCGAGGCGCACCCCGCGAACCAAAGGCGCCTTCGACGAAACGTTACCGCCCAGAATGAGCGAGACTTCATCGAACGTGACCACATCGATGTCAACTCCGCCACTGCTGTCCGGCGAAACGATCAGATTGGCGTCGGCAATGAACGGCTGCGCGCGGAGGATGCGCTCCGCCTCACGCAATCTGAAATCGACGCACTTGTCACCGACGCGAATTGGAATCAGACGCGATACGACGTTTGGGCGCGTGGTGGCGTGAAGCTGCGTCGCCAAGCGCACCACCCGTGACGTGAACTTCGTGCCACCAGGCTCGAATGGTGGGTATGTGTGGATATCGATTCGATTGATTATCTCACCATTACACACGGGCGGCACGGGTGCCCCGACCAGGGCAGTATCTGTAATAGTAGATGCCGCCCCTTGCCCCCGTGCCGAAGAAGCACAGATTGCGAGCAGAGCGCACGTCCAACCCGTCCCCCGGTTCCAAAGTGGCTTCATCCAATCCTATTGTAGCAGTTAGCGCGGCGGTACGCAGCGACGGAAATGCTGCCTCGGCTCGGCTCAGGGCGACCTATCTCACCGCACTGGAGAACGCACGGCTCGTACCAACAATCGCGGCACCGTTGCACAATACAGCGGCGGCCGACGCTGTTATGGAGCGGCTGGACGGGCTGGTACTGACCGGAGGTGCCGACGTCAATCCGGCACTCTACGGCGAGCGGCCGCACCCCAAGCTTGGACAGATCTCCGATATTCGCGACGGCTGGGAAATGGCCCTCGCCCGCGCCGCGCAATTTCGGAAAAAGCCAGTCCTGGCGATTTGCCGAGGTGTCCAGATTCTCAATGTCGCGCTGGGCGGCACGCTCTTGCAGGATCTCCCTACCGAGCACCCGAGCGACATAAACCATGACCCTGATCAACCACGCGATTCCCGAACGCATCCGATCGAGCTCGCGACCGAATCACGGCTTGGACGCGCGCTCGGCGTAACGCGCCTCTCGGTGAACTCGATACATCATCAGGCGATCGCGCGGGTTGCACCTGGGTTTCGAATAGTCGCCACGGCACCGGACGGCGTAATCGAGGGCGTGGAATCGGCAGCCGATTCCACATGGTGGTGCGTTGGCGTCCAGTGGCATCCGGAAGAACTGATCTCGACCGAGGAAAACTGGGATCGCGACATATTCGCTGCCTTCGCCCGAGTGCTGCGCGGCAGCGACCGCTGACCATCTCGGAGATCTGGTAGTACGCCGCCAGATACTTTCAGGAGCCGGACACCACCGCGAATATATTCCGGGGTGACTTTGCGATCGCTGCATATAGACGCGGGACGCGCGTGGCGCGGGGGACAGCGGCAAGTCTTCCTGCTGGCGACGGCGCTGCGCGCTGACGGGCGCGAGCCGCTCGTCGTTGGCGCCGGCGGATCGCCGCTGCTGGAAAGGCTCCAGGGCGCGGGGATCGCGACGGCTTCGACCCCAATGCAGTCCGACTGGGACCTCAGGTCTGCGAAACGATTGCGCTCGATAATCAAGGCATGGAAGCCTGACATCGTCCATGCGCACGACGCCCGGGCGCACGCCATCGCACTCATCGCGCTCGCTGGTGACACAACACCGCTGATCGTGACTCGGCGCGTAACATTTCCACTCAAGTCGGTCCGCGTCAAATACGGTCCGCGAGTCACACGATTCATCGCAATATCGAATGCAGTAAAAGCAGCCATGACCCGTTCCGGTGTTGATGCACAACGGATCGATGTGGTATACTCGGGGGTTCCGACTCCGATAGCAACCAATCCGCGTGATTGGCGCGCTGAGCTCGGATGGTCACGCGACACACTGATTGCCGGCGTCGTCGGCGCGATGACTGCGGAAAAGGGAATCGACGCAATTCGGCACATCGCAAGCCAGTTGACCGAGGATGCCGTGGAGCGGACTGGAGTCCTTCTGCTCGGCGGGACCGCACGTGGGCCGGTGCGACTGGGGCCGATCCGGGCGCATCAGTGCGGCTTCGTCGCGGAAATTCACAATGCGATGGCCGGACTCGACATTCTCTGGCACCCGGCAAGTGAGGAAGGACTCGGCACCGTCTTGATCGATGCGCTTGCCCTTGCGGTGCCACCGATCGCCTTCGACGTCGGCGGTGTGGGCGAGATCGTCCAGGATGAGAAAAACGGACTTCTTGTCCCATTTGGTGACATACAGGGATTTGCTGCCGCCCATGACTCGATGCTGCATCCCGTACGAAGGCGACGGCTCGCTGAAGCCGGTCCGAATCGAGCCGCCGTCTTCAGTGTAGAAGCGATGACCGATGGGGTTGAACGGGTGTACCAACGCGTACTAACTACCTAACTTGGGAGTCATGCTTCACATCTGTATTCCGACCTACAACGAAGGCCCGACGGTAGGAGTTCTTCTCTGGCGCATCCGCAAGGTGTTCCAGGAGTATTCTCGCGAGTATGAGGTGATCGTTTATGACGACGGGAGCACTGACGGGACCGCGGCGACGCTTGAGCCCTACTGCAAGGTGCTTCCGCTCACGATTCTGCACGGGAAGCAGCGGGAAGGCTTTGGCCATGCGTTGAATGCGCTTAGCGCAGACGTATCGCGTCGTACCAAGTATCCTCGCCGCGACGCGATGGTCGTGATGCAGGCGGATTTCACCGATCAGCCGGAAGCACTGCCGGAGTTGCTCAAACGGTTCGAGGGCGGCGCCGACATTGTGGCGACAGAGCGCGATCGTGGCGGCATGCCGGCGTCGGTTCGCCGGCTGGCGAAGTTTGGGCCATGGATGGTTCGTCCATTCGTGGCGGCGAAGGACATTACCGATCCGTTCGCATCGTTCAAGCTGTATCGAATCTCGCTGCTGCGCGACTACTTCAAGTCCGCTGGCGACGTACCGCTCGTTACGTCCGATGGGTGGGCCGCGAGTCTGGAGATGTTTCTGAAGCTCAAGTCGTTTGCAAGAAAGACGGAGCAAGTCGCGGTCTCGCCACGGTACGACCTGCGTCCACGCGAGAGCCGCGTGCGGCCATTTGCTGACGCGATGGGTCTTTACCGTGCAGGTCGCGCATCTCACGGTTGGCGGAAGGAAACAACTTCATGAATGGCGCGCTCGTGCGCGCCGCCATCGGAGCAATGCTCGCTACCGCGTTGATCGCATCGGCACAAGCGCCCGCGACAGCGCTGCATGCGTCCAGCGACTCTGCGATACTGATCGACGCGCAGGATTCCTCGCTGAGCGTGCCGTTCAGCGTCGGCGAGCGGGCCGATTACGATGTGAAGTTCGGCGCACTCAAGGTCGGATCGGCGAGCACCATCGTAAAGAGCATCGAAGATGTGCGTGGTATCTCGGCATGGCATACCGTGTTTCAAGTGAAGGGCGGCACCTTCTTCTTTCGCGTCAACGACGTTTTCGAGAGCTGGATAGATCGCGCGAACTTTTCGTCACTGCGATTTTATCAGACTCAGCAGGAAGGATCCAACGAACGGCAAAAGCGTTACGAGATATATCCGGATCGCGCGATGTATACGGAGATGGACAAGGACCCGCCACGCGATCACCCGGGCGTGAAGAATCCGCTGGATGACGGTTCGTTTCTGTTCTTTGTCCGCACGTTGCGGCTGGAAGTTGGTCGCACATATGTCTCGGAGCGCTACTTTCGCCCTGAGGTAAATCCGATTCGGATTAGGGTGTTGCGGAAGGAGACTATCGAGGTACCAGCTGGCAAGTTCGATTGCATAGTGGTACAGCCAGTCATCAAGACAAAGGGAATATTCTCGGAGAACGGTAACGCCGAGGTCTGGCTTTCAGATGACAGCAGGCACGTAGTCGTGCAGTTGAAATCGCAACTGTCATTCGGGTCTATCAACCTTTACCTGAAATCGTACAAGCCGGGCCGCTGACACCAGGCTGACATGGCGGCGCGTGCATCGTCCGCGCTCGTCTACCATCAAGCCGATTTCGTTCCGAACCGGCGCGTCAATCCCGCCGCAAATGCAGCAAGATTGACGCGACTATAGCGGCTGTATGGATCCCCGCTTCCGCGGGGATGACAGATTTAATATCTGTCGAACGACTTGCGCTGAAACTGGCTCCGTAGCATGGTCGCGGTGTTCGGACTGACGAGCCGAATAACGAGATACGCGACTCCTCCGACAAGGGCGACCTTGATCGCGAAGCCCAGGACTGCCATGGCGAGCCCAAGAACGATTCCGAGTACGATGCCGCCAACTATGAGCGCGATGCCGAGAAAGAAGATGGTGCGCAGCATGGCCGAATCTCCGTTTAGAATAGTACTGAGCAGGAACGCTCGACCCGTATCCCGGGGTAGGTTCCTACACCACTTCGACACCAGCGAGGCCCGATATGGTTGCTGACGTGACGGTGGTCGGTACTGGAATCATAGCTCTGACCGCAGCTATTGAGCTCGCCGACCGGGGATTCAGTGTCAGGGTTGTGGGAACGACTCATTCCGGGAACGCATCGTCAGCGGCGGGTGGGATGCTGGCACCTTCTATTGGCCGAGCGCCCGGTTCGGCACAGGACTTCATGGTGGCGTCACGGGACCGATATCCGGGATTCGTAGCGAGCCTGTCGGAGCGGAGCGGAATGCGGGTGCCTTTGAACACCGAGGGGATTTTCGAGGTGGCATTTTCGAGCTCCCAGGCAGAGTCTCTGCAGCGTTCGATCGATCGTCCGTCCAGGTGGGCGACGGAGACTGAACTGACCCTTGAGGAACCTGCGCTGGACGCTGCGTTCGGCGCAGTTTTCCATCCCTTGGACGGCGCCGTCGATCCCCCGCTGCTGCTCGACGCGCTCAGCTCGGTTGTCGCCTCGCATCCGCGGATCACTACATCACGCGAAGACTGCTCGGAAGTACGCGCTACCGACTCCGAATGCGCGGTGCTTACGAGTATGGAAAACCGGTTTACGTCCGATTACGTCGTTCTGGCAGCGGGCGCATGGACGCCATTGATCATCGGCGCGGGGGCCTCGGTGGAAAGCGTCTCGCCCCTGCGGGGGCAAATGATTGCGTTCGACGGCATGCACGTCCGCCACGTCGTGTGCGGAGCGGATGCGTATCTCATACCGCGCAGAGACGGGTTTACCGTTGCTGGCGGAACAATGGAACACGCCGGCTTTGATTCGAGCACCACACCGGAGGGAATCGCGTCGATCCGCGACCGCGCGGCAAGACTCTGCCCCGCCCTGAAGACCTCCCCAATACACCTTAGCTGGGCCGGCCTCCGGCCAATCACGCCAGATCTCCTGCCGATCATCGGGCCCGACCCGGATCGCTCGCGCGTCATTTACGCTTGCGGTCATTCGCGTAACGGGATTTTGCTCGCGCCACTGACTGCGGAGGCAGTCGCTGATATCATCGCTGGTATTACACCGCGCCATGATATGACTCGAACGCCATAGGGCAGAACCCCTTCCAGAACGCAAGCCGTCGTGGCTCAAGGTAAGGGCGCCCGGCGGTCCCAATTACACGCGGCTCACGCAGATGATGCGCGAGCTGAAACTCCATACCGTGTGCGAGGAGGCCCATTGCCCGAACATCGGCGAGTGCTGGGAACACGGTACGGCGACCTTCATGATCCTCGGCGACGTGTGTACACGCAATTGTGCTTACTGCGCCGTCGCGCACGGCAGACCGGCGTCATACGATATCGCTGAACCGGTTCGCGTGGGTGAAGCCGTAGCCGAATTGCGGCTGCGTCACGCGGTGATCACATCGGTTGACCGCGATGACCTGCCCGATTTCGGCGCGTACATCTTCGCAGAGACTATCCGTCAGATAAAACAGAAGCTGCCGGGCTGCTCGGTCGAGGTTCTGGTCCCGGATTTTCAGGGCAACCGTGACAGTATCGCGACGGTACTCGAAGCCGGTCCGGACATCTACAATCACAATACCGAAACGGTGCCGCGGCTCTACAAAAAATGCCGCCCTGGCGGCCGGTATCCGCGTGTCATGGAGATCTTCCGGACAGCGAAAGAACTGGCTCCGGACATCCCCACAAAAAGTGGGCTCATTCTGGGGATGGGAGAGACTCTGGAAGAAGTCGAGCTCGTAATGCGGGATTTGCGCGAAGTCGATGTCGACATCCTGACGCTCGGACAATATCTGCGGCCATCTGAAAGTCACATTCCGCTGGACCGTTACGTCACTCCTGCAGAGTTTCGCGAGATGTACGACATCGGCATGTCGCTCGGCTTCAGACATGTCGAATCGAGCCCACTGACTCGCAGCAGCTACCACGCCTGGGAGCAGGTCCAGGCGGCGGGAGTCAGCTGAGCTGCGAATCGAACATGTCCGTGTTTCAACCGTGGCTGGATCGACGGCCACGCGCCCGCGCGCTTTGGCGCTGTATCACTCTCACAAGTCTGGCGTCCGGCTCAACGAGCTGGTAAGCGGCCCCAGCTTCTAGTATCACTTGCACGTATAAGGGTCATGGCTAAGAAAAACATATCAAGTCCGGCAAGTCCGGCAGTTGAGAGCGCTGCAGCAGGCTCCAGCGCTCGAGACACTGCAGTTGGATACATGCATTCGATGCTGTTGCAGCGTCGATTCGAGGAGAAGAGCGCCGAGGCGTATGCGATTGGAAAGATCGGCGGCTTCTGTCATCTATACATCGGTCAGGAAGCCGTGTCGACCGGAACATTGTCCGTTCTGCGGCCGGACGACTATGTGATCACTGCGTATCGCGATCACGGACTGGCGCTGATACGTGGGATGACACCACGTTCAGTGATGGCGGAGCTGTTCGGACGCGCTGCGGGCTGTTCGGGCGGCAAGGGCGGCTCGATGCACCTGTTCGACAGCAAGTTGAATTTTCTGGGCGGGCATGGAATCGTGGGTGGCCATCTGCCTATTGCGACCGGGGTTGGCTTTGCGATATCGTATCGTGGCGGCGACCAGGTTTGCGTCTGCTTCTTTGGCGAAGCCGCTGTAAACATCGGTGCGTTTCACGAAGCGCTCAACATGGCATCGCTCTGGAATCTGCCCGTAGTGTTCATCATCGAGAACAACCGGTACGGAATGGGGACAGCGATTTCCCGTTCGACTGCGCAGCAGGATGTGGTAAAGCGCGCCGCTGCATACGCGATGATCGGTACGTCGGTAGATGGTCAGGATGTGTACGCTGTGCATGACGAGATGGCGGCGGCGATAGAGCGCGCTCGGAAGGAGCATCGCCCGACACTGGTTGAAGTTCGGACAACGCGCTTCATGGGACACTCGATGTCCGACGCGGCGAGCGGAACGTATCGATCCAAACAAGAGCTGGACGAGAGCATGGAACGCGACCCGATTCAACTTCTGAAGAAGAAGATGCTCGCCGACGGTTCATTGACGGAGGAACACTTCGCGACGCTGGACGAAGAGGCGAAGGCCGCGGCACAGGACGCGTGGGACTTTGCTGACGCAGCGCCAGAGCCAGCTCCAGAAGAACTGTTCACACACGTGTTGAATGACGAATCGGCTACTGACACCGCTGGATATGCGGAGGCCGGCCGATGACCGTGATGACATACCGCGATGCGCTCAATCAGGCGCTGCGAGAGGAATTGAAGCGCGACGATTCCGTCTTCCTCATGGGCGAGGAAGTCGCCGAATACAATGGCGCGTACAAGGTGTCGCGCGGCCTGCTTGATGAATTCGGACCGAAGCGTATTGTCGACACTCCCATCACTGAACTCGGATTCGCAGGCGTCGGCGTTGGCGCCGCAATGGTAGGACTGCGTCCGATCATCGAGTTCATGACGTGGAATTTTGCGCTTCTTGCGCTTGACCAGGTTGTGAACGCTGCAGCGAAGATGTCGTACATGTCGAATGGCCAATTTCCAATACCGATGGTGTTCCGCGGCCCCAACGGCGCTGCGCTTCAGCTAGGGGCACAGCATTCGCAGGCGTGGGAAAGCTGGCTTGCACACATCCCGGGGCTCAAGGTGGTGACACCGGGAACGCCTGCCGACGCAAAAGGCCTCCTCAAGGCTGCGATCCGCGACAACAATCCGGTGATCGTGCTCGAGGGTGAGATGTTGTACAACACGAAGGGCGAGGTTGATGAAAATCCCGATCTCATCGTGCCAATTGGCAAGGCGGAACTGAAGCGCGAGGGCGAGCATTGTACGATCGTCACGTTCGGCAAGATGGTGCTGGTTGCGCTTCAGGCTGCAGACCAGCTCGCAAAGCAGGGCGTGAATGTGGATGTGGTCGATCTTCGTACGGTCCGCCCGATGGATGTTGATGCGATCGCAAATTCGGTGGCGAAGACGAATCGCGCCGTTGTCGTAGAGGAAGGGTGGGAAGTTTGCGGTGTCGGCGCGCAGATCGTCGACTACATCCAGCGAGAATGCTTTGACGACCTCGACGCGCCGGTAGTGCGGGTGCATCAGGCTGATGTCCCGATGCCTTACGCCAAGAATCTCGAAAAGCTTGCCAAGCCGGACGCAGCCAAGGTTATCGCCGCGGTGAAGCGCGTCATGTACCTCGGAGACTAGACGACCATGGCTACAAAAGTATTGATGGAGGCGCTGTCACCCACGATGGAAGAAGGGCGCCTCGTGAAGTGGCTGAAGAACGAAGGCGATCAGGTGAAGACCGGTGACGTTCTCGCCGAAGTTGAGACTGACAAGGCGGTGATGGAGCTGGTCGCACGCGGAGATGGCGTGTTGCGCAAGCGACTCGCGAACGAAGGTGATTCTTCAGCTGTCGGCACGCTGCTCGGCGTCGTAGCGGCGCCGGACGAAGACATCTCTGCCCTTGTCAACGCAGCGGGGCCAAAACCAGTTGCGTCCGACACGACTACGCAGCCAATCGGCAAGCCAGCTGACGCTGGCGATGTGATTGCGAAGGCGAAGGAGTTCGAAGGCGTGACTTCGATGCCTGCCGCGCCTCGGCAATCGCAGGGGGAAGCATCCACACCGCCTCAGGAGCGTGAGCGACGTGGTGGTCAGCGAATCGACACTTCCGCTCACACGGGCAGCGGCACTGCAACCGCATCGTCCGCTCGGCCGAGATCTTCACCGCTCGCACGACGGCTCGCGTCGGAACGTGGTGTCGATCTCGGCTCCGTCCGTGGCTCTGGCCCCGGCGGTCGGATAGTCAAGCGGGATATCGAACAGGCACCTGCGGCTGCGGCATCGTCGCACGCGGCTGGCGCACGCCCGGCGCGCGTTGGCGATTACCAGGACATTCCGCTTACGCTGATGCGAAAGACGATCGCGAGACGACTGGCGGAATCAATTGGCCCGATTCCGACGTTCTATCTGACGGCGGAGTTCGACATGACTCGCGTCGCAGAGTTGCGCGCGGCAATGATCGCTCAGGGCGCGGAGTTCAAGGTGTCGTTCAATGACATCCTGATCAAGGCGACCGCGACTGCACTCGAACAGCACCCGGAAGTGAACGCGCACTGGACTGGCGATGCCATTCGTCAGTTCAACCGTGTTCACATCGGCATGGCCGTCGCTGTAGAAGACGGTCTCATTACCCCGGTCATCTTCGACGCAAACGAAAAGGGTCTGGCAGACATCGCAGCGGAAGCAAGGGCGTTGGCGAGCCGCGGCCGCGAGCGTAAGCTCAAGCCCGAAGAGTATACCGGCTCCACTTTCTCCATCTCGAACCTCGGGATGTTCGGTATCGATCAGTTCACAGCGATCATCAATCCACCGGAAGCGGGAATCCTCGCGATTGGTGCCGTTGAGGACAAGGCGGTCGTGGTAGACGGCGCCGTAGTCGTTCGCAAGCGCCTTCGCGTGACGATGAGCTGCGACCACCGGGTGATCGACGGAGCGACCGGGGCGCGGTTCCTTCAGACGCTGCGTCGCATGATTGAAAATCCACTGATGCTCGTCTTTTAGTGCGCCAACCGGCTGGCGTTACCGCATATAGCAACGCGTTGCTTCAGGCAACGCGACGGGCACTCTGACCTTATCTGGGAACTTCCATGTCTTCTTTTGATGTGATCTTCATTGGCGGCGGTCCCGCTGGCTATGTGGGCGCTATTCGATGCGCGCAACTCGGCATGTCTGTCGCCGTCGTGGAGCGCGAGGGCCTGGGTGGAACATGCGTCCTCTGGGGCTGCATACCGGCGAAGGCGCTGCTTGAGTCGGCGTATATCGCCGAGAAGCTCAAGAAGGGTGCCGAATTCGGCGTGACTGCTGGTGAGGTCAAGCTCGACTACGGCGTGGCCGTCAAGCGTTCGCGCGGCGTAAGCACTCAGAACTCCAAGGGAGTCGAGTTCCTGTTCAAGAAGAACAAGATCACGTGGCTCAAGGGTGATGGACGGACAACGTCAAAGAACTCGGTCACGGTCAAGTCCGCTGATGGAAAGGAAGAAAAGCACGACGCGCGCAAGGCCGTCTGCATCGCGACCGGTTCGCGCGTGAAGGGGCTGCCTCAGGTGGGTCTTGAGCTGAACAAGACAACTGTTCTGTCATCGGACGAAGCGCTCATTCTTGAAAAGGCACCGAAGACCATGGCGATCATCGGTGCTGGTGCCGTCGGTTGTGAATTCGCGGATGTGTTCGCCGCGTTCGGCACTCAGGTAACGATCATCGAAGTTGCGAGGCAGCTGCTGCCACTCGAGGACGACGATGTCGGCGCAGAGCTTGCGCGCTCGTTCAAGAAGCGCGGTATTACACTGCTAACCAATGCGAAACTGGGCGACGTGAAGATCGGGAAGAACTCGGTCAAGTTCGTTGTGGATGTCGCTGGTACGAAACAGGACGTTGAAGTCGAGAAGGTACTGGTTGCAGCGGGCCGCGCCCCAAACATTCAGGATATCGGCGCAAAGGAGCTCGGCGTGGCGCTCACTGAACGCGGCTTCATCAAGATCAACGAACGGATGGAGACATCGGTCAAGGGCGTCTTCGCAATCGGCGATGTCGCAGGGCCGCCCATGCTCGCACACAAGGGCGAGCGCGAAGGGATCGTATTCGCCGAGTATCTGGCAGGTCAGCCGCACGTGCATGACGTGAACTACGGTAACATCCCGAACGCCACTTACTGTCATCCTGAAGTCGCCTCGATCGGCAAGACAGAGCGCGAGCTCAAGGAAAAGAAGATCGAGTACAAGGTCGGCAAGTTTCCCTTCTCCGCGAATGGCCGCGCTCGCACTTCGGGCGAGACGGAGGGTTTCGTGAAGATCCTTTCGGATCCCAAGTACGGCGAGATTCTTGGCGCGCACATCATCGGGTCGCACGCGACGGAGATCATTCATGAGCTCGCTGTCGCCCGGGAGAATGAATTCACGGTCGAGGAAGTCGAGCTTGCGATTCACGCACATCCAACCCTTTCCGAAGCAATCTCCGAGGCGACACTTGATTCGCTCGGCAAGATGATACACGCGTAGCAATGGCAGAAAGGGAGTTGCTGGTACTGAACCTCGGCGAGCGATCGTACGCCGAGGTTCTTGCATTTCAGCGGGACGCTGCGGCGCGGCGGATTTCGGGAGAGATCAATCAGGATCTGCTTGTGCTGGTGGAACATCCGCCCGTCGTGACGCTTGGCCGGAAGAAGGCCGACAACAAGCTTCCGGTGACGGAGGACTACCTGCGTTCGCGCGGCATAGAGTTGTTCGAAGTAGAGCGCGGCGGCGGTGTAACATTTCACGGGCCTGGCCAGTTGGTTGGCTATCCGATCTTCGATCTGCAGCGACACAAGCTCGACCTCCACTGGTATCTCCGTCAGGTGGAAGAAGCGTTGATTCGGACGCTCGCCGTGTACGACATCGCGGCTGAGCGGAACGCGGGATTCACAGGCGTGTGGACTGGCGGGCGGAAGATTGCATCGATTGGCGTGCACGCGCGTAACTGGGTAACGTGGCACGGGTTCGCGCTCAACGTCACGACGGATTTGTCGTACTTCAACATCATGACTCCGTGTGGGATCGATGGTGTGGTGATGACGTCGGTGAGTCGTGAGAAGCCAGGGGCCGAGGTCACGTTGGAGAGCGTCGCTGATGAGACGGCGCGGCAGTTCGCGGAGTTGTTCGGACTGGAGTCGAGGGTGGTGGGAGCGGTTTAGGTGCCACCCGGGCGTTAAGGCAAAATGGATTCCCGCTTTCGCGGGAATGACGACGCGCTGCGGGAATGACGATGAGCTGCGGGAATGACGGCTGTTCCCGCGGGATAGCGTCGCCCCGCTTCGGGTATATTTCGGGTATGACGCACAACAACCGCGACTTCTCGGCGGAGTTGAATGCCGACCAACTCGCTGCGGCGACGCATGGCGACGGGCCGTTGTTGATCGTGGCTGGTGCTGGGAGCGGCAAGACGCGAACGTTGGTGTATCGGGTCGCGCATCTGGTCGAGCGCGGTGTTCGCCCGGAGAGGATTCTGCTGCTGACCTTTACCCGGCGCGCAGCTCACGAAATGTTGGGGCGCGCCGAGCGGTTGATAGGCAGTGCCAGCCGGAATGTTCAGGGTGGGACGTTTCACGCGACAGCGCACAGGCTGTTGCGCCGATTTGGGCCCGCTGCCGGTCTTCCACGCGATTTCAGCATCATGGATCAGGGTGACTCGGCGGATCTCATGCAGATCTCGCGAGCTGCGCTTGGTCTGGGGGCAGGCGCGAAGCGGTTCCCGAAGAAGGAGACGCTTCAGCACGTGTATTCGCGTCATGTCAACACCGGTATTGCGATGGAAGACATTGTTCGCGAGGAGTATCCGCGGTTCATCGAATACATCCCCGATTTCACGCGGCTCTACGCGGACTACACGCTTCGCAAGCAGGAACGCAATCTCGTCGATTACGATGATCTGTTGTTGCTTTGGGCGATGCTGCTCGAAGCGAGTCCCGAGATTGCAATGGACATTGCGGGGCTTTATGAACACATTCTGGTGGACGAATATCAGGATACCAACGCCCTTCAGGCGCGCATACTCCGCGGCATGGCGCGCGCGCACTCGAACATCACGGTTGTTGGCGATGACGCGCAGAGCATCTATTCGTTTCGCGGTGCAACAATCCGGAATATTCTGGACTTCCCTGTTCAGTTCCCTGGGACCCGGGTCATAACGCTGGATCGTAACTACCGATCGACGCCCCAGATTCTCGAAACGAGCAATACGCTCATCGCGGAGGCGGGCGAACGGTTTACCAAGACTCTGTGGACGGATCGAAGCAGCGCCGAGCGAGTGACCCTGGTCACCGCGCGCGACGAACCACAGCAGACGCGTTACGTCGTTGACCGTATCCTGGAGCTGCACGAGGAAGGCACCGCGCTCAGGAATATTGCGGTACTCTTCAGAGCTGGATACATGTCGGCCGATCTTGAAATAGAGCTTTCCAACCGGAAAATCCCATTCGAGAAATGGGGCGGCCTCAAGTTCCTGGAGGCGGCGCACGTCAAGGACGTGCTCGCGTTTTTGCGCGTGCTCGAGAACCCACGCGACGAGGTAAGCTGGTACAGACTGCTTCTGCTGCTTCCGGGCATTGGAGAGGCAACAGCGCGGGCCGCGATGGACGCTCTGGCAGCCGCGGCGTGGGACTCCGCAGCTTTCGGTGGGTATTCACCCCCACCGAGAGCGCGCGCGGCGCACACAGCGCTTGTGGCGCTGCTGAGGACGCTTCGCGAAGCGCCGGAAACCCCCGACGCGGCTGATGCGCGGGTTGCACGTGAGATCGGCCACGTGCGTGGCATGTACGACGCAATCGTGCGCGATCGATACGATCGACCGGAACCAAGGTTGGCCGACCTCGACCAGCTCCAGACGATCGCGTCCGGTTTCCCCGACCGCACGAGCTTTCTGTCTGCCCTAGCCCTTGAGCCACCGAGTGCGACGCAGGACTTTGCTGGCGCATCGGGCGACAGAGAGGATGATGCTCTCGTTCTCAGTACGGTGCACTCGTCCAAGGGCAAGGAATGGGATGCGGTGTTCATCATCTCAGCGGTAGATGGCCTGTTCCCGTCAACCCGGGCACTAGGGAGCGAGGAGGAGTGCGATGAGGAGCGTCGGCTCATGTATGTCGCGATGACCCGCGCGAGAAATCATCTCGCTGTAGTGCATCCTTTGAGTTCCTATGGTAGCAGGCGCGGAGCGGACTATTCGCTGACGCAGTTGTCGCGGTTCGTGGATCAGAAGGTTCGGGCGACGATGGACCGTGTAGCGCTCGGGGCTGATGACATGCCGGCCAAACCAGAGGCTGAGCTCACTACGAAGCCGACAGTCGACCTGCGGGCGCTTCTGAGAGGCCGGTTCGGGGCGTGATGGGCGCGGCGAGGGGCGCGGCGAGGGGCGACGACGCTACCATCCTTTCACCGAAAGCCGAATCCTCCTCAAACAATTCGCTGACACGGGAGCTTCTTACCCATTGCGCCTACGGGCATAGATTTTATCGATATGGCGCAATGCCAGATGTTTTCATCCTCAAACTGCCGGAGAGACACATGAACAGGAAATCGCGTGCGGTCACTGCAGCGGCCGTCGTTGCAGTTTGCACCGCGTGCGCCACGCAGACGACGGGCACACCAACGAACCTGACGCCCATGGAAGCGATGTGGTCCGCACCAATTCAGCCGACGAACCAGAATAGCGGAATGGTAGGTGCTTCAAGGCGCACGATGATCAACGGGGATGTCAGAATGGTGGCTGACAAGGATTTCCCGCAACGGACCGAGGTCCACATCACAATCGGGACTCCTGCCACTAATTCGACAGTAAGCTGGGCGCTGCTTCCGGATCGCTGCGGCAGCGGCGGCTTGCCGGTTCTTCCGGTAAACGCGTTTTCGCCGATCGAGGTTGGACCGAGCGGCCGGGGTGAGGTGACGGTTGTAATACCGTTCACCCTGCCCACCACCGGCAGTTACCACGTCAATATTTTCGAGGGACAAAAGGCGGAACTGGCCGACGTTCAGGCTTGTGCGCAGCTGAAGTTGCAGGCGAAATGATCTGAATCTGGTGTTGCGGCTCAGTGAGCCGCGCAACACCACACGAGAAAAGAACGGCGCGGTGAAATTCACCGCGCCGTTCTTTTTTCTAAACCAGCCTGGAGCCAGGTCTAGTGATCCGGATTATTCGGGCCACCGAACGTGTAGACTGGAAGACCATCTGTCTCCAGCTCCTTGGCGGGAACCGGGAGGTGCAGAGGCGTCTGCGGCTGCAAACCGTTGATACGGCGACGGTTGTAATACGCCAGGCCGGGGCCGGTTGCGAACAGTTCGATACTCTGCTCGTACTGGATTGCGGCGAGCAGTGCTGGTGCGCCAGCACCTGCCGACACGGGGGTCAGGTTGCCGCGACCAACGCGGGTATTGTTGATCAGCGTTGCAGCCTCAGCGAGGTTGCTGCCGAGACGCACATCAGCTTCCGCGATCAGGAGGTCGTTCTCGGCCTTTCTGATCATTGGGTACGGCCCAATCTGTTGCGTGGCAGCGTCGGAATCATACCCGTAAGGGAGTTCGCGAGCATAAGCCCAGCTGCTGAAGTGATAGCATCCACGTGCCGACGAGAACGGAATCGAGCTCTGGAACGCAAAGTCCGACGCCAGACGAGCATCCGCCGAAGTCGCTCTTGGCGGGGTGGCGCAACTCGGAAATTCCACTGGCGAGTTTGGATCCATCTCGTGGATGACGCGCATGTCCACACGCGTCCAGCTCGGTGTATTGGCATACGTAGCCCAGTCGGTCCACCAGTTGTTGTAGTCGCCGATTGGAGCGAAATCGTGGTCGATCCCCTTGACGGCATAGGCCCGAACCCGAGCCCAGTCAACCGCGTCTGTTTCGGACTGCATGCGCGGCGTGTACGCGAGGAGCTGCGCTGCCATCGTGTTGAGCAACTGGTTGAAATTCGCGGCCGTCATGTTGATTGCCGTGAAATACGTGTCCGGAATCTGCCACGTCTTGCCAGCCGACAAAGCGATCGCCTGGTCAAGCTTGGCAAGTGCCGCAGTCGCAACATCCTTGTAAGGGCTGAACGTTGCAGGTGCCGGAATTGGCGAGTTTTCATCAATGATGAATCCCTTATCAAAGATGAGAGCGATATTGCTCAGCGTGGCGCCCTGCAGGAAACGGCCGATCGCCGCGTATTCATCGCTCACGTCCGTCGATCCGTCCATGATCTTGACGCCACGTGCGAGAGCCTTGAGACCGTCGTCCGCCTGACCCAGGATGGCGTAGTTAAACCGCCATGGATCATTGGCAACGGCGCCGTCACCCGCCGACGAGCTGTTGTTATACGCAATGCGCGGCTCGTTGGAGTTGAAGCGCATTCCGAAGTTGCCGTAGCTCGACGTCAGTTCGTCCGCCATAACGGACATCGCCATTCCTGGGTCGACGTTATTGCTATCGAGGTACCAGAGGCGAATGCCCCCGCCGATAAGCGTCTGCACGTCGCCGGCGTTCGAGACTGCACGCGCGGCATCTGGCGCGTTCAGATCGGCGATCTTGAGGTCGGTGTTGCAGGCGGTCGTAGCTACGGCCGCCAGCAACATCGCTAATTGCTTCGATGTTTTCATTTAGATGTGCCTCGGGGTCAAAAGTCTAGCTGAATCTGGCCTGCAACCTGACGGAACGTCGGGTAGCGGAAGCCATCAAGACGCAGATTCGGATCGCCGTTGCTTGCTGCTTCCGGATCCATTCCAGAGTACTTGGTCCAGGTGTGCAGGTTGCGACCGATCAGAGAAATCTTTGCCCCGCGAATCGTATTGCCCAACCCAATCTGAGAGATGAAGCGTGTGCCCAGATCGTAGCTGAGGGAAAGCTCGCGCAGCTTTGCGTAAGTGCCGTTCTCTACGAAATAACTGTCTGCGTCAAGCGCGTTGTAGAACCCGTTCGTGTACAGGTCGTACGCGTGCTTGGACCCCTGTGGCCGACCAGACTGGTCGATATCACCGGAGCGCAGATCCTGGAACATCCACTGCTTGCTGAAATTGTAGATCTGTCCACCCTTGGAACCGTCAATCAAGCCGTAGAGCGTGAATCCCTTGTAATGAATGGTATTCGCGAAACCCCACACGAAGTCGGGCTGGCCTTCCATGATCTTGACCGTGCTGTTTCCGGTCTTGTCGACATACTTGACAGGCGTTTCACTTGGCAGGCCGATCGAAGCTGTCTTGACGACGTAGCCTAGATCGTTGACCGAGTAAACCTTCTTCAGTGAGTCGAGCGAGACTCCTGCGTTCGCAGGGTTGTCCAGCAACTGACTGACCTGAGTGTCAAAGCGAGTTCCATAGATCACGCCCATATCCTCGCCCTGGCGATAGTAGAATATCGCCTGACCCTGGCTGCCACTTCCCACCTGGAACGGAGGCGCGCCCAGTTGATCGATGTGCTGCCTGGTGCGGGACGCCGTCAGTGTGAAGTTGTAGTTGAGGTCGGTACCCTGAATGACGCGAGTATTGAGGGATCCTTCCAGTGTCCGTCCAGCGATGGTTGCCGCGTTCTGAACCTGGCTGCTGTAACCACCGGTGAGTGCGACGGACAGCGGCACAGGTAGGAATGCGCCAGTCGTCCTACGCTCAGAGCTGACAATCTCTGCGTCGAATCGGTTGAGGAAGGTTGCGTTGATACCGCCTTCCGTTTCCCGCTGGACTGCAGGCTGCAGATCCGGATTACCAACTGTGGCCTTTGAAATCGTACCGCTACTCACCGAGTACGTCTCGTACTGATTGGAGAATGACGGACGAAGTCCAGCCGTTCCGACCGCGTAGCGAAGCTTCAACTCCTGGAACCCCGGGATATCAAAATCCTGGGTGACGCGCCACGCGCCAGAGAGGCCGAAGAAGTTTTTCCAACGCGCCGCCGTACCGAAGAGCGACGATCCATCACGACGCCCCACGATCTGTGCGAGGTAGCGATCCTGGTAGTTAAAGCCCTGCGTGATGTAAAAATCGTTGGCCCGAATCGTCTGCTGAGAGGATCCTGACTGAAGTGTGGTCGGATCCATCGCGTTGAACGTTGGAACGCCACCGACATTGAATTTGCGACCTGAAGTGTTGAACGCTTCGTAGTCGTCCTGTTCCGCGAGGTAGGTCAACCTGGTGGTCGAAGCGAGGTTCCAGAAGTCGTGCGTGGCAGTGGTGTTAAGCTGAATGTTGGTCGAAAAATCCTTGTCTGTGGAAGCGGACAGGCTGCCTGGCCCTGGGGTTCCCGAGTCATTCAGATATCCACGGTTCTGCAAGGAGGTGCTGTAGTTATTGGCGTGGTCCGCGCCGTAGCTGCCATCGACACTGAGCCACGTAGTTGGGCGGAAGCGCGCGGTGAAGGAGCCGAGAAGACGCTGGTTCTCATTCACAGTGGCTGTGTTCGCCAGTCCGTACAGCGGGTTGCCACGATCGTTCGTTGCAAACGACTTCGGCATGTCCGGGTTATAACGGACCGGGTCATTTGGTCCGTTCGGGCGCTCGAGATTGAGATCCGGTGGTGATTGCAGCAATGCGAAGAAAACACCGGTACCCGTCTGGCTGCCGTCGTCAGTGGAGTGACCGTACAGAAGGCTCGCAGAGAGGTCAAACTTCGCTGTAACAGTCTGGTCGACGTTCAAGCGCACGTTCTGTCTGCGGTACCCCTGCACAATTGGAAGAACACCGGGGTCGACATCACGCGAGAAAGACGAGAAGAAGTTCGTCTTGTCCTGACGGTACCCCATGCTGATGTAATCAGACTCGTACGAGCGGTTCGGGAGCCAGGTCTGGAGCTGATTCCTGAACTGGTTGTCACCAGTTGACGGGAACGGATTATCCGCATAGTGGTCCGGCTTGATGACGCGATTGCCACCAGCATTGACGAGGATCGAACCATCCGGAGCGAGGACGTACGGATGGTGCTCCATCAATGGAATGAAGTGACCAACCGACGACGTACCGAGTTCTGTGCGACCCGTGATTGCGAGCTTGCCTTCGGCCAGCGATTTGCCGCGGTTGGTCGTGATGGCGATAACGCCATTCGCCGCCTGCGAACCGTAGGTGTTCGCCGAAGCTGCACCCTTGAGAATTTCCATCGAAACGATGTCGGATGCTGAGATACCTTCCATACCGTTGGTGCTGATAACTCCGTCGATAACGACGAGCGGAGAATTATTACCAAGGCCGAGGTTGGTCGCACCGCGCAGCTGAATCGAAGCGGTCTGACCTGGGGCACCGTTAGTCGACATGACGATTGCGCCAGGAACCTTGCCCGCGAGCGCCGCGATTGGATCGGACGCTGGAACGTTCTTGATCTGATCTTCACTGACCTTGGTGATCGAGATCGTTGTGTTCTTGAGCGATGTGGCGCCGGCAACACCGGTCGTCACAATCTCGTTAAGTCGGGTGACATCCTGTACAAGCGTGAAATCGACAGTCTGGCTCCCGGATACCAGCGTAATCTGCTTGGTGACCGGGCTGAAGCCGATTCGGCGAGCAGTCAGCGAAACTGCGCGGCCAGTGATGTTCCGGTTGGAGACGCGAAACGTGTACGTGCCTTCAACCGTAGTCGCGGTTCCTGCATTGAGTGACGTAATGATGATGCTGGCGCCCGCTATGGGTTGGCCCTGTGCATTCGTAACCTTACCCGTTACCGTCGCGCCGTCTTGCGCCTGCGCTACCGGAGCGGCAGTCGCCAGCGCAAACAGTGACGCGGTCAGAGCGATTAGCCGATAGGCTAATGGTGTTCTCATGATCGACCCCTTATGAGATGATTCAGTGCCCGTCCCGCACCTTGACGCTGGACGGAGGAGTAAACTATTGGCCGCGATCGGACGTCTAACCTTTAAAGCGATCTCGCGAACCGAAAAACGACTGGCCAAAAGACAGATCTTTTTCACGCACCTCCGCGTCTGAAATTAGGAACCACCGGCGCACCACGCCCTACAACGTGGTACGGCGCCGCGTACGCGCGTTCGCGCGTTTAGATAAAGAACTTGCTTGCGCGATACAATACGACATCTCCGGTCGATGTCAAGCAAGCAATTCGTAATCACTACTGGGCCTCGTTGTCGGTTTTCGGACTATTTGCCTCTTTAACTTCGACCCCGAAGAATCCAGCTTGGGTTTCCGGCAAGAAATGATAGGGTGGCAGCCTGCGTAATTCGGGCTGAATGACTGATCGGGCCTGGGCCCGCCCCGATACTTGCCGAATGCCTAGTTACCCACCGGCGGCGTCGGCGGCGGCGTCGGCTTCGATGTGCCATTTCCGTTAATGTTTATGCCTGTTGCCAGGATGGCTATTCCGGCGACCACCCCTAGCACTACCCAGACAGTCGACGCAACGGCCAGTTTTCTCGTCGACACGGAATCGTACGCCGCGCGAGGAAGCGTCACATTGATCCCGTCGCGGGGTGCAGATATGCCGGATAGAAACTGTGCGTCAGTCAGATTCACGTGAACGCCGGCTGCGTCATTGGACACATACTTGCCCCGCACCGCGGCAACGCTATCGCCCACGTTCTGCGACAGGAGTTGCCGACCCGATGGCGTGATTGCCACCGAAACTACATCTCCCTCGTGAAGATCCGAGATCGGCCGCGCGTTGTATGAATAGCAGGCGGTGTTCAGCATCAGCGCTGCGACGCCGAGTGACATTGTCGCTGTGGACGCAGCGCGCAGCATTCCGCGACCAAGCCCGTTCGTACGTGCGGTGTAACGATGAAATTCAAGCACCTTCCGGCCCTCGTGGTTATAGCATGTGGTCGCTAATGTAACGCCCCTCCCTCGGCTGCATCACTGACTGCCTTGAACGGGGCCTTCGGATTCTTTCGTGCCACGTCGATTATCTGTCGGATAGTTCGGCGTAGATCATATCCGTCCTGAGCCCATAGACTGTCGAACGACTCCAGACCACTCCCGTAAACGCGATTGGCGAGCAAGGCGGCGTTGTCGAGCTGAACGCGGCGGGCATACGACGGCGAAATGGTCTGCAGCTTTGGCGCAATGCTGTCAATCAGAGTTGTACGAGCAGACGAATATACCTCCGCGCGCGCCGCCATACGCGCCATACTGTCGGTTGGGTGAGCACTGAACGCGGAATCCAGGCTCCGGCTCGTATGGGCCCAGAAGGCACCAAGCAGCTTGTCGTCGGCCCAGCGTCGATCCACCTGCGCCGCGGCTGCAGAGTCGCCCCGCGACCGAAACAGAGCAGCCGCGCCGCGCGCGCCAACGAAGCTCGCGAACGACTCGTTGAATGGAACGGAACCGGGAGCGTAGTATGTGTTGTGGGTGAGCTCGTGGATGACGGTGTTCGCCAGACCCAGCGAGTCCCCGCTGAGGGTGGTGTTGAGGAGTGGGTCGTTGAAGAAGCCAAGCGTGCTGAACGCCGCCGAGGGACGGAGATAGACATCAAAACCCCGTGCTTCGAGGTCTCTCGCCGATTTTCGACCTGCGTCAAAGTCGAAATAGCCCTTGTAGGGGACCCGTCCAACGATCGGGAACCACCATGTATAAGGGACGAGCTTGTCCCGGTAAGCAGCAGAAAGCACCAGAACGAGGGTATCGTGATCGACGTACGAGTAGCTGGTGAAACTGTCGCCGGTTTTGAGCCCCAGAGAATCGTGCGCATATCGCCTGGCGGCTTCTACCACGTTCAGCTTCGCGCGAAGTGCCGCAGGTGTGGACGGATCGGCAATCATGGCCGAAATCGGCTTGCGACGACTCAGGATTTTCGCCTCTGCCCACGCGCCTCGGCTGAGATAGCACGCGGTGGGTCCGATAATGATCAGCAGGCCCGCGATCACGACAACGATTAGAAGGCGAACTCCGGAATAGCCGCGCAGATTGTCAACGCGAGGGCGAATTATCATCTCGATTTGCTGGCCCGGAATGCGACTGGGTAACGGAATCTAGTCGAGCGCAAATCGCTCGGGCGCCGCCACCGACGGTCGCTCTTTCTGATGTGTCGACCACTGGCCGGTGTGCGACGGCGGCAAAATGAAAAGACACAGCGGGTCCGTAATACGACCGGACCCGCTGTGTCTTTGTGCGACGCTCGACACTGCGTCAGCAGTGCCGAGCGCTATAGAGTGTTACTGGCCGAGCAACTTGGCCTTTGGATCCTTGTCAACGAGCGAGACAATTGCACCTGTCGCGGTCGCCGGGATGACCGTAGTGGTTCCCGCGGGTGGGCAACTCGGAGAGGACCCGGAGCTCGTAAGTGTGTATGAAACACCCGGCGGCGTAGCGATCGTTGTGAGGACGGACGCGTCTTGCTGGGAGCCGCCAATCGGATCGAGTGGTGGGACTGAAGTTGATCCCGCGAAAGCTGCTGCTCCGATCGGGAGCAGACCATCCGCGAGGAGAGGCGTGGTGGTGCTAGCGGCCGTAGCCGTTACGCGGTAACTGGATGCAGCCGGCGTCGAGGGTGCCGTCGCGACCGCTTTGTACGCGCTCACAGTTCCGAACGACATGCCGGTAAATGCGGCCGTTCCCGACACCGCGCCGCCAGCGGCGGTGGCGCCAGTAACGAATACGTCCGTGGAAGCAGCGTTACCAATCGCATCGATAGCGCGCAGGGAGAACGATCCAGCCGCGCCTGCCGGAAATACGTCGTCTATGATAATGAGCCGCTGCTTTGGTGTTGAGGCGGGATTCATGTACCCGGCGTGCAGGATCGTGTAGTAATGATTGACTGCGAACGTGAACGTGGTATCGAGGAGCACTTTGCTGACGACACTAGGCCCGTTGCAAGCTGCTGTCGTGGTACCGGACGGGAACACCCGGATTCTGTGGCTGCCAGGCGGCAATGCGCGGTAACCACCGCTCGTGCCGCGATACTTGACGCTGGCTTCGTTAGCGTTTGTAACAATGTCAACGATACGATAGTCCATATCGATGGTGTCTGGAACAGCATTCACCCAACGCACTGCTGCATGCGGCTCTGGGGTTATGAGGTTCGCGACATTATCGCCGGAGCACCCCGCGAGCAGCGCCAACGCTGCGACGGGAAGCAGACGGTAAATTTTCATTGAATATTTCCTCTCCAAGGGTGAGCGCGACGTCATTGATTTTGCGTCGGTTGGTTTTCACCGGTGCCCTTTGATCCAGGACCTGAATCACTGAACCCGGTCGCATGCAAGACGGCAATAAGAGCGACGATCGAAGCAATTATGCCGATTGCAGCGACGGTCGTTTTTGATTTCGAGTACGCTTTGGTGCTTACGCTTGTGATGGCGTTTCGTGACACTATCACTGTTCCCCCTGGGAAGCCTGTTGAGCTTCCGTTGAGGTATTCGATGTGAGTGACACTAACGCCGAGCGTGGTATCACTAACCGTGACCACCTTGCCATTGAACTTTGCAACGTCGTCGCCGAGGTCGTTTGTGAGCGCTACGCGGCCAACGTTGTTCACCTGGACCTCGACGTTCTGTCCAGCAAGAAGATCGGATGGCGCTTTCAGCTGATAGGTGTAGCAGCCAGTCGTCAACATCAAACCACAGACGCCCACTGCGGCAACGAACGCGACGAGGCCACGTGGCGCGAATCGCGCCACGCACCCCATTACGTCCAGCAGTGCTCGATCAGTCATTAAGCGTTTCACGCGACTGATCTAGTACCCGTAGCTTCCAAGTGCAGCGGCATCCTTGCCGCCAGGTCCGCCCGTCGTCCAGGCCTTCAAGGTGCGAACGTCTGTCTCCTGGTAGGGGACTGGGAAGTTGAGTGCCGTGTACTGAGGGAGATCTCCCCAGCCGCGGCTATCGAAGAACCATGCGCCGAGATGAGTATACGCTGTTTCCATGCGCTTTTCCCATTTCATCGCTTCGAAGATATTTCCGCACGTTGCGCTAGCGAACGCCGGCCCGGTAGGAACGCGAGGCACGCATGAGTTCGCGGCCAGGCCCGTCGCGATCGGCTGCGTGGCGCTTGTAATTCCAGTGATCGGTGGAAGGTTGCCCTTGGCGACACGGGAAATGTTGATTTTCGCCATCGCATTTCCGAAGTCGCCCGTCCGGATGTAGCCCTCTGCGGCGAGAAGATCCAGCTCTGCGCGCGCCATGATCGGGTAAGGGCCGGCACGTCCGCCATCGTTCCACAGCTGGAAGCGATAGAAGTCGTACTGAGACAGGTTCCACGCATCGCCGGACGGATCGCTGGCTCTGCGGTTACGGAAGTAAAGGTTGTTTCGTGGCGGCTGCTGGGCAGTTCCGGCGCCCGAGTTCGCCTGCTGCGTTGCACGCGTGTTGCCAGCGGGAAAGCGCTGATCTGCTGTCTGGATTATGAAAGCGTAGCGATTTCCAAGTGATGTCGCGATCCATGCATCGTAGCAGTTGCCGCCGTTGGGATCACCCTGATTGGCCGCGGTGCAACCAGCGCGCACGCTGTCGGCCATACCGATGATCATCGGGCTCTGCTGCGCCCATGTGTCAAACAGATAATGCTGTTCGTCACCCACGCGCCACGGAGCAACTGTGGTCATCGTGATGTTCAGATCGGTTGGTAGAGCGGCATTCGCGTCGGCGATGACTTGTGCCCAATCGACCGACGCGCGGTCTGCTGGCGTACGCGCAACTTCGGCACGGAAGCGTGCTTTGAAGCCGCGTACCATCTGAATGAACTGTGCGGCAGTGAGTGGATTACCGTTTACCCAGGTGCTGGGCAGGGTAAAGCCCGCGCCGCCACCGGCACCGTTCGGCGCGCTGCCCAGAGCGATAGCGCGAGTCGCAGCCGCGATCGCCGAATCCATCTGGGTCAGGATTATCGGCATGGCCGCGAACCCACCGACGAACTTTGTTGGCGGAGCCGCGATGATGTCCGTCTCACTCACGATCGAGAGCGAGTCGTATGCAATAGCGACTGTTGCATTGGAGAACGCCATGGAAAAATAGGCGAACGCGCGAGCACGAAGATCCTGCTGGGCACTTCCCAACGTGAAGCCCGCTGAGTTCAGTTGCACCAGGCCGTTGGCCGCCGTGCGCGACGCACGCTGACTTCCCTGATAGTTGTACGCGTTGTTGCCGGCGTACGTATCAGTGCTGTTATTCGCGATGGGTGAGCGCGGGAGACTTCCACGCGGACCCAGACCATCATTCGCGAGTGACGATGAATTCTCGAACGCCATTGTAAGCAATGCCGGTTCGATGTGACCTGCGATGCCGGCTCCGCCGGTCGCGCCCTGCGCCGCGTTGAACGCGGAGCCGAACGAGTTCGCGATCACGCTTTCGACGTCCCCGGGTCGCGCAAGAACGCGCGCAACGTCGGGGTTATTCAGATTAGGTGCGGATATCTGGTCTCCGGCGCAAGCACCGAGGGCCGTTACCGCGGCAGCGATATAAAACAGCTTTCGCATTATCTCC
>CAJDVC010000019.1_pt1 | contig 28981 bp, 26 predicted proteins | sample 7391211 | NCBI WGS metagenome assembly CAJDVC01 (sample SAMEA7055683, study PRJEB34461) | soil metagenome | biome: terrestrial ecosystem; feature: Peninsula; material: soil | place: Antarctica | collected 2016 | reverse complement strand
CCGTACTTCGTGGTTCATAAACGCGGAATGAAGCTCGATGGCAACAACCCGACAATTCTGTATGCGTACGGCGGATTTCAGGTTTCCGAAACGCCGAACTACTCCGCTTCTCTCGGTAAACTGTGGCTCGAGCGTGGCGGTGTATGGGTGCTGGCGAACATTCGCGGCGGCGGCGAGTTTGGGCCAGCGTGGCACGAAGCGGGGCTCAAGACTCATCGTCAGGTGATCTACGATGATTTTGCGGCGGTTGGGCGTGATCTTGTAACCCGGAAAATCACGACAACTCGCAGGTTGGGAATCGAAGGCGGATCGAACGGAGGCCTGCTCATGGGCGTTGAATTCACGCAACATCCTGAGCTGTGGAACGCTGTTGACATACAGGTTCCGTTGCTCGACATGTTGCGGTATGAGCAAATCGCTGCGGGTGCTTCGTGGGTGGGCGAGTACGGCAGTGTGTCTATTCCCGCAGAGCGCGCATTCCTTGCATCGATTTCACCCTACAACAATATTCACGCAGGCGAGAAGTATCCGTTGCCCTTCATCTGGACAACGACCAAGGATGATCGCGTGGGCCCGCAGCACGCGCGCAAATTTGCCGCGAAGCTCGCACTAATGAACATTCCATATCTCTTCTATGAAGTCACGGAAGGCGGTCATGGTTCAGGAGCAAGCCTCAAGGAGCGAGCACACACGACTGCTCTCGAGATGACTTACTTCACTCGGCAACTGATGAATTGATCCGCTTACTAGAATTGCTGGAGAATGGCTGATGGAGTTATACCGATGACGCAGGTACGTTTCGCTATCGAGAGCGACGTGCCTGCGTTGCTGGTTCTGATGCGCGGGCTCGCCGAGTATGAAGGGTACGCAGACAACTTCGCCGTCACGGAACAGGTTCTTGTCGAGCAGGGCTTTCGGCGCTCGCCGCCGGACTTCGAGTGTTTGGTAGCCGACGACTCTGACGGCAAGCCCGTTGCGATGCTCGTCTTCTATATGATTCCATTTGCATTCAGGGCAAAACCAACGTTGTTCGTGAAGGAGTTGTACGTCGCCGAAGAACGACGGGGAAATGGAGACGGAGACAGGCTTATGCGCGCGGCGGCCGCAGAGGCTGTCAAACGCGGATGCGCGTTGATGAAATGGCAGGTGGCGGGATGGAACACCGAAGCCGCGCGATTCTACCAGCGGCTCGGCGCAATTGCAGATACCGAGTGGGTAGATTATTCAGTGAGTGGTGATGCACTGGCTGAACTGGGGAGGAAGAGTCAATGAAGACTCAGGCCGAGAAGTGTGAGATATTCAGCGCGCTTCACAAGCGCGACACAGCGTTCATAATACCAAACCCGTGGGACGCGGGATCGGCGCGTCTACTGGCTGCGACCGGCTTCGAAGCTCTCGCCAGCACGAGTGTTGGCTACGCGTTTTCAGTTGGGCGACAGGACCACGGTATTCCGCGCGACGAGATGATTGCACATGTGGCTTCACTTGTCGCTGCGACAGATCTACCCGTCAGTGCCGACCTCGAAAACGGATTTGGCGATGACACACGCACGGTAGCCGATACGATTCGCATGGCCGCGGGTGCGGGACTCGCCGGGTGTTCGATCGAGGATAGTCGCGACGGTCCTGGCGAACCTATCTACGAATTTGAGCATGCTGTCGATCGCGTGCGCGCCGCTGTCGATGTAGTGCGGACGTTGCCGTTTCCGTTCATGCTCACCGCACGCGCAGAAAACTATCTGCATGGTCGAAAGGATCTCGCGGACACGATCCGACGATTGCAGGCGTTTCAGGAAGCTGGCGCGAATGTACTTTACGCGCCTGGCATGACCGACATGCAGGAAATCACGACGATGGTGAGCTCTGTCGATCTACCGGTCAACGTGCTCGCGGGAATGCGAGCGTTGGCGGTGCACTCACCCGCGTCGCGCTGGGCGCATTTCTGCGCGCAGCGCGCGAGATGAAAGAACTCGGCACATTCACCTTTGTGGATGAACCTGTCAGCTCCGGCGAGATAGCCAAGCTGTTGCTCAGTATCTCCAGCTAAGCGTATCCGCACCAGCCGGCGCCGTGCTGATGATGTGACGCGCCATGATCGGGATGAATCGCTGTTGAACTGTCATGCCGCCGATTCTTAATGAATGCTGCGAGTCGCCCGTCCAGCAGTGCTCGTACCTATCACCGTACTCGATTGAACCAGCGTAGTACGGATCCTTCGTAGTGTCAAGAAAGTCCTGCATCAAGTACACGGCGTTGTTCAGATGCCAGCTGTCCATTGTGCCGGAATAGATGTGGATCTTGCCGACGAGTTTAGGCCCCACTTTTTTCCAGTCGCGCTGGAGGATGTAGCGCAGATCGTAGTGTTCCTTCCAGTATTCCGCGACTGCCGGGTTTATGTGGCCCGTGAGCTTGTCGTAAATGCGCGCTGGATAGCCATCGGCGCCGACTGGACCGAACACCGACTCCCAAACATCCCACTGTTCGCTTGATCGATCCTTCTGGCCCTGCACATACTCCCAGTGATTGTCATCTCCGACCGTCGTGAGCAGATGACCGAGATAATTGCGACCCGACGGTTGCGGCGTTTTTTTCCAGTCTGCGGTGAAGTAGAACGCACTCGTGTCGCTGTAGATATTAATGGTTTCGTATTGGCGAAAATCCACCGGATCGGGGCAGAACGCCCACGCGCCGTTGAAGTCGTCGGGATAGAAGATCTGTTCGCCAAGCGACTCCCAACCACCAGTCGAACCACCGTAAAGCGTGCGTGACCATCCCTGGCCAATTCCGCGGAATTTCTTCTCGACGTACGGAATCAATTCCTTGACGATAGCATCGCCGTAGGGGCCAAGATTGGCGGAGTTCACCGCGTACGAATCATCGTAGAACGGATTCGCATGCTGAATCTTCATGACGAGCATGCGCGGGAAATTCGGACCCGTCCATTTCTTGTAGAGGTCGTACGCGTAGGAAACACGCACGCTATCGCGCGAGCCCGGAACTGGCGGATTGGGGCTGAACTCGCCAAATCCCGTTGGGTAGTGACCCTGATCGACTGCGAGCGGGTAATGCGCTTGTGGATGATCATCGAATCCCGCTGGGAGCAACACGTACGCGCCGATGTACATCGGAGTTCCCCAGAACTTGGAGAGGAGATCGCTCTTTATGCGAACGTACTTCACCCACTTGGTGTCCTTGGGCTCGGGGATCGGCGCGATCACCTTGGCAAGGCTGATATGCACCGTCTGACCCGACGCGGGATCGATGTGCACGTGCATCGGTTCGCTGTAGAAGTTGCCCGGCTTGCTGAACCAGTGCTGTCCCTCACCCTTGTCGGGCGCGATCTTGATGGTGTGGCCGTCGGAACGATGGAATGTTTCGTATCGATTGAGAATGGCCTGCACTCGATAGTCGCCGGCTGGAATATCCGCGACGCTTTTCAGTGGCCATCCCAGAACCTTCGAATCAATTACGGCGGTCTGGCCTGGAGCGAGTCCGTCAACATCCAGACCGAAGCCTGGCTGGACGTCGGGAGAGTACACCTGGTACTGGAACCGAGGCTCGCTGCTGGAGTCACGAGAGATGATCAGGATGATGTGGCCATCCTGCTTGGCTGATGAAACCGAGGTGGGGAACGAGACGTCGAATTGGAGTCCGGATCGCGCCCCAGAGCGTTGCGTGGTTTGGGCGTGGGCTGACGCGTGGCCGTCGATGAGGGGGCCGGCCGATATGGCGACCAGTGAGAGCACGGACGCGGTCATGCCCGCGTGAGCGACGACTCTTGCGATGTGAACGACTGTGCTTCGGGTCATATGGATATCTCCGTCAAGAGGCGAACCTAGGCGGCCGGAATTGGGTCGTCAAGCCAAACAACCTGATCCACTGTTAGATTACCGACGCACCGCCATTCAAATGTTTTTAGGGCTTCGACGTTGTGCCGAAAAGTTTACGCAGTGCTCTGGGCGTTTTTGACACGATCTGTGCTGTTGAGTCCCTTTTTGATCCTGAATAGATGAAACCGACGACGGCCTCTCCTGCTGGTGCATCAGACCCCCAGGCCCTCCTCCGCGAATCGAAGGGCCTGTACAAGCTGCTTGTCGACAAGGTGCAAGATTACGCGATCTTCGCCCTCGACCCGCTCGGCAATATCCTCACCTGGAATGCGGGAGCTCAGCGTTTGAAGGGGTACCTCCCACATGAGATCATTGGGAAGCACTTTTCCGTGTTCTACCCCCGGCACGACATTGAGGCCGGCAAGCCCGACTGGGAGCTGGAGGTCGCGACCAGGGTTGGCCAGGTGGAGGACGAAGGCTGGCGCCTCCGCAAGGATGGTTCGCATTTTTGGGCAAATGTCCTGATCACGGCACTTCGGGACGATGACGGACAGCTGATTGGCTTCGCGAAGGTCACTCGCGATCTCACCGAACGTCGGAAAGCTGAAGAGAAAGTTCGGGAGAGCGAGGAGCGGTTTCGGCTACTGGTGCAGAGCGTGGAGGACTATGCCATCTTCATGCTCGACGCGAACGGCTACGTCGCAACGTGGAATACCGGTGCTAAACGCATCAAGGGCTACGAGGCGGACGAGATTGTCGGAAAGCACTTCTCAGTTTTCTATCCGCCGGAGGACGTCGAAGCCGGGAAGCCGAAACTGGAAATTGCCGTTGCGACGCAGACAGGAAAGTTCGAGGAAGAAGGGTGGCGGCTTCGAAAGGATGGCACGCGCTTCTGGGCAAGTGTCGTCCTCACGTCGGTGCATCTTCCTGACGGAACGCTCACCGGGTTTGCCAAGGTCACGCGGGATCTCACGGAGCGACTCGCGGCGCAGGAGCGTGCAATAGCAGACGCGCAACGCGTCGCTGGCGAGGAAGCAGCCCGCACTATTGCCGAAGCAAACACAGAGACAATGCATGCGCTCATGGCGGAACTCGACGCGCAGCGGAGCGCGGCAGATAGAGCGAATCGCGCCAAGAGTGAGTTTCTTGCCGCGATGAGTCATGAGTTGCGTACGCCGCTGAATGCGATCGGGGGATACGCGCAACTCCTGGAGATGGAAGTCAATGGACCCATCACCGCTGGGCAGCGCGAGCAGCTGGAACGCCTTCAGCGCAGCCAGCGACACCTGTTGGGAATCATCAACGATATTCTGAACTTCAGTCGGATCGAAGCAGGACAGATCACATATGAAGTGGGTTATGTGCATGTGCGCGACATACTTGAGCAACTCGGTTCGATGATCATGCCGCAGGCGCACGCCAAAAAACTCGCACTCAATGTCGCAACGTGTCCTGCATCATTAGTAGTATACGCCGATCAGGCGAAGACTCAGCAGATTCTCATAAATCTGCTGTCTAACGCGGTGAAGTTCACCCCAGATGGTGGCGAGGTTGAACTTACGTGTGGCAAGAATGACGATCATGTATGGTTCAAGGTGCGCGATACCGGCGTCGGCATTCGTGCCGAGCAACTCGAATCCGTTTTCGCACCCTTCGTGCAGGTAGGGAGAGGTCTCGCGAACCCACAGGAAGGCACCGGTCTGGGATTGGCGATAAGTCGCAACTTCGCACGGGCCATGCGGGGTGATTTGACGGTAGAGAGCGAGGAAGGGGTTGGCTCGACGTTCACGCTGACACTACCGTTGGGAGAATAGCCGGCGTTCTATAGGCACCCGAACACGATCCCGAAACACACCCGACGGTGCCTGTGCGGTTACGGCAAGGGATCCCACAGCTCGGGGGCGGTCTTCCGAAATCAGGACTCCTCTGTCAACTTCTGAAGGGTTAGGAACGTACTATTTTCACAGACATCCTGCGCCGCGCGATCGCGGCGTTCCCTTCAAACCGTCTAGTCCATGTCACGCATTCGGATTCTTGCACTTGTTGCCTGTGCAGCCATCGTATTTCCAGTGCTCACGATAGGAGCTCAGAATCAAGGCCCGCCGGGCCCGCCGGGCCCACCTGAGCCGCTCAAGAATCTGAAGTATTTCCCAAAAGACATTCCGCGTCGAGCGCTTCTGGATACAATGGAGACGTTCACGAAAGCGCTCGGTGTTGGCTGCGAGTTCTGCCACGTGACTGGTGACGAACCTGGAACGAAGCGTGACTTTTCGCTGGATACAAAGCAGACCAAGATCAAGGCGCGCACGATGCTTCATATGGTTGCCGCAATCAATGGCGAATACCTGACCAAACTGCCGACGCGATTGCAGCCGCCAATTGTCGTTTCGTGCGCGACGTGTCACCACGGCCTCACTGAACCTCGTCAACTTCAGCAGGTTGTTCTGACGGCATACGATTCCGCCGGTCCCGATTCCGCGATGACGCTGTACAGGAACTTGCGGACGCGTTACTACGGATCTGGTTCGTATGATTTTGGGGTCGCTCCACTCACAGAAGTCGGTGAGACGCTGCAGCAGCGGAGTCGCACGTCCGATGCGCTCAAGTTCTACATGTTGAATCTCGAATTCGCTCCAACGTCCGGGCCTGCATGGAGCGCCGCCGCCGCTGGGCAGCTCGCTTCGGGTGATACCGCGGCGGCTATCAAGAGCTACGAGAAGGCAGTCTCGTTGAATCCGAAGGATCGCCGCGCTGCGCGTGCCCTTCAGATGCTCCAGCCGAAGCCGAAGCCGTAACGTTCTCGGCGTCTCGTCGGACATCTCCCACGGTTAAGAGAATGGCGAAGGAAGTGGTACGAACGACGCAGGCCGAAGAGGTTGCATTTGCCACAGACGTTGCGTGGAGCAAGTGGCTGGATAAAAATCACGCCACTTCCAACGGCGTCTGGATCGTGATAGGTAAGAAAGGATCCGGTATCGCGTCAGTGACTCACGCCGAGGCTCTGGATGTAGCATTGTCTTTCGGCTGGATCGACGGTCAGCGGAGAGGTCGCGACGAGAAAACGTTTTTCCAGAGGTTCACGCCGCGTCGCGCCAGGAGCATCTGGTCACAGATCAATCGTGACAAGGCGATAGCGCTGACAGAGAGCGGGAGAATGCGACCCGCGGGCGCGCGCGAGATGGATCGCGCAAAAAAAGACGGCCGTTGGGACGCGGCTTACGCACCGCAGGCACAGGCACAGGTTCCACCAGATCTGCAGGCCGCACTTGATGCGAACAAGAAAGCCGCCACGTTCTTCGCGACGTTATCGAGCCAGAATCGATACGCAATTCTGTTCCGTATACACAATGCAAAGCGCGCTGAAACCCGCGCTCGGCGAATTGCAGACTTCGTAGCGATGTTGGCTCGGCATGAGACGCTGCATTGACGTGAGCGTCTCTGATACGTCATCCCCGCGAAAGCAGGAATCCATTTTCAACCCAGCCAAAAACACAACATGGATCCTCGCTTTCGCGAGGATGACGGATGGAGCCCGCCAACTACCTCAGTGCATTCCACACCAGTGGATAGGTCGACATGCTCTGGCCGCGGTACTGCGGTCGGAAACCGAACAGCACTACATGACCCTTGCCGCGTTTGACATCCACCATCGCAGCCTTGCCGTTGATGTGATCCGCGCCGAGTAACCAGCCAGAGAGTAGCGGATCACCCCGCGCGGGATATCGAGCAACGATCGTGACACGTGATGGATCAGTTGCTTCGAATGCCGGACCTCCTTCGAACCAGACCGCAGGCTCCGGTGCCGTCATTCCGGCTGCAAGCGGATTTGCACGATCAAACTCGACGCGGAACAGCGAGCCCGGTGCGTAGAAATCCTTCGGGCGTAGTTCCGCGAGCACGTTCTTGACCGGAAGCGACAGCGCCTCTATCGCGTAGTTGCTGGCCGAGTTGAACGCGACGAGAGTTCCACCCGCATCGACGAACGCTGCGAGTTGCTTTGCGCCTCCGTCACCAAGCCCACCCTTGAGTGAGTCTGGGTAGTTGCCACGCGCACCGCCGGATATCTGTCGCGCATTCTGGTCGGGCAGCACGATCGCATCGAATCGTGACGCAAGATTCCCGGCGCGGATGTCCTTGTCCGTGATCATCGTGTATGGAACGTGGTACTGATCGAATACCCAGCGAGTCCAGCCTTCGTCCATCGACGGAGCCCAGTTCTGGAACATCGCGATACGACGCGCCTTGTTATTGCTGAGTCCCTTGGCAACCCACGGCAACACGCGCACGGGAGCGAGTGCCGTCGATGCAACAGTCACTGAGTCGCGCACGAACGCGACGTTGAATCCATATAGTAGTGGCAGCGTCTGCGCTGTCACGTCGTAAGGACGCTTGGGTGGACCGCCCGGATATTCGAACAGGTTGGGATAGTGCTGGTCTTCCAGAAGCGTTTTGGCGAACGCCGCGTATGGTTGAGCTGTGTAGATGATGTAACTCCCCGCCGGAAACTGCTTTCCGTTTGCGGAGAACGCTGCGCTCGCTCGGCGCACATCAACCTGCCCGCGCTGCAGAATGTTGAGTGCTGCATTGATCGCGGTGTCGCGCGTAGCTTCTTCGGGGATCACTATTGTTGCTGGCCAATCCTCCCGACCCGGCGCGCGATTGCCCATTACCGCGTTTTGTTCGACCTGCGAATACGTGCGCATCCACTCCATGTGATCTGCAGCGCCCTGTGTTAGAAGCGCCATCGTCGCGGCGGTTTGATATCGAACGATATCGCCGATCGTCCAGCTGCCGCCGGGCCACGTGGTGAGGAAATCAACGCCGGATGTCTTTGGATCGACGTTGTAACCTGGACGCAGTGAGTCGAACGATACGGTGATCGGCGACGCGAGATTCGCGCTCGCAGTCTCCGTAAGGATGCGAATTGCGCCGTGGTAGTGTTGGTATGCACGCGCGGGAGTCCACGCGTCGTACGATGTGTTGTTGGCGATACCTCTGAATCCATCCGAAGTCAGGCGCCACGTCATCGCCTTGCCCATCTGCGCGACGCCAGCCATGAGGATCGGATCGATGTTCGGCTCGATTGGATCCATGTACGGCGGAATGAACAATCGCGTGCCGTTCGCACCCTGCTGATGGATGTCATTTACGATCGCCGGATGCCACGGACTGTACAGCGAGTCGATGACCATCTGCGTCTCGACCTGAGTGAACGCGTACCAGTCGCGGTTGTCGTCGTGTCCAGTGTAGTGGTGATACAGCACGGGCGGGCCGCTGCCTTCCCACGCAGTTCCCATCGAGCTGACGTACCAGTCGTGCACGATGTCCACGCCATCCGGATTCAGAGATGGAACCAGAATCACAATTGTGTTGCGCCGGATCGACTGTGCATTCGCATCCTCGTCGCCCACGAGCTTCTGTGCCAGCACCATCGGCGTGAGAATCCCACCGACTTCGGTCGAGTGAATGCTGGAGGTCACGAGAATGACGAGCTTTCCGTCTGCCTTGAGTGTTGTGATCTGGCCGGGAGTCGTCAGCCGCGGATCCGACAGCAGCCGCTGGATGTTTCTGTAACGAGGCAGATTCGCGATCGTCGCCGAGTCGCTGATATACGCGGCCACAAACGGTCTGCCGAGGGTCGTCTTGCCGAGTGTGTGGACCTGGATGCGCGGCGACGCCTTTTCGAGAGCGTGAAAGTATGCAACGACCTGTTTCCATTCGGGGAGTTTCCGATCAGTTCCCGGCACGAAACCGATCACCGAAGCCGGAGTCGGGACGGCCCGTCGAACGCTTTGCCCCAGGGCAGGCGCCGGAATGCTCGGCGACAGGACAACGGCCGCGGACAGTATCGACAGCAAGGAAGTGCGCACCATTTCAGGACTCCAATTGGCGGGATTCCGGGACATATAAGGGTGGAATCGGCTCCCCTCGCGGAGGCCGGTGCCGAGGCCGGAATATAGGCTGACGCGGCCGCCAGGCCAGCGCGGCCTGAAAGCAGTGGCTTCCCGGGGCAAAACAGGCATTGCGATGACCGCTTTGACTGTTTATACATTCCTGGTGAATAAAATTACAGTCGGCGTTCTGGGTGCCTCGGGCTACGCGGGTCGGGAGCTTTGCGAGCTCGTGGCTCGGCATCCGGCAATGGAGCTGGGTTTCGCCTCGGCGAATTCCCGGGCCGGGGAGCGCGTGCGCGCGGCTGGGCAGTCGATAACGCTGATTCCGACCGACGACGCTCAACTGGACAGCGCCGATCTGATATTCTCGGCGCTGCCACACGGTACTTCCGCATCCTGGGTCGAAGCCGCTTCCAGCGCCGGCGCAAAGGTCGTGGATCTGTCGGCCGATCTCCGGCCGGGAAACGCGTCGCCCCGGCGGGTAGATACAGTGCCCTACGGACTGACCGAGCTGATGCGCCCGGAACTGCTGGATGCGGATGTCGTCGCAAATCCCGGCTGCTATCCAACCGCGATCCTCATCGCGCTTGCACCATTACTCGCACGGTCGCTCGTGGTGAAAGGCGCGACGATCAACGTGAGTGCTGCGAGCGGAACAACGGGCGCGGGCTTCACGCCAAAGCCGGAGCTGATGTTCGCCGAAGTCGCGGAAGACTTTCGCGCATACTCCGTTGGCAATGAGCATCGCCATCTGAACGAGATGCGGGCGGTTGTCAGCAACCTGGGTGGCGATAACGACATTCTGTTCACGCCACATCTGCTTCCCGTTGCGCGCGGAATTCTCGCAACGATAACCGTTCCCGTTACTGAGCGTTTGACGAACCCGATCCAGCTCTGGCAGGAGATGTACGGTCACGAACCGTTCATCGAAGTAAGTGATACGCCACCATCTTTACGCGACGTCGTGCGGCGTAACGTGGTTCGCCTGAGCGTGGTCCACGCGGCCAACGTCCGTCAACCTACGCTTGTGATAGTCGCGGCGATCGACAATCTCATCAAGGGTGCGGCCGGCCAAGCGATCCAGAATGCGAATCTCATGCTCGGAATCCCCGAAATCGCGGGACTCCCTACGTGACATCATCAATGAAGCGGGTCGTGAAGATCGGCGGTCGCGCACAGTCGGCCGATACGCTCGCGTCAAGCATCGCTTCGGCATGGAATGCAGACGGAGCGATGTGCGTCGTGCACGGCGGCGGCGACGAAATCTCGGCGTTGCAGCGCAAGCTTGGCGGTGAACCGCGGTTCGCTGGCGGTCGGCGCGTAACAACTGCTGCAGATCTCGAAATAATCCGGATGGTGCTGTCGGGTTTGGTGAACAAGCGACTGGTATCTCAGTTCAACGCGGCCGGCGCACGGGCAATTGGATTGTCAGGCGAGGATGCAGAGCTCATTACAGCGCAACCGCTCGGCATCTCCGAATTTGGCTTTGTCGGGATGCCGGTCAGGATCAACACATCGTTGATAGAGACGCTCTGGCTTTCGGGTCTGCTGCCGGTTGTATCGCCGCTGGCGGCGAGCGCTGTTACTCCAGGAACTGCTCTAAATGTGAACGGTGACGATGCGGCTGCCGCGCTCGCTGTCGCGCTCGGAGCAGATGAACTGCTGCTCGTTGCCGACGTCGAGGGAGTTCTCGATTCCTCGGGGTGCGTGATTGACGAACTGGATATCGACGAGGCGCGTTCACTCATCGCGTCGGGAGTGGCGGCAGGTGGAATGGCAGCAAAGCTCGAAGCCGCGCACGCTGCTCTCGCTGGCGGTGTGCAGTCTGTGCGCATTTCCGATCTACCGGCGCTGGACGATTCCACGCGCGGCACAATTGTAACGCTTGCAACAGTAGGTGCGAAGTGACGACGATGACTCTTCCAATAATGCAGATAGGCGCTGACCAGGATGGATCGGTGGCTACCGCCGCAGTACCAGCCATTCTCGGCACATACAAGCGCCCACCGGTTGAAATGGTGCGTGGCAATGGCGTGTATCTCTACGACGAGACCGGAAAGGAATATCTCGATTTCGCGAGCGGGATTGCGGTCAACGCGCTTGGCTACAATGACGCCGGCATCGCCAGCGCAATCAATGACGCGCTGCAAACCGGGTTACTCCATACGTCCAATCTCTACCGCACTCGGCCCGGCGAAGAGCTGGCGCAATTCCTGGTTGACAACTCGTTTGCGTCGTCGGTGTTCTTCTGTAACTCCGGTGCAGAAGCGAATGAAGGCGCTTTCAAGTTTGCGCGCAAGTTCGGTCGCAATATCTCGCCAGAAAAGACGGGGATTGTCTCGCTTCGCGGTGCATTTCACGGTCGCCTCTTTGCATCGCTTGCGGCTACCGATCGTCCCGCTTATCAGGCTCCATTTCTCCCGCTCACGCCCGGCGTATCGATTGTCGAGCGTACAATCGAGGATCTTGACGCCGCTCTGGACGCGCGCACTGTTGCTGCCGTGATCGTCGAGCCGGTGCAGGGTGAGGGGGGAGTTCGCGTGATCGATCACGGGTTGCTCGCGGAGTTGCGTGCACTTACCCATGAGCGCCGGATCGCACTCATATTCGATGAGATCCAGTGCGGCTTCGGTCGTACCGGCACCTTTTTCGCGTACGAGCAGACGGGTGTTGTGCCTGACATGATTACGGTGGCGAAGCCGATGGCTGGTGGCTTGCCGATGGGCGCAGTGTTGATGAGCGCCGAGATCGCGGCTGCAATCAAACCCGGTGATCACGGCACCACGTTCGGTGGCGGCCCGTTCGTCGCGAGTGTTGCGTTGCATGTTGTGAAGCGCCTTGCCGACCCCGCGTTGTTGCAGCAGGTGCGCGACAATGGGGAGTGGTTTGGCGAGGAGCTGCTTACGGTGATGCGCCGCACAGGTCGTGTCCGCGCAGTTCGGGGAATGGGGTTGATGTGGGGAATGGACGTTGTCGAGCCAGCGGCGGGTGTAGTGGCGCGCGCCATGGACGCCGGGATGCTGATCCTGTCTGCCGGTGAGTATACCCTTCGCCTTTTGCCGCCACTCGTTATTACGCGTAATGAACTGCGGGAAGGGCTTGCCCGTCTTGAGGAAGTATTGAAATGACAATGGAACTTGCTACATCAATAACCCTGCGGCCAGCCAGACCGTCAGATATTGACGGCATCGCATCGCTCGTGAACGGATATGCCGCCGAGGCGATCATGCTGTATCGCTCACCGGACTCCGTGCGCCTGACGTTGCACGATTTTGTAGTTGCCGTTGGCCCGGATGGATCGGTGATGGCATGTGGCGCATTGAAGGAGTATTCGCCGTCGCTGGCGGAAGTTGCATCCGTTGCGGTGGCGCGTGACGCGCATGGCCTCGGGCTTGGCACTGCAATTGTGGGCGAAGTGGAGAGGCTTGCCCGCAAGCGTGGCGTTGACGAGTTGTTCGCGCTCACATTGACACCAAAGTTCTTCGAGAGTGCGGGCTACGTCATCGGCGACAGGGCGTTGTACCCCGAGAAAATCCGGCGTGACTGCCTTAAATGCCCGCGCAGGATTCGTTGCAACGAATACTGCGTAGTGCGCGCCGTACAGGAAGCTATCGCCGTAGCTGCGTAGATCGCGGCTGGCTCCAGTTCGCCGCCAAGGCTGGAATCTGCTAAGATTCGGTATTCCGAACGAGGTTCCGCATGGCTGAATCGACAACTGCAATACCATCCCAGGCCGACTACGGGCTCGACGCACCGGGTGTAATACGCACGCTGGCAATCCTGGGGATCCTGTGCGTTGTCGCGGCGTTTCTCTGGCCGCGGCTCTCATTTACGAGCCCAACGATACAGCACATCGCGATTCATCCAACATTGTTATGGATGGGTTGCGGATTCCTTGCGGGATCCGGCCTGATGGTCGCGAGCAGCAAGTGGGGGAAACTCAGAGCGCGAGACAATCTGCTGGATCGCTTTCACTTAACAGGAGATGAGACAGTACTGGACGTGGGGTGTGGCCACGGCCTGCTGTTGATCGGCGCTGCCAAGCGGCTGACGACGGGGAAGGCGATTGGCGTCGATCTCTGGTCGCAAGTCGATCAGAAGGACAATTCGCCGGAAGCGACGATGGCCAACGCGCGAGCAGAAGGAGTCGCGGATCGTGTGGAAATACGCGATGGCGACATGCGAGCACTGCCAGTAGCCGATGCGAGCGTCGATCTCGTACTTTCATGTCTCGCGATCCACAACGTGTCCAAGTCGGAAGAGCGACGAAAGGCGATCCGTGAGATAGTCCGAGTTTTGAAACCCGGTGGTAACGTCGGCATAATCGACATTTCGCACGTGAGCGAATACGCCGACGAATTTCGCGCAGCTGGAATGACTTCGGTGAGCACGCACGGCATCACGCCGTGGATATATCCACCGACAAGAATATTGACAGCCGTCAAATAGCAGCAGGCGACGCCGTGACCCACACATCGGCTAGCTATTGACTGCTATCGTCTCCAATTCTTCCCACCGTAGCATGAATTGGGAAATCTCGACGTCCAGCTCTTTGAGCCGGACACTCGCCGCACTGACCGCAGCTCCGTCGCGCAGGAATACAGGATCGGCGAGTGAAGTGTACAGCTGCTCCCGTTCGGCTTCCAGTTTACCAATATCATCGGGGAGCGCCGCCAGCTCGCTCGTCTCCTTATATGTAAGACGACGTTTGCGTGGCTCTGCTTCAGTTGTCGTGCCGCGCTTGGGTGCGGGCGCGGTGGGAACGTCGCGCTCGGGTACTTTTCGCTGCCGTACCCAATCCGAGTAACCACCTGCGTACTCCGAGACACGTCCACTGCCTTCGAAAACTAGCGTGCTCGTGACGACGTTATCCAGAAATTCGCGATCATGGCTCACCACCAGCAACGTGCCACTGAACTCAAGCAGCAACTCCTCCAGCAGATCGAGTGTTTCGATATCCAGGTCGTTGGTCGGTTCATCCATGACGAGGAGATTGAACGGTCGAGTGAAGAGTCGTGCGAGTAACAGTCGATTGCGCTCTCCGCCGGATAGCGCGCGTACTGGGGCACGCGAACGATCCGGAGCAAAGAGAAAATCTTCGAGATAGCCGAGTACGTGTTTGCGCGCTCCACCAATCTCGACGAACTCCGCACCATCGGCAACACTCTCGAATACGCTGCGGTCCGGATCGAGCTGCTCGCGGAGTTGATCGAAATACGCAATCTGAAGACCGGTGCCAGAACGGATGGTTCCGGAATCCGGCGTCAGTTCTCCGAGCAACAGCCGCAGCAGAGTAGTCTTGCCGGAACCATTCGGCCCGATCAACCCAACCCGATCGCCCCGCGCGATTATCGTCGAGAAACCGCGAATGATTGTGCGATCACCGCGCGCGAACGATATCCCGCGAGCCTCGACAACCAGTTTGCCGGATCGCTCTGCCTCCTGCGCCTGCAACTTTGCGGTGCCAGTGCGCTCTCGGCGCGCGCTGCGCTCAATTCGAAGTGCTTCGAGCGATCTGACACGTCCCTCATTGCGAGTGCGGCGTGCCTGAATCCCCGTACGAATCCACACTTCCTCCTTTGCCAGTTTCTTGTCGAACTCGACCCACTCTCGCTGTTCATTCGCAAGCGATGCTTCCTTTCGAACAAGGTAGGTATCGTAGTCAGTACCCCAGTCAACCAGTCGACCGCGATCCAGTTCGACAATTCGAGTTGCGACGCGTCGGAGAAAAGCACGATCGTGCGTGACGAGTACGAGTGTGATTCCGCGATCGATCAGAAAAGATTCCATCCACTCGACTGCTTCGATATCCAGATGATTTGTCGGCTCGTCGAGTAGCAGCACGTCGGGCTCGGCGATCAATGCGCGTGCGAGCAGTGTCTGGCGCTTGCGGCCTCCAGATGCGGCGGCAAATTGCAGCTCTCCATCCAGCCCCAGGTGAAACAGCACGGTCTCGACACGTGACTGCACCTGCCATGCATCTGCGGCATCGAGTGCCCGATGAAGTCGGTCGAGTTCGCGGAGCGCACCCGGGCTGCCGGTAGCGGCAACTTTGTGGCTCGCGGCATGATATCGAGCCAGCAAGCGCCCAGTATCACCAAGTCCAGCAGATACCACATCGAAGATCGTACCGGCCAGATCGGAGGGGATCTCCTGCTCAAGGCGAGCGACAGTGACACCCGTCTGGCGCACGACTTCGCCCGTATCTGGCGCCATCGTGCCGTCGAGAAGCTTCATGATCGTGCTCTTGCCGGTGCCGTTCCTCCCAAGCAGGCAGACCCGCTCGCCGCGCTCGACCGTGAGGTTGGCGCGATCGAGAATGGGTGGGCCGCCGAAGGCAATGCTGACGTCCTGCATCCCAAGGAGCGCCATTACGGTATCTGTTCCAGGTACGGGTATCTCAAGACTGAAGATTAACAAGTAAATTGGGTTCCATGCCGCTCTGGCCATACCTGCCCACACTTCAGCGAATCGCGCTGGCGCTTGCGATCGGATTGTTCGCTGGCCTCGAACGCGAACATCGGGGCAAGGAAGCCGGTCTGCGAACCTTCGCGTTCGTTGCGCTGATCGGATGCACTGGCGCATTGCTCGGCGACAATTTTGCCTTGCTCAGCATCGCCCTGGTCGGTGTCCTTATAGTGATGCTGAACCTGCAGACTATTCGCACCACGCAGGGGATGGAGCTGACCACGTCTGCTGCGCTGATACTTACTGCACTTGCCGGCGCGCTTGCGGGAGAGGGCCACACCCTCACACCGACGATTCTCGCTGTGGTGACTGCGGCTCTTCTCGCGTGGAAGAAGCCGTTGCATGAATTCAGTCTTGGACTGACCGACTCTGAACTTCGCTCCGCAATACTCCTGGCGATTCTCGCGTTCGTGGTATATCCCGTACTGCCGGCCGGTTTCGTGGATCGATGGGAGTTGCTTGACCTGCAAGCGGCGTGGTTGATCGTGATTCTTATCGCAGGTATCGGATTCATCAACTATGTGTTGCTGAAACTGTACGGTGCGAAGGGTCTGGCATTCGCCGGATTCCTCGGCGGCCTCGTCAACAGTACCGTGACGGTCACCGAAATGGCGCACAGGGATCGTGATAGTGGCGGCCGGCTCACGAGCGTCGCATACGCAGGTATAACTCTCGCAACAGTTGCGTCGATACTGCGCAACGCAGTGCTTCTCGCGCTTCTCGCGCCTGTTGTACTGGTGAGTGGCTCACTCTCGTTCATACTGATGCTCGGAGCGGGAGCCACGCTTCTGATTGCCCGGTACCGTTCGCCTGGCGCAGCAACCGCAGTTTCATCGCAGGCGGAGCTTCCTCTCTCGTCACCGTTCTCCATAACATCGGCTCTGAAGTTCGGACTGTTCTTCCTGGTGCTTCAGATCGCCGGTGTGCTGGCGCAGCGCTCACTAGGAGAGCCAGGATTCTACGTAGTCAGCGCAATGGGTGGTTTGGTATCCGGTGCCAGCACAGTTGCGTCGGCTGCCCTGCTCGCGGCGCACGGGGCGATATCTGCGCAGACGGCTGCCATCGGCTCAGTGATTGCAACTGCTATAAGCGTGCTTGTCAACGTAGCCTTCACTGCGCGCATAACCAGAGATACTGGTTTGACAAGACATCTCGCGTGGACGCTTGGAACTATCGCGGCGCTCGGACTGCTCGGAGTGATCGTTCAGAACCCACTGATCGCAATCATCAACCGGTTTTGAAGTCAGCGCTGTCTTCCTTTTCGTTTCACACCTCGCATCACAGCGGTGCCGCACGACTCGGAACCTTTGAAACCCCGCATGGTGCAGTAGAAACACCAGCCTTCATGCCGGTTGGTACCCATGGTGTTGTTCGTGGACTATCCATGGACGAAGTTGCCGCCGCTGGTGGGCAGATGATTCTTGCCAATGCATATCATCTGTACCTGAGGCCTGGCGACATGATGGTCCGTGCGTTAGGCGGACTCCATGAGTTCACCAGATGGGGCGGACCGATGTTGACCGACTCCGGTGGATTTCAGGTTTTCTCGCTCTCAAAACTCCGAACGGTGACTGAGGGCGGCATCGAATTCCGGAGCCACATCGACGGTTCACTGCATCAATACACACCGGAAAATGTGATGCGGATCGAGCGCAACATCGGCGCCGATGTCGTGATGCAGCTTGACGAACTGATTCAGGGTGGGAGCGACGCGAACGCCGCGAGAGCGGCGATGGAGCGTAGTCTGCGCTGGCTGAATCGCTGTCGAGTGGAGTTTGAACGCATTTCGGTGCAAGGCAGAGCACTGCTTCCCGAGTTTGCTGTACCGGATGGCGCACCAGAACTTGTCGGTGATCTCAGAGCACCGGATCAGGCACTCTTCCCGATCGTGCAGGGTGGTACGCACGCTGAATTGCGCAGAGCTTCCGTCGCGGGGATACTTGATAGCGGTGACTGGCGCGGCGTGGCGATTGGCGGTCTCTCGGTGGGCGAGACAAAAACAGACACGTACGCGATGCTGGAAGTATGCGATCCCGTCATACCGCGCGGTATTCCGCGCTACCTCATGGGCGTTGGTTTTCCAGATGACCTGATCGAAGGGGTGCGACGCGGGATCGATCTGTTCGATTGCGTCGCTCCCACACGCATGGGTCGTGATGGCACCGCATTCACGCCCGATGGAAAGCTGCAGATTCTACAGAGCAGTCATCGCACGGACCGGAGACCGCTGGTCGCAGATTGCACTTGTCCGTGCTGTACAAAATATGATCGAGCGTACATGCGGCATCTCTTTGCTAGTGAAGAAATGCTCGGCAAACGTTTGCTCGCTCTGCACAACGTGACATTCCTGATCGACGTGATGAGAAGCGCGCGCGCCGCACTCCAGAATGGCGGATTCAACGCGTGGAGCGATGCGTGGCTTGCGCGTTACAGAAGAGGTTGACTGTTATACGCTGCGACTGGCAGCAAAACCTCTTGCAAGAGCATCAAGACCGAATTCGAAACCGTCGGTGGCGTCGTCGTCGTGCATCTGCGAAATGCCGCAAAAGAGATCTGGATATGTATCTGCATCGGGCAGGAATCCCGACTCGATCGAAACGCGCGCCGCGTCCGCGCCTGACTGTTCCTCGATTACAGAACCAACGACATAGTGGCTCATGACCATCATCGCGCGAACTGCGTCGTCGGCGGAGAAGCCGGCGTCGCGCATGGCTCGCACGCGGTCGTCCAGGCTTGCGTAAAGGCTGGCGTCTGGTCGGGTTCCGGCATGTACGCGGGCACCATCGCGATAGCGCAGGAGAGAATCGCGGAAGCTTCGCGCATTATCCTTGAGGGCCTCGATCCAGGTGTCCGGTGTCATCGGTCCCGGTGGCACACCCTCCTTCAGCATCTGGGCAGCCATCTCGTCCAGGAGATCTCGCTTGTTCCTGAAATGCCAGTAGATGGCGGGCTGTTTGACACCCAGCCGCTCGGCCAGTCGCCTGGTCGTGAACGCATCCAGCCCAACCTCGTTTAGCAGGTCCAGTGCGCTCCTTACAATCGCTTCACGACCCAATCCCATTTTCATGATTGCCGCGGTCTCGGTTATTGACTCAGGGTTGACACCTTATCATAGATAAGTAGATTCTTCAAGTCAACGTCCCACGCGGGCGGGGTAGTTTCTGCGGGAGTGCAAGGAAGTGGGGCGATCATTTTTGCTCAACATTCAATCCAATGAATATGCTACTCTCAGCGCTCGAATCGGGGGCTGATTCTGCCGCTGATTCGACCGCAGAAGACGACGATCCCGGATTTGTCGCACTCGTAAGCCGAGTTACCCAGCGGATCGTCGCTCTCGGAATTGAGGCTTCGGACGCCGCCGTCAATGCGGCAGCGCTTGCTCTTGTCCAGGACGTAGCGGAGTTCACCCTCTCGTGGGCCGAGCCAGAAGATGGCGCGCCACAGCCATCCGTGCTACGCAGAAATGCGACGACGGTGCGAGAGTAGATTCGACAATTCGTAACCGGAGATTCAACGCCGATGCAAGCTCATTCCGAATTCATGCGGGTTGCTCGGCGTTGGAGCTTAGGCGAGCGGCTTGTGCTGGCGACGTTGCTTGTTGCAGCCACTCCAACCGGCGCACACGTTGCGAACGCACAAGGAACCGATGTCGCGAAAACTTCCAGGCCAGCGCCGCCACCGGCGAGCTGGGTTGGATTGATCGGAGAATACGGCAACGACAACCACATCCTGATTTCCGAGCGAAACGGATCGCTGTACGCAACGGTCGAGTGGCTTGCGGCATATCCAATTCGCGAGGAATCCACGGATACGTTCGTGTGGCCGCACGCTGGTCTCTACGACGGCGAGCGTGTGACGTTTACGCGTGCGTCGAACGGGCGCGCAACGAGACTGACAGTCGGTGGCGTGGTTTTCCCACGGCGTCAGCTTGGACCGGACTCTGGCAATCAGCTTCGGATAACTCCGTTGCGTCCGATAGAAGACTTGCGCCGATCGGCGCTCGCCGCGCACCCGCCGACGGAACCCGCGAGTGCACGTGCGCCGGATCTCGTGGAAATTGTGAAACTCGATTCCACAATCGAACTGGAGATTCGCTACGCGACCACAAATAATTTCCTTGGCAGTCGCATGTACACGGAGGCACGCGCGTTCATGCAGCGCCCCGCAGCGAATGCTGTTGTGCGAGCAAACAAGGAACTGCGCGCGCATGGCTACGGGCTGCTGATCCACGACGCGTACCGACCGTGGTACGTGACCAGAATCTTCTGGGACGCAACACCGCAAGACAAAAGGTGGCTCGTCGCGAATCCCGCGTCAGGGTCGAAGCACAACCGGGGGTGTGCAGTTGATCTCACGTTGTATGATCTGAAGACTGGGAAGCCCGTCGACATGGTCAGCACGTACGACGAGAGCACCCAGCGAGCGTATGCCGACTACCCCGGCGGTTCGTCTGTGGAGCGCTGGTACCGTGCATTGCTGCGTTCGGCGATGGAGTCCCAGGGCTTTTCGGCAAACCCGCAGGAGTGGTGGCACTTCGACTATAAGGATTGGCGGGACTATCCGATCATGAACGTGCCATTCGAGAATATTCGGCCCAACTCCTGGACAACCCCCCAAGGATAGTCGTGCGTGGGCTGATCGGCCCTCTATCCAACCAACCTGCCCGCGCTTAAAATGGAGCCACTCACGAAGGAGATCACTGTGTCGGCTTCAGTCTCACCGAGCGAGACCGTGGAATCGGTCCGCGACGATGTAATCGGATGGCGCCGCCATCTGCATCAATATCCGGAGCGCTCGTTTCACGAAGTGCGCACGTCGCAGTTCGTTGCGGATACCCTTGCAAGTTTCGGTGGTCTGGAGATCACTCGGCCGACTCAGACAAGCGTTCTGGCGCGGCTGGTCGGATCCGCACCCGGGCCTGTTCTCGCGATTCGAGCCGACATCGATGCGCTGCCAATCGATGAGCGCAATACACACGACTTCATATCGCGTGACCCCGGCACCATGCACGCGTGCGGTCACGATGGCCACACCGCAATGCTCCTTGGCGCGGTCAAGGTGCTCGTCGGCAGACGCGACGCGCTGCACGGCGAAGTGCGATTCATATTTCAGCACGCCGAGGAATTGAATCCCGGTGGTGCGGAGGAGCTGGTCAAGGCAGGCGTTCTGGATGGTGTGGACATGATTATCGGTGCGCACCTGTGGAGCCCGCTTGCGGTCGGGAAGGTCGGCGTCAAGGCAGGCGCTCTGATGGCTTCACCCGATATCCTTCACATTACCATCAAGGGCAGCGGCGGCCATGCAGCGATTCCGCAGCAGACGATCGACCCGATTGCGATTGCCGCGCAGTTCATAACGAACCTGCAGCACATCGTTTCGCGAAACGTCGACCCGTTGCAACCTGCCGTCATCTCAATCACACGCATTGCCGGCGGCACGACACACAACGTGATTCCCAGTGAAGTCGAGCTCGAAGGAACCGTACGCACCTTCGACCCAACGTTACGGGCCGAAATGCCGAAACGGGTTGAGCGTATACTCTCCGGAATTACGGCTGCCCATGGTGCCAGTTACAGCTTTGAGTATGAGCACGGCTATCGCCCGGTTGTAAATGACGAAGGTGCCAGCGAGTTATTGCGACGCGCTGTTGTCAACGCATTGGGCGACGACGTCCTTATCGAGGCAACGCCGACGATGGGTGGCGAGGACTTCTCCGCGTATCAGCAGCGGGTGCCGGGTGCCTTCTTCTTCATCGGCGCACGATGCGAGGAACGCGGCATCGTGCAGCCGCATCATCACGAACGGTTCGATATCGACGAGCGCTCGCTGGACTTCGGGACACGGATCTTCGTAGCCGCGGCGCTCGACTTCCTCGGCGCGAAGAGAGCGTGAGGCGATACCGCTGGCTTGCAGTGCTACCGGCACTTGGGTTGCTGGGCGGGATTCCGTTCGCGAACCGAGTGCACCCGTATGTAGCCGGCCTTCCGTTTCTACTGGCGTGGATCGTGGGATGGGTAATTGCCACTTCGATAATCATGGCGCTGATTTACCGACTTGATAGAGTGCACGATGCTGCAATCGCGGCTACAGTCCCACCCGCCGATCATCCGATATCATAGTGACGCCTGCACTCGGGATCATCATTGGAGTATTTGTGCTCGTAATCGCGCTGGGACTGGCAGCGCGCCGCGGGCACGAGATGAGTCTGGAACAATGGAGCGTCGGCGGTCGTGGTTTCGGAACGATTTTCGTCTTCCTGTTGATGGCGGGCGAGATCTACACAACCTTCACCTTCCTCGGCGGCAGTGGTTGGGCATACGGGAAAGGCGCACCTGCATTCTACATTCTCTGCTACGGCGCAATCGCGTACAGTGTATCGTATTTTCTGCTTCCGATAATCTGGCGATTTGCGCAGACAAGGCGGCTGGTATCACAAGCTGATTTCTTCGCCGTCAAATATGACAGTCGAGCGCTTGGGGTGATTGTTGCGGTTGTGAGCGTAGCAGCATTGGTGCCGTATCTCGTGTTGCAGCTCAAGGGGCTCGGCATCATCGTGTCAGAAGCTTCCGGGGGAGTTGTTACACAGCAAGTCGCAATATGGGCCGGAAGTGCTGCGCTCGTCGTCTACGTGGTCGTCTCCGGAGTCCGCGGGTCCGCGTGGACATCGGCGCTGAAGGATGTGATGATCCTGGCGGTTGTGGTTGCGATCGGCGTGTACCTCCCTATGCATTACTTCGGCGGCTATCGCGCGATGTTCGAAGCAGTCGAAGCGGCAAAACCTGGCGCATTGACGCTTCCGTCGTCGGGGATGAGCCCCGCATGGTTCATATCTACCGTGGTGCTGACCGCGACCGGCTTTTATATGTGGCCGCAGTTCTTCGCCGGTGTGTACACCGCACGAAATGAGAATGTATTCAAAAAGAACGCGGTCGTCCTGCCGTTGTATCAGCTCATAATCCTGTTCGTATTCTTCGTGGGTTTTGCGGCGATGCTCGTTGTCCCCGGATTGAAGGGAGCTGATGCCGATCTATCGCTGTTGCGGATTGTGGAGCACAGTTTCGGATCGTGGACCGTTGGCATAATCGGCGCAGCCGGAATTCTTACGGCACTCGTCCCGGGCTCAATGATACTGGTCACAGCGGGGACGATACTGGCGCAGAACGTGTATCGCGTGATCGCGCCAACAGCGACTGATCGAACTGTTTCTCTGGTTGCGCGATCACTGGTGCCCTTGCTTGCGCTTGTGTCTGTTCTGCTGACACTGCGGGGAGGTGCGACGCTCGTCGTAATGCTGCTGATGGGTTACAATTTTGTAACGCAACTCTTCCCGGCATTGATACTCTGCCTCGGCGAAAACCCGCGCGTAAGCGCCGCCAGTGTGATAGCGGGGATCGTTGCCGGCGAAATGACTGTCGTGTTTCTTACAGTGACGAGTGCGACTGTGGCGACACTGCTGCCCGCAGCGCCGCAAATGATCAAGGATCTGAACGTCGGCTTCATAGCATTGGGCGTAAACGCGGTAGTGCTCTGCGCGGTCGCGCTTGTAACGCGTCCCGCTACTGTGTCGGCCGCCTGACGACAGTCTGCACGAGACCTGCACGCCCTTCGTCCAGGTTTCGACCGAGGTTTGCCATCATCGTCGGAAAGTCTACACCGGTTACCACGTACAGTCCCATGGGAGGCGGTGCGGGCATCGCCGCGCGCGCTGCCTGAATATGTGCGATCCACTCCTTCGTAGCCTCTGTCGTATCGCTCCATGATACGATGTCGAAGCCGGTTTTTGTGAGGATCTCGCGCATTGCGGCGCTGGACAGCAGGAAGCTCGTGTCGGGCCCGCGCGCCCAGGGTACTGGAAAGATCAGAGGCTGATCGCCCACCTTCACTATGTCGTGGATCGCGAACTGACCGCCGGGTTTGAGTACGCGAAAGACCTCGGAATAAAGTCGGGCCCGGTCGCGGATGTTCATCGCGACGTGCTGTGTCCACGCATCGTCGAAGGATGATGTTTCAAAGGGAAGATCGAGCGCATTCGCGACGCGAAACGTCGTCCTGCCTGAAAGTCCCGCTCGAACGGATAGCGCCGAAGCCGCTTCGATGAAAGCTGGATTGAGATCGATTCCTGTCACATGAGCATCGTACGACACCGCCAGGAAGCGACTGGCACCACCGACGCCGCAACCGATGTCCAGTATTGACGCACCGAGTGCGATGTCCATGGACGATGCGAGCTCCTGCGTCGCCGGGAGACCACGAACGTGGAACTGATCGAGCGGAGCGAGATCCTTCCATCCAACATTTCCTTCACCGAGGCCAGCTTTGCTCAGCGCCGAATTGATTCGCGGCATCAGAGATTCGGTGCCGTAGTGCTCAACGATGGAATCGGATTCATTCATCGATCAATTCTCCTCAGGGTGTCGCGTCGATGGTGATGCGGTGCGCAGCAATCACGAAATCAAAGTGCTTTCCGCAGAACTGTTATACGTAGTGTCCTTCGCAACACAAATCCCAGTTTCTGATACAACGTTACTGCAGCCTTGTTCTCTCTGATAACGTGCAGGAATGGAGTTTCGCCGCGCGCGACGATGCCGCGCGACACGCGCAGAATCAGATCCCTCGGAAATCCGCGGCCCCTGAAATCCGGGTGTGCGCATACGGCCGTCAGCTCTCTGTATCCCTTTGGATGCAGGCGTTCGCCCGTTATTGCAGCCAGCCGTCCATCGACGCGAATGCCAAAGAATTTACCCATCTCCATGGTACGGCGATTGAACGGACCAGGGTTCGTCAGCTTGACGAGCGCGGTCATTTCGTCGATATCGGAAGCGCCGAGCTGCACGATTTGCGGATTGGCGGGCGCATCACTGACGGCTGGGCCGATCATTTGATCGAGATTGTTGCTCTGGACGACCTCGAGACCTTCGATCACGGGGAGATCTGCGAGCGTGAAGAGGACCGCATGATCGCCGGGTGCCAGTAACTGTCTGAGTGCGTCGGTGGATTCACGAGATGTATCTGCAATCGCCGCGAACGGAGCGACGTCGACAGGGTAGCGGCGCGCGAGATCGTTGCCGATAGCAAAGGAGCGGTGGTTAGTGAGAAAGGGTAGAAGTCACTGGGGATTCGGAAAAATGGCTCGAGCTGTCGGGAGACACTGGAAGAAGTATGCGGAGCGGTTGGCTCAAGTGGATTGTAAGCGTTACGATACCTGGGTTTGCCAGCACCGCCTCGACTCGACGACTCCAGGGCGCAATTGGCGGCATGCTAGCCGATAGGACGAACGTCACGCTTGACGAAAAGGATCAGCCAGCAGCAACTCCCGACCAAGCCAGCCGAATCGCCGGACGGTAAGCTATGCTGGCGTGTATCTGTGCGTCGTAATTGGTATTGCGATATGCGATATACCATTTTAACGCGAGGGATCTGTAGCCGATCTGGCTACACTTGCGATTCAATACTTGTCGGCGCTACTTGTACCAGGTAGAGACACCGCCGTCATGACTGCACGCGCTACGGACGTGCTGACCATGATAATAGAAGCCGTCCTGGCAGCGCGCGGTCGCGTGATTCCGGGTGTGGTCAATATGTAGCTCGGCCATCATCTGTGCGGTTGTGAGCCCGCCCTGCTGCGTGTGCATCGCATTGTTTCCCGTTGGATGCGAGTTTTCGCGCACGGTGTGATCCGCATCGTGATCCGCATCGTGATCCGCATCGTGCTTCACGTCGTGCTTCACGTCGTGCTTCACATCGTGCTTCACATCGTGCTTCATCCGATGGTTGTTGTCGCTGGCGGCACGCACGCCAGAATGCATCGCGCAGGCATCCTTGCTGTTGCTCCTGACGACCGTGCCATCGTTGCAGATGACTCCCGTGTGTTGCTGCTCGTGGCTCTGACCCTGACCGATTGCCGGGAGGGAAAACGCTGCAATTGAGAGAGCCGCGGAGCAGAGAATGTGGAGCTTTGTCATGCGGATGGGCCTTGTCTTCGGGTGAATTACTGTCTGACGTGGGTCGTTCCCACCTACGCCGCTTCGGCCGGGTGTGAACCCGCCGGATCGTACGGAAGAAAGGCGATTTTCGTGCCCCGGGCCTCAATCGAGCCAGTTTCGTCAACCCAGCCGCACAGCTGGATCGATCCAGGGATCAAGAGAGTGACGCAATTTGAAGCAGCGCGAGCAAGCGAAAGCCCTTCCATAGCTCGGACCACGTACACTGTTCCCCCGATCGATACCAGTTCGGTCGTGAAACGGTTATCGAAGCTCGATCGGTATCTACCAGTGTGGATCTTCGCCGCGATGGCCATCGGTATCGCACTTGGCCGGGTATTCCCGGAACTTGGGAGCGCACTCGACCGTTTTCAGGTAGCGGGGGTCTCCGTGCCAATTGGCATCGGCTTGCTCTGGATGATGTACCCGGTCCTGGCCAAGGTCCGCTACGAAAGCATAGGCTCGCACCTCGCCGACCGAAAACTCCTTGGCACTTCGCTCGTACTCAACTGGATCATCGGTCCGATCGTGATGTTTGTGCTGGCATGGCTGCTACTTCCGGATCTGCCGCATTACCGAGATGGACTGGTATTGATCGGCCTGGCTCGATGCATTGCGATGGTCCTGATCTGGAACTCGCTGGCGTGCGGATCGGCGGAGCTTGCCGCCGTGCTGGTGGCACTCAACTCCGTGTTCCAGATTCTCACATATTCGGTATTGGGTTGGCTGTTTCTCAACGTCGTGCCCCAGTGGCTCGGTGCGGATACCACGACGTTGCATGTGTCGATGTGGCAGATAGCGAAGAGTGTTCTGATCTTTCTGGGCATTCCTCTTGTCGCGGGATATCTCACGCGTAGAACCCTGGTCGCAAGCAGGGGAGAGACCTGGTACAACGACAGGTTCATACCACGGGTTGGACCGATGGCGCTCGTCGGGCTGCTCTACACCATCGTGTTGATGTTCGCGATGCAGGGTTCCCGTATTCTGCAACTCCCGATGGACGTACTCCGGATCGCGATCCCGCTCGTCATCTACTTCTTCGTCATGTTCGGGCTCGCGTTCACGCTATCGAAGAAACTTGGTTTCAGCTATGCCGAGACTGCATCGTTGTCGTTCACGGCTGCGGGCAACAATTTTGAGCTGGCAATAGCGGTCGCGATTGCGACGTTTGGAATCGCATCCGGTGAAGCGCTTGCAGCGGTGGTCGGACCTCTGATCGAAGTACCAGCGCTGATCGGACTTGTGTACGTGTCGCTCTGGGCAGGGAAGCGGTATTTCCAGGTGCCGGTAGCCGCGGGCTGAAACCATGCGCTACGCCCTCATCTCCGAACATCCACGCGAATCGCCCGGCGCTTGAGGCAGTGTTGGCCGATATTGCTACGCGGCTGAGCTATTGATGCCGCGCACGACCTTGGCGACCTGGTCGGGTATACACCGTGGCCGGCTTCTCCCGGGGAATTCTACCGCTTTGACAGTATCGAGGCGGTGCACGTACGGCCAGCGTCTTCCTGCCGGCGTCCAACCGCACGAAGGTACTCGATGCAACGTTACCGTGTTCCGGCACGTCGAGTTAATGCGCAACACGCGCTGCGCGGTGCGGCATACGGCGGATGTTTCATTCGCCCGCTGGCCCGCGGGCTGAACGACGTCCTCATGGTGCCGGCCGAGCAAGTCGGCATCCTGCGATGGATTGGGCCGACGGAGGCGCTCGCAGCCAAGGCCGACCTCGAAAGCCTCCTCGGCGCGCCGCTCCATCTTACTGCAGTAGAGTATTGGAAGACGCCGCGTGGCGACAGCGTCGCGATGCGATCGGTGATTCGATTCCTTTCGGGTCTCCGCACCATCGACGTACATCCCGGCATGTTCGAGATTCCGCGCCGGTACACGGAAACGCCGGGTTAGGGGGGCGACCTGACTTCGTCCGATGTAGTGCGTGCCGTTTTCGCAAAGGGATGCATGTCCGGAGTCGGACGAGTCGGTGACGCACTTACCTCAATGGCCAGGGGCAGAATCGAACTGCCGACACGCGGATTTTCAGTCCGCTGCTCTACCGACTGAGCTACCTGGCCGAATTTACTAGCTGCGGGCCGCCCAAATACCTACGGCTTTCTACGTGGCACCGGACCGGCTGCCCCAATCTTCTGATAGCTGCTCCCCTTATCGCGCGGTTCCACCAGAGTCGCAAAATCTACCTATAGCCAGGGCGGTTTTGTACCCGGAGGGGTGGTTCCGGCGCCCATTCCGTTCGGACGAGCCTTTTGAGTCCCGTTTGAGTCCCGCTTGAGTCCCGCTTGAGTCCCGCCGATCTTGGCGAGATCCCGCATGAAGACCTCCAGGCCGCGGTCGGGGAGAGTCCGGGAGTTGCCCGCGACGAGCTGCTTGGCGTACTGATCAAGCGCGAATTTGAGCGGGTCTGCGGGATCGAGATCCACGATCTGCATCTCGACGTCAGCCATCGTCAGTCTCCCGAAGCGTATTGACCCGCGGTACGCCCAGTCGCGACTACGCCATCCAGCGGGAATGCTATGGCAGCACTATCTACCTCGGTGCGAAGCTGAACATCTGATCCCTGGACGCAGAGATTGGGGGGAGCGATCGCTATCGCTCCCCCCAATCTTCTCACCTGCTGCACTTGTCAGGCGGCCTTCTTCATCTGGCGGACAATATCGAGATTGGCGATCGCGCCGTTGCGCTGGTTCTGGATCATTGTCCGGATCTGCGCGGGAAGATCCTTCTTCAGTGCACTATCGTACGTCTTGATCGCGTGGTCTTCGCCTCGCGCGCACTCTGTCAGAATTCCGTCGTCGTC
>CAJDVC010000013.1_pt1 | contig 30392 bp, 23 predicted proteins | sample 7391211 | NCBI WGS metagenome assembly CAJDVC01 (sample SAMEA7055683, study PRJEB34461) | soil metagenome | biome: terrestrial ecosystem; feature: Peninsula; material: soil | place: Antarctica | collected 2016 | reverse complement strand
GCACGCATTCCCTGTGCTTCGTTGAACTGGGTGAATCCCTCATCCATCCAGGTGTAACGAGTTTCGTTGGAGCCGACCTGCATCGGAAACCACATGTGACCGGTCTCGTGCATGAGATCGCCCGCGAGTGACAGCGTATCGGCCCACGGCTGCATCACCGTGATGCGGGGGTATTCCATGCCGCCGCCGGTGAGGATCCCTTCCATGGATGTCATCGACGGCCACGGATATTTCCAGAGATATTTCGACAGCTGTTCGATTGCATCGCGCGTGTAGCGTGCACCGCCAACCGACCATGCAGCGGCGGCTGGTGTCAGTCGAAAGAAACTGTAGATATCCACCGTATCCGGTCGCTGGTTGGAATCTGCAATCAACGCGCGTGTTGCGTCCCAGACATAACGATTGCTGGTACCCCACGCGAAATCACGGACGTTCGGTGCGGTGAAGTGCCATGTGACGGTGGGTGACTGCGTCGAGAACGCTGCCGCCGAGTCGTCGGGCTTGCTTATTGTCTCGACCGAGCCCGTGCGTCGTGCCTGCGCGAGTTTGGCGCGCGCCGAGGGACTCAGGATCGAGTCTGCGTTCAGCAGTGTGCCTGTTGCACCAACTACCCAGCCGTGCGGAACTGTAACGCGCACGTCATAATCGGCGGGATCCATGTAGAACTCCGCGGCGAGCACGTACTGGTCAGCGACCCAGCCGTCCACATCGTCATAGACTGCGACCTGGGGGTACCAGTAGCCCATGAAATAGAGATCCTCGTCGCGACCCTCTCTACCATCTGACGGTGTGAGCGCGGGTATGTATGACCAGTCGATGTCGAACGCGACACTGTCATGCGGCAAAAGTGCATTGGTAAGGTTTGCGCGCATTATGGTGCCGTGTATCGCCCATTCACCGATATTCGCACCCTCGACGCGAGTTAGTCGCATTCCGCTACTAATTGGTGCGACGTCGCTCCGCTGTGCGTCGGGTTTGAAGACGTTCTGGCGCAGGTGGATGAGCAGGTACGGAAGCGTATCCGGAGAGTTATTCACGTATACGACATGTTCCTTTCCCCAGATTGTATGCGTGGTGTTATCGAGGGAGGCGTCGATCGTGTAGCGCGCATGTTGTACCCAGTTGCCCGCACCAGGCTCACCGGTGCGAGTACGAGTTCCCTTGCCAACGGCGATCGTGAATGCTGCGGACTCGTACACGTCGCCAGGGATCGGTCGCTTACTCTGGAGTATGCCGTCGCTCGTGACCGTAGGCGCCGGGCGCGACTGGGCGTGAAGCGTTGCGCCGGCGCAAACCGAGAGCAGGAGCGATAACGCGGAACGAAGCGACCTATGCATGATCAATTCCCGGGATGATATACCCGCTCAGTGTGCCCCTTCAGTTGCGACGGGTAGTAATAAACAGTTCGCAAATTGCCGGTGGCGTACCGTTGGGCTTCATCGTTGAAGTGTGGTGAGCCCGGATGTCCGCTTTCTCCGCCGGCCGTGATTGCGATTGCGCGAACGCTGTCGCCGAACTGGACTACTGCAACAAAACTGTTTCCACTGGTTCCGTACCACTTCTTCGTTCCTGGATACGGTCTCGCTCCAAACGACGCAAGCGAGCCCCATAGTGACGATGTGAATCCGACGGGAATGCTCGGTTTCGCATCGTCGAACTTCTGCACAATGTCGGCGTTGTTGCGTTGGTAGCGATTGATTTCACCCCACGGTGTCTTCCACGTACCGAAATCCGTCGCGAGTTTGTCAGATGCAGCCGCCAGTGCTTCGAGCTGCTGTTCCGGCGTTCCCTGATTGGTTGCGTACTTCTCCGGTGACATTCCTGCTGTTGCATGACGGCCTACAAGACGCCCGAGTTCGCTGCCCCAGAATACTGCAAGCGACGTCGGGATGGAATTAACGCCCCAGCGATAATCCCACGTGCGCAGCATCGCGATCTGATCGGCGAGCTTCGCCTTGAGAGGATTGGACGATGCCGCGTCATCCCATGCCTTGATAAGTGGTGGGACCATGATCGCGAATGCTGGTAGATAGCTGTCGTAAGCCGCAGCACGCAGCGACTGTATGGTGAAATCCTTCTTGTCAGTGAGGACACGAATTGCGTGCAGACCGCGTGCGGATTCCTCACCGACATCAACATAACTTGGGAAATCCTTCTGCTTCGGGCTGTACGCACCAGCAGCAGACCAGGGCCAGTTGTTGCTGTTGTACAACCAGCCATTCTTTGGATTCAACAGGTGTGGAGTCTCTGCAACCGACAGTATCGGGCCCCATGCGGTCTTGGGATTGCTTCCATCGACGGGATGAGTCCAGTCGAACGACGTGTCGCGCCGCGGGATGTAGTTGGCATGCCAGTATGCGATGTTGCCATCAGCATCCGCATAAATCGTGTTGTTCGAGGAGTTGCCATGCAGCTCCATCGTCTTCTCATATTCCTTGTAGTTCAACGCCTTGGTGCGCATGTATGACTGCGTCAGCGCTATCTGCGGTCGGTTCATGAGTGCGATCGTCACCCACCGTCCATCGGCCTTTCGAATTACAGGGCCGTGCATCGTGAAATACGCGGTGAATGTCTTGTTCGCCATTCCGCTTGCAGTCTTGTACGGGACGGTCACTGTTCTCGTAACCATCGGGCGCTCTTCGCTGCCGTACTTGTAGTAGAAGCGATCGCCCTTCTTCTGTACGGTTTCGAGGAACTCGGATACCGCGTTAACGGCGCTCGACGTGTGCATCCAGCCGACGCGCGTATTGAATCCCTGATATATGAAGAACTGACCCCACGTCACCGCGCCGTATGCATTGAGTCCCTCATCGCTGGTCATCTGCAATTCCGAGCGGAAGAAGAACGACGTGTGCGGATTGATCAACAGCAGTGCGTGATGGTCGAGCGTATTCGACGGTGCGACTGCAATTCCGTTCGACCCACCGGGTTCCGGTGGCGGCAGTGCGCCGGACATCGGCTCTGCGGTTACTGGTCCACCGCCGTAAAATGCCTGCAACTGCCTCAGATTTACGCGCTCGATGTCACCGCCGATGCTCCCTTCGCTGAAGCTGAGTGCCATCCACGGCTCGTAGTGCTTAATGGCGCGCGGCTTGGCATCGGGATGCGTGGACATGTAGTAGTTGAGCCCATCAGCCCATGCGTTCATCAGCTTCTTCAGCCACGCGGGACTCGTCGCGTACTGCTGCTTCAAAGTGTCGGGATCGATGAACAGCTTCTGGCGGAGGTCCTGATAGATCGCCGATTCTCCTTCCGCCTCGGCGAGCCGGCCGAGTGAGTTGAGATAGTTGGTCTCTACACGGTTGAAGTCATCCTCGCATTGCGCATAGATCATCCCGAAGACAGCGTCGGCGTCAGTCTTGCCGCGAACGTGAGCGATGCCCCAGTCGTCGCGAGTTATCGTGACGTTCGCCGCCTCCTGTTTCCATCGGGCTGCGTCCTGTGCCGACGCGGGCTGGGGGACGAGGCAGCCGGCGACAGCCGCGGCGGTTAGGATGAGAGAGAGCTTTTTCATCTATTCGGTGCTCCGACGTGGAGTTGGCGTGCCCGCGAAATATGAACAATCTGCGGCCCTCTCGCACTTGTTTCTGGAACCGTACACTGAAATCATTGTCTCTTGCGCATCTCATTCGTAACATCCGCCGCCCACGCCGATCTCACTCCTGATGATCGGCTCGCCGTCACTGCGCTGGAACGGCGGGGAGCAACGGTTAGCGCCTCGATCTGGACCGACCGGTCGATCGACTGGAGCGGTTTCGACGCAATCGTCCTCCGGTCCACGTGGGACTACTACGAACGGGCCGCGGAATTCCGCGCGTGGATCGACGCGCTCGACGCGATCAAGGCTCCCATCTGGAACCCGCCTCAAGTGCTCCGCTGGAGCATGAACAAGACCTATCTCCAGGACCTCGAGAAGGCTGGTGTGCCAGTAGTCCCGACCATCTGGCTGTCAAAGGGAGATGCGCCTGATCTTCGTGCCTTGCTCGTTGAGCGCGGCTGGGCCGAGGCAATCGTCAAACCGGTGATATCGGCGAATGCATCTCGCACGTGGCGAGTATCGATCGCAAACGCGTCTCACCTCGACGCACAGCTGGCGGATTCGCTGAAGATTGGCGACATGATGGTTCAGCCGTTCATCGCCGAAATTCAGACGCGCGGAGAGTGGTCGATGATGTTTATCGACGGCGAGTTCAGCCACGCGGTGCGCAAGACACCGACTGCTGGTGATTTCCGCGTGCAGACAACGCATGGCGGAGCCTCGGTCGCGGATCAACCATCGGATGCCGTGCTCGCTGCTGCACGACGCGCAATAGATGCAGCGCCGTCGCCATGGATGTACGCGAGAGTTGATGGCGTTGAAGCAGCGTCCGGCTTTGTACTGCTCGAGCTGGAAATGCTGGAGCCGTCATTCTTCTTTGAATACACGGCGACAGGAGCGACGCGATTCGCGAGCGCGATACTGGAACGGACGAGCAGCTCGGTGTAGCGAGTTATGCCACCAGCATCGCCATTACGGCACCGGCTATCGCTATCGCGATTACATCTTCGAGCGCACCGATATACGGATCTTTCATTCCGGTAATTCGATCAACGTTTCTACGTGCGTAAAAGCCACCGAACGTTCCAAGCATGGCCCCGATCACGCCGCACGCAACGCCGATCCACGCATTGCGTTGTCCCACCTGCATGAATGCGGCACCGGTGAAACCGCCTGTGATCATGCGTGCGAGGAATGGGCCGAGTGCCGTGCGATTCGGAGTCCGTGGCAGTTTGTCAGCGACCAGTTCTCCGACGGCCATAAGTCCAAGAACGATTGCAACGGGACGCATTGCCAGCCAGCTGGCCGGTGCGGATGCAGGAGCAAGCTCAGACCGTCGTGCGAGTGTGAGTGCCAGGATGGCAGGTGCCATCATGCTGCGCATGCCCGCCACCACACCCAGGAGAACCGCGGATATATAGAAGAAAGCGTCGGAGTGGATTGGCATCAGGCTGAGGAATTTGCTGGGAAGCGAGTCAAAAAGCGACTAGTTCTGGCTGAGCAACGAGACCAGAGGTCATGACCTCTGGTCATGCATGGTGGCAGCCGCAGTGAGTCTTTCCGTGAGAATACCTGACACGGACCGCTTGCGGATCGACCGTTGGACGACCATATCTGGCCAATATGGTATTGGTCAGGCGAAGAAACTTCAAGCGTCAGGTCTGGGCTCCGCCGCAATGCCTGGATCAGCTCAAGCAACCGTTCACGCAACCGCGCGTCGTTCACCCGAAATCAGAATCGATCTGACCTTAAAGGAGAGTTAGTAGATGAGAATGACTACCACGATAGCACAGATGGTCGTGCGCCTGTTCGGCGTTATCCTCATCGTGCTTGGCGGACTTTTCTGGAGTGGAAGCGCGCTTCAGCTTGTGAATACGCACATGCTCCTTGGTGTGGTGTTCGTGCTTGCACTCTGGGTGCTGTCTGGAATCGGCGCCGCTACGCGTCAGTCGGGTAGTCTTGTTGCGACGGGATTCATCTGGGGAGTCATCGTTCTCGCGCTTGGCATGGTGCAGAAATCGCTAATGCCGGGAGCTGCGCACTGGGTAATTCAGGTACTGCATCTTCTGATAGGGCTCATCGCGATGATCATCGGCGAGAGGCTTGCGGCGGGGATCAAGCGCTCAGTGGCGACTACCGTGTAGGTGGTCATAGCGGGACAACTGCCCGGGCTGCATACTTGAGCCGACCGAATATCGCAAACCCCCGAAACAGGACCTCCTGACGTGGCTAAGGGGCCTACCAAAGCTCGCGTGGCGAGAACGCCGCGCCGTGGGACTGTTGCACACCGGCAGGCTGCACTGCTGCGGTTGGCTGTGGATGTGGTGGCGGCGACCGACGAGGCACAGGTGTGTCAGCGGCTTGTTGATGGATTGCACGACGAGGCGCTCGGCTATGACTTCCTGGGCGCCTTTCTGCTCGACGAGACGGGCGATCGCGTTCTGCGCGCGAGCATGGGATGGCCCGACGTGCCGAAGAATTGGCGCGTTCACCCTGGGCAGGGGCTGAGTGAACGGGCAGTGAAGGATGCAAAACTTCACTACACGCCGATGGTCACTCGCGAAACGAACTATCTGGCGAGTCTGAACAGTGGCTCGGAAGTCGACATTCCACTTCACATCGACGGCGAGGTGATCGGTGTGCTCGTAGTTGAGAGCAACGAGCCGAATGCCTTCACACCTTCGGATTTCAAGGTCCTTACAGCCGTAGCAGACTTCGCAAGCCTTGCGATCGGTCGTGCGCGGTTGCTGCTGAGTGAGCGCCGTCGAGCGGATGAGCAGAAGGCGCTGCTCGACACAATGGCTGATCTGTCTTCCGAACGCGAACTCTCGAAACTGCTGCAGGCTGTGCTGGAGCGCGCTGTAACTCTGCTGGACGTCACGGGCGGCGAGCTCGCAATATTTGACGAGCAGGCGCAGCAGCTTGTAATAGTTGCGAGCCATCACATCGGAAAGGATTCCACGGGTGTGCGACTTGGACTCGGTGAAGGTGCGATGGGTACTGTGGCCGTAACGCATGAACCGTTGATCATTCCGGAATACGATGAGTGGTCCGGTCGCTCGCGCAGTTACTCAGATGTGCGCAGCACTGTGCGAGCCGTGATGGCGGCGCCGCTGCTGATCGGCAAGCGGCTCGTTGGTGCAATCGCGAGTGTTCACTCCGATCCGGAACGTCAGTTCGGCGCGGCAGACCTTCGATTGTTGAACCTGTTCGCTCCACAGGCAGCAATCGCAATCGAGAACGCGCGCCTGTACACCGAGGCGCAGCGTCAGAAGGAATATTTCGAAACTGTCGTCGTCAACAGTCCGGTAGCAATTGTCACGCTTGAGACGAACGGACGGATCACCTCATTCAATCCGGCATTCGAAAAGCTGTTCGGCTATTCTCAGGAAGAGGGCGTCGGACGCAACCTCGATGAGCTGATCAATACTGAGGAAACAAAGGCCGAGGCGCTCGCGTACACGAGCCAGGCAACGAGCCACACTGCCCGGGGAATCGGGAAACGTCGTCGCAAGGACGGTTCACTGCTCGATGTCGAGCTCGCCGGCGTTCCGGTTGCTGTTGAAGGAAAGAATGTCGGAATCATGGCGTTGTATCACGACGTCACCGACCTACTGAGCGCCAAGAGCGAAGCCGAGTCGGCGAATCAGGCGAAGAGCAGATTTCTCGCGAACATGAGCCACGAGTTGCGCACTCCGCTCAACGCGATCATCGGCTACAGCGAAATGTTGAAGGAAGACGCTGAGGAGAATGGAGATACGCAGTATGTCGCCGACCTGATGAAGATCAGGTCATCCGGGAAGCATCTGCTCGCCTTGATCAATGACGTGCTGGACCTGTCCAAGATCGAAGCTGGCAAAATGGAACTGTATCTCGAGACATTCGATCTGCGTTCGACAGTTGATGATGTCGTGACGACAATCGAGCCGCTCGTCGCGCAGAATGGCAACATGCTCGAAGTCAAATGCGATCCAGACCTTGGCGCGATGCGTGCCGATATGATCAAGGTACGACAGGCGCTGCTCAACCTGCTGTCGAACGCATCCAAGTTCACCGATCACGGCGCAGTAAGACTCGAAGTCAGACGCGAACGGTCTCGCACAGGCGGCGGTGACGAATACGTGTTCGATGTCTCGGATACCGGAATCGGCATGACGCCGGAGCAGCAATCCAAATTATTCGAAGCCTTCTCACAAGCTGAAGCATCAACGACTCGACGGTTTGGTGGCACCGGGCTCGGTCTCGCGATCACGCGTCGATTCTGCGAGATGATGGGCGGGCGCATCGAGGTAAAAAGCGAACACGGGCGCGGATCCACGTTCACGATCCGTCTTCCAGCCACGGTCGGTGAGGAGCCGACGCAGGATGCGAAGCCACCTCAGGCTACTGCGACGGCACGCGGAGCCAGGGTACTTGTGATTGATGACGAATCGTCAGTCCGCACCATCATGCGTCGCTTTCTCCAGCGCGAGAATCTCAGTGTCGACGAGGCGTCGAGCGGTGAGGTTGGTCTCAAAATGGCTCGCGAGAACAAGCCGGATGCAATAACGCTCGACGTGATGATGCCAGGAATGGACGGATGGGCCGTCCTGGCCGCCCTCAAGGCAGATCCCGATCTGCGCGATATTCCCGTCATCATGCTCACGATCGTCGATGACAAGCGCATGGGCTTCTCGCTCGGCGCGGCAGAATATCTCACAAAGCCGATCGATCGCGAGCAGCTACGGCGAGTTCTTGCGAAATACCGGCACAGTGAGCCTACCGGTTCGGTGCTGGTTGTGGAAGATGATCCAGCAGCAAGCGAACTTTTGCGTAGAACACTGGAAGGCGAAGGCTGGACCGTGAGTACCGCGAGAAACGGCCGAGAGGCGCTCGGGCAGATGGATCAGGCGGAACCGGCGATCATTCTGCTCGATCTCATGATGCCGGAAATGGATGGCTTCGAATTCCTGTCAGAGATTCGTTCGTTACCGCGCGCCAGTACCGTACCAGTGATCGTTGTAACCGCCAAGGAACTAACTAGTGATGAGCGCAAGAGATTGAACGGACACGTGACTGCCGTGTTACAGAAGGGGAATCACTCACGTGATGAGCTACTGTCGGAAATTGCATCGCAACTTGGGAATCGTATCAAACGAAACGTGCCGAATATGGAGACCACCTGATGTACCGAGTGTTGCTCGTTGAAGACAACGAAATGAATCGTGACATGTTATCGCGTCGTCTCAAGAAGAAAGGCTTCGAAGTGGACATGGCGTTGGATGGCGGTCAGGGAGTGGAGATGGCGCGTGAGGGAGCGTACGACATCATACTCATGGACATGAGTCTCCCCGTGATCGACGGCTGGGAGGCGACAAGGCAGTTACGGGCAGTACCGGAGACGTGCGACGTGCCGATCATCGCACTCACAGCTCATGCCATGGCGGGAGATCGCGACAAGGCGATGGATGCCGGGTGCAGCGACTATGACACGAAGCCGGTCGAGATCGATCGCCTGCTTCTCAAGATGAACACGCTACTGACGAGTTTGTGACCATCGTGCCGGCGAGGGTGTTGTCGGTAGATGAAGTTGCAACGCTGCGACACGACCTTCGCACGCCTGTCAACCACATCGTTGGATACTGCGAACTGCTGCTGGAAGATTCCGAAGGCGCTGAGTATGCGGAACGGCGCGCGCGGCTTGAAGGCTCGTTGCGGGCAGTGCGCGAAGCACTTGAGATGATCAACACGTCGCTTGGTGTCGGAAGGACTCAGGTAACTCAGCCGGACGTGGACGAGCTGTACGAGCGACTTCGCGAACCGCGCGCGCGGATCATGGAATCCATGGCCGCGTTACTCTCGCCGGATGCAGCGGCTGACGGCGACGAATTCGTATCGGATGTTGGAAAGATCCAACATGCTACCGAGCAGCTTGCCGCAACGAAGCGGAGCCCGGCGCAGCAGTCGGTTGTCAATCATGAAACCCGACAGCCGGATAGTCATATCGACGTACCACTGGACCCCCATTCGGAACACGCATACGCTGGCGATCGCGGGATGATCCTGATCGTTGATGACGAGACGAACAACCGGAACGTTCTTGAGCGTCACCTCAAGCGTCAAGGTTACGAGGTTGTGTGTGCGGGCGACGGTGAAACCGCACTGAGCAGCGTACATCACAGCTCGTATGATCTCGTTCTGCTGGACGTTCGCATGCCCGGAATGGACGGTCATGAGGTTCTCCGCCGATTGAAGCGGGACTCGGCGACTCGTGACATCCCTGTGGTTATGATTTCGGCCGCAGATGACCTGTCGACGATAGCCGCGTGCATCGAGGCAGGTGCGGATGATTTTCTACCGAAACCCTTCGATCCCGTGATACTGCACGCGAGGGTCGGGGCGTGTGTCGAGAAGAAGCGGTTGCGTGATCTGGAGGTTGATTACCTGCGACAGGTCGAGCGGGTGGCCGACGCAGCGACTGCTGTAGAGCGTGGGACCTACGAAGCCGGCTCGTTGATGAAAGTCGCCGAACGTGATGACGCGCTGGGGAAGCTCGCTCGCGTGTTCGACTCGATGGCCGTGGGTGTCAAGGCTCGCGAGCGCAGATTGCAGGATCACGTCGAGACGTTGCGCCGAGAGATGGACGAAGCCAAGCAACATGCTGCGGGTGCAGGTGAGTCCCAGGATCTGGATGACGGAGCGCTCATTCCCGGCGAACTGTTCGCGAACCGATATCAGATTGTGCGCGTGATCGGACGTGGCGGAATGGGAATGGTTTACAAGGCGCGGGATAAGGAACTCGCCGAGGACGTTGCGATCAAGACATTGCGGAGTACCGCGATGAGCGACGATCCGACAGTTGTGGAGCGGTTCAAGACCGAGATTCGTCTCGCGCGTCGGATTTCGCATCGGAATGTCGTTCGCACGCATGACCTGGGCGACAGCAACGGTGCGTACTATGTGACTATGGAGTACGTCGAAGGGATAACCGTGCGCGAGCTGATCGACATGCGCGGGCATCTGAGCGTCGCATCGACACTTGGAATTGCGCAGCAGTTGGCGTCGTCGCTCGAAGTTGCGCATGAGCAGGGCGTGATCCACCGCGATATCAAGCCGCAGAACATGTTGCTGGATCCCGACGGAGTTCTGAAAGTCATGGACTTCGGCATCGCTCGGCTCGCGCAGAGCAACAGCACACTTACGCAAGCCGGAATGGTAATCGGCACTCCTGCCTACATGGCACCGGAGCAGTTGCTCGCTGAGGAAGTCGATGCGCGCAGCGATCTTTACGCCGCAGGCGTTGTGTTGTACGAGTGTCTGACGGGATCGTTGCCATTCGAGGGATCCAATCCGATCGCGTTGATTGCAAAAGTGTTGCACACCGTACCAGTGGCGCCGACTGATCGCGACCCAAGTGTTCCAGCTCCGTTGTCGGCGCTTGTGATGCGATTGCTGGACAAGGAACCAGCTGGCCGACCAGGGAGCGCGCGAGAGCTGCGTGAGCTATTAGCGGAGCTGGCCTAGGACGGAGGCGCATGTCGGCACTCCGTCATTCCCGCTTTGCCGGGAATGACTGCGCTGTTAGGCAGCAGCAGAAAGATCCGCAGATCCAGCAGCGCATGCAGGATCATTGAAAGCAGGAGACTCCCAGTGCCGATGTAGAACAGACTGAACACGAATCCAAGTACACCGGTCAGTACAGTTCCGACTTTCCCCTGGTACGCATGCGCGATACCAAACATGGCTGCCGCTGCGATCACAATCAGCCAGCCGTTCACCGCTGGTAGCGTAGCGACCAGGAAGTGAAGAACGAATCCGCGGTAGATCCATTCTTCAGCTATACCAGCGGTAAGACACACAAGTACGAAGACCCAGCGTTGTGCGGTCGTTGTCGGCAACAGAAAGCGTATCGGTTCCAGCTGCTTGTCAGCCGAGCCAGGATTGCGTCGAACGATGATCACCGGCACGATGAGTCCGATCAACAGAGCGACTGCGAGACCGAACATCGCGGCTGTGGGCACCACGTCGAGTCTCATGCTCTCGGCGAGACCGGTCGGTGGTTGCCAGAGAACGTTCGCGGGAAGCAACCAACCGCAGAGTAGCGCAATCAGCCACATCGCCGAGATCGTCGTGATGTAGCTCCGCATGAGGTCGGCCGATGCCTGGTCGCGCTTGAGCCGCCGCATGTCTAGCCATCCCCAGACCGGCATGAGCAGGAGGAGGACGGCTATGAGGAAGATCGAGAGGGCTGGGTGCGGCATCGGGGGAAATATTAACAGGGATCCACGGCCCTTGAGCGCGTAACGGAATGGACATAGCGCGGGCCGGACATTTAGTTTCCGCTAAGAAATCAGCCCCTCGCCAGGCCCCCCAAAACCGCCTGGTACCCGCCCTCGCCACCCCGTATCTGATGTCCAGGCTGCATCACGATTCCCGTGATTTCCCAGGATTCGACCCAGCCAGAATTGCCAACATATGGAATGTTTGATGCTGGTCTTCCGCGTTCCTAGCTCTTACGCAACGCTGAAAACCCTTTTGACACGGATGGAGCGAATCATGATAGGATCACGCGCCTTTATGGCGGCTGTAACGATCTTCGGGGTCGGTGTAGCGGCACCGGGGAGCGCTCGCGCTCAAACTGCCAATTTCTCCTTCACTGGTTCGGGTGTTTCCGGAAACTTCCTTCTTACCTACGGCGCGGCTACGGATGCCAAGTATCCCAACGCGTTTGAGGTTACAGGAATAAGCGGCAGCTTTACTGACACGAACAATGGCCTCAATATCGTCAACGCGCCGGTCACGTCGCTCGTGCCGATCAATTATGCCACACCAGGGGATCCGCTTAACGTCCCGTTGGCGCCAAACGATTTCAGCTCCTTTATGGTCGCCTCAGGCCTTCCGCCGCAGGCAAACGGCGTGCTGACCTTCGATAACCTGCTCTGGCCCGGCGGCACGCCGGCGACGTGCGTCGATTATCCGTTCTTCGGCGGCGTTCTGGACGTGTATGGACTGATGTTTGACATCGGCAATGGTCGGGTCGCGGGGATCTGGGGCAACGGCGCCAATCCTCCTGGCGGCGATGCAAACGACTACGGTGTAGCTGTCGCGACGGCGAACGCGGCCGAGGATTACGTGCAAGGAGGCGTTGTAGCTACTACCACGCCGGAGCCCGGCGCAGTCTGGCTTCTCGGTACCGGTCTGGCCGGTTTGCTGTTCGTCGTCAAGCGTCGGCGCGGCAAAACCGGTCAAGGTTTACCGCTGCATGGCGAACTCGCGCTGTAGGCAACTCTGGCGTGCGTGTGCGCGCATTGTAGAGTACTTGCAAGCATTACGCACAACGCCCGGGATTCCATCGCGAATCCCGGGCGTTGTGCGTCTGTATCGAAGTAGCGCGAGCCGCAAATGTCAAATCATGTTATTGAACAGTTCCAGCACATGTTTCAGCATCAACATGGCGCATCCGTTCGCCCCTGTGCTTCGCTCGCTCTTTGCGGTGGAACGCGCTCGTCGCTCGGCGATCCTCGACGCGGCCGAGTCGCGGGCTGATCGGCAATCACCGGCTCCGCTCGCGATCTGGCTGTTCGGGAGTGCAGCACGCGGCGAGGATACGTTTCAGAGCGATATCGACCTTGCGATCGTAGCGAGAACTGACGCCAGTGCTCAGCGTCTCGCCGCGTCGTTACGCGATTGCCTCCAACCAATCGCGCGTCAGCACGCCGTGCATCCAAGTGTCGTGCCGTACAGCGCCCGCACTGTACTGTCGCTCCCGGAGGTAGACGCGCAGATGTGGACCCATTTGTTGCGCGATGCTACTCCGCTTACTGGGCCAGCGCCAGAATATTTAAGGCAGCAGCTGGCGCGCAGCGCAGACGCGCGGCAATCACAGTCCACCAAGTCGCAGCATGACACCCAAAAAGTCGCCGACCACGCGCGCAAGGCATCCGTGGACGAGCTTTCGTGACAACGGCCGCGGTCACCTGGTGGATGCTGAGGCCAAGTTCGTGCTGCTGAGCGAAAATTCAAACGCAAAGGGTATCGCAGCAGACGCGGTGTTGGCGGCGATTGCATATGCCGACGCCATCACTGTTCAACGTACGGCGCTGCATAACACGAGCGATCACTCCGCTCTCGCAGATCTACTCGTCCAGGCGTTCGGGGCTGCTGCTGACATAGAATGATCTTATGAGCGTCACGCCGAGCGAAACGGTCGTGGTAGATGGGAAGGCGATTCAGCTCACGGCGAACGATGCGTCGGTGTGGGTACGCCGCGATGGGGAATGGCGCTGTGCGCTGCATACGGAGTCGGTGGCGGGAGATCCGTTCGGGCGTGATCGGGGAACGGTTTAAACATGGATTCCCGCTTTCGCGGGAATGACTGATGCGTGGGGGCGACGCATGCGTCGCCCCTAGCGCGGGAATGACGGGCGGATGCTATAATATTCCGCCAGGATATCACCCTCCGCCAACCGGGCTATCAGCCATGCTCGACACTCCGCACTCGCGTCACCACGGCAAGTCCATCGCGTCGCTGATCCTGGAAGTCGCCATGATCGTTGTCGGTGTCTTTCTCGGACTTGCGGCAGAGCAGTGGCGCGAGGGGCGGCATGAGCATGAGGTCGCGCTGGCGTCGCTGCGCAACTTCCGGACGGAGATCGTCACCAACCAGGCGCAGATCACGGGAGTGCGCTCGTATCACCAGGGGCTCGCGCGGAATCTCCAGAAATTCACTGAGGAGAGTGGTTCGCACACGCTCCAGCGATTCCTGAAGGATGTCCAGTTTCAGGGGATGCGGACGGTGGATCTGGAGCACACGGCGTGGGACCTGGCGCTCGCGACGCAGGCGCTGTCATACATGAAGCCGGACATGGCCTACGCGATCTCGCGGTTGTACACACGCCAGCAGGGTTTCCAGAATCTGGAGAACAGCTTCATGCAATCCGCATTCACTCCGAATACTTTCGCCGATACGAGCAACACGGTCGGGCTCACGATTTCCATGATGGCGTACATGGGCGACGTCAACCTGCAGGAGCCGGGCCTGTTGAAGGCGTATGCAGTGATGGTGCCGAAGCTCGATTCCGCGCTGGGTGACCACGCGCGAGCCCACGTCGCTCGCGTCGCTTCTTCCGGGGGGACGAAATGACGTTGGGGCGACGCAGGTCGGGGCGACGCATGCGTCGCCCCTCCGTCACGTCTTGATGTACTTCGCGTACCAGGCGAGATACCGCTCGTAGCGATCGCGCTGATAACTCGGCCTCTGAATGCCATGAAATTCATTGGGATAAATGATCAACCCCGTAGGAATTCCAAGACTCCTCAGCGCTTGATACATCTCCTGATTTCCGATCATTGGAACGTTCGAGTCCTTCTCTCCACTGAAGTACAGCGTCGGGGTCTTGATGCGATCCGCATGCAGAAACGGATACGATAGCTTCTGATACGTTTCCCATGATTTGGGATTCCACGGCGGTCCGATCTCGTTGTCGTATTGAATGATGTACTGATCGACGCCGTATAACGCGACAGTGAATCCCGTACCGGCGCCGCACGTTGCGGCCTTGAGGCTGGGATCGCTCGCGATCATGTAATCGGTGAGAATGCAGCCGTAGCTCCAGCCGCCGACACCTATACGGTTCGGATCGGCGACGCCCATGCTGATCACGTGATCGATGCCGGCCTTGAGATCCTGCACTTCGTGATCGCCCCAATCTGCGAAAATCGCGCGCTGGAATTTCTGGTCGCGGCCTGAGCTGCCGCGATAGTTGACGTTGAGTACCGCGTAACCGTTGGCGGCGAAGATCTGGCGTTCGAAGTTGAAGCTGTGTGCGTCCTGGCCGTTGGGCCCACCGTGAATGCGCAACAGCAACGGTACTTTGGTGCCGGCAGTGTAGTGCAGCGGATAGGTCAACAATCCGTGTACTTCAGTTCCGTCAGGTGTCTTGTAGCTCACGTCCTCCGTCTTCGCGAGATCGAGCTGCGCAAAGAGAGCTTCGTTCTGATGCGTCAGCTGATGCAGTGCTCCGTCAGCCAGCGAGTACACTTCCTGAGGTTTGTCATCACCGCCGGCAACAGCGACCACGCAGCTGCCGACGTTCGACATCTGGCTCAGTACGACGGGCGGCTGTAGGAGCTTCCGCACACTTCGATCGGCGATGTTGATGGAGATCGGATACGCGGAGCGGTCATCTTCCTCAAGCGCAACGATCGATCTGCCGTCTGCGCTGAAGTAGGGCGCCGACACGGATCGATCCAACGTCTCCGTCAGGATCACCGGCGCGCCAGAGCCATCAGACGGTACAATCGCGAGATGGTTCATGCCGTATGCATCCCACTTCTTCTCATCGCCAACCAGGAACGCGATCGACTTGCTGTCCGGACTCCACGCAAGCCGTCCACGTGTTCCGCGCGTTCCAAAATTGGTGACCTGCTTTTCCGTAACGCGCGACTGAGCGTCCGCAACGTAAACCTGCGGCACGGGGTTGCGATCAGGTTCGGCGTCGTGGTTACTGATGAATGCGATGCGCGTTCCGTCCGGCGACCACACCGGACCCGATTCATCATGATCGCCCTTCGTCAGTCGCTCGCTCTTCTTGCTGGCGACGTCGAAGAGATAGACGTAGGTGTGACGATTGCTCAGCAGATAGCCGACAACGTCCTGCTTGTAATGATACCGGTCGATGACGATCGGTTTGGGCGGCTTGGGTTTGCCTGACGTTGCGGAATCGCCCTGCGGCTCATCCGGATCAGGATCGGCAACTACAAGTGCAAGACGTTTGGAATCGGGCGACCATTCATATCCCTGCAGCTTGCCTTTCACGTCCGTCAGCTGCATCGCTTCACCGCCAGCGCGGTTGAGGATCCAGACCTGACTTCCCTTGGCCTTGCCAGGCCGCGACGATGTGAAGGAGAGATACTTTCCGTCGGGCGACCACTGCGGCGAGCTCTCGGATTCCTCGCTCTCGGTAAGCTGCAAGTTCCTTGCGCCGTCCGCACCGACCATCCATACGTGCGAGTTGTGCTTATCCGCCTTGACGTCGATTGTGCTGACTGTGTAGGCGATCGACTTGCCGTCCGGTGAACACTGCGGATCGCGCACGTCGCGCATGCGCGCGAGATCGTCCAGGTTGATGGGGCGGAGGGTCTGCGCATAGATTGGCGCGCACAGAACCAACATGGACAGTCCGGCGGCACACGATATGGCAAACGGGGATCGCATGTGTCGTTGGCCAGCAATGCGAATAGCAGACGTATCGTTTGGCAAGCCGGATGATTGCATGCAGTCCACTTCGATCTCCCTGGGCAAGCGCCCGATTGTTCCGCCGTCCTGCCTTTCCCGGTCGCCGCTCGGCGCCCCGATGGGGCAAAATCTACGCGTTATTGGGAGATGGCGGGAGCGCGCTGGGATGACAGTGGCGATGCCAGTCAGCCCGGCGAAAGCCAGGGTCCATGTACGACGAGGGGCAGAAAATGGATCCCCGCTTTCGTGGGGATGACTGGCGGACGTTCCATGTCAAACCGTCGCGGGTTCGTCCTCGTGCGCCAATTCTTCAAAAGTTCGAAGGCGGACATCGGCGTGGTCGGGGAATTGTGCCAGCATGACGCGTGTGCCGCCCATGCCCTCGACATATTTGCGGAGCGTGCTCAAATACATGTCAGAGCGGTGTTCCATCTCTGAGATCTTGGGTTGAGTTGTGCGGTAAAGCTCGTCGGCGACAGGTACGAACTCTTCGCACCATCTGTCACGACCTGTCTTGTCTCCGCCAATTGAAGGGATATCCCGTCACGGGGGATATATTGATAGTATGGCGATTTTCCAGGATCGATGGCGCTCAACAACCCGCACCGGCACCGGGGATGACGGAAGATGGATCCCCGCTTTCGCGGGGATGACGCCTCAATTCTTGAGCTGCTTCCGTATCACCTGAAGCTCAGCCAGACGTTCGGCGGTTGGAACCGGGTACGACATATGAAGTCCCCTGAGTACGTCCAGAATTATCTCTGAAACTATCAACCGTGCGTTCGCCTTGTTGTCCGCTGGAACAACGTACCACGGAGCCTGGTCCGTGCTCGTCGCAGTCAGGCACTCGGCGTATGCTTGCTTGTAATCATCCCAGAATTTGCGCTCTTTTACATCGGAAAGGCTGAATTTCCAGTTCTTGTCCGGCTCATCGATGCGGTCGATGAAACGCTTGCGTTGTTCATCCTTCGATAGATGCAGGAAGAACTTGATGATGCGCGTGCCGTTCCTGAAGAGATGACGCTCGGAGTCCACGATCGACTGGTATCGCTCTGGCCAGATCGTGTCTGAGTCGAGCACCGACTCCGGCAGCTGTTCGTGCTCCAGGATCTCCGGATGAACGCGAACAATCAACACTTCCTCGTAATAGGAACGATTGAAGATGCCTATTCGCCCTCGCTCCGGCAGCGCTCGCGTGGTACGCCAAAGGAAATCATGTTCGAGTTCCTCGGCACTCGGCTGTTTGAAACTGAATACCTGACACCCTTGCGGATTGACGCCAGACATCACGTGTCGAATGGCGCCGTCCTTGCCCGCTGCATCCATCGCTTGAAAGATTATGAGCAGCGCATAACGGTTCGACGCGTAGTGAAGCCGCTGCAAATCACTCAACTCGTTCACCTTTTTGCGTAGAAGTTTTTTGTACTCCTTCTTTGAGTCGCATACGGGTTCCACGCGTGTCGGCCATTGGCCGAGGTCAACGTCGTCGCCCGGCCGCACGCGGAAATCACTGGTATCGATCTTGTTTTTCATGCGGTAGCTGGACTCGGTTGTTGCGGCGTAACAGCCGCTGGTTTGCTGACACGTGGTGGCGCGGTCTTGAAATCGAAGATCCGGTAAGCGAGCAATTTCACTCGATCGGCCAGCAAGGCCCATACGATCGCGTAGATCCACACGAATCCGGCCCATTTCCAGCCGAGTGGTGCCATGAAGAGACCGTACACGGCTATCAACGTCGCGATAATCTGCGTACCCACCACGGCCATCCATAACACGCGCGCTGGGCGGATGGACCAGAATGGGCCGCGCGTGCGTGTGAGGAAGATCGTCAGGTGGCCGGCCACGGACAGCTTGAGATACATCAACGTCTGAACGTGCAGCCGGTCGAAGTGGAATACTCGTTCTCCGAGAAAGAACAGTCCGAACGCGGCTATGACTCCGGTGACTCCGAGCACGGTGGAAATACCGAGTACCAGGCGCATGTTCCAGGCTTCGGGCGTGTCCTTGTAGTGCACATTGTCGTACGCGATCGAAAGGATGGCACCGTCGTTGAGGAGGGCGAGCATCACGATCATCACGGCAGTAACGGGATAGAAATTAAAGACAAGGATCGCGAGCGTCATGAACAGCAGCACGCGGAGCGTTTCCGCAATCCTGTACATCGCATAGCTGTTCATGCGCTGAAAGATCTTTCTACTTTCCTTGATCGCGTCGATGATGACCGACAGCCCGGGAGCGAGCAGGACGATCGAGGCAGCAGCGCGCGCGGCGTCGGTCGCGCCAGACACCGCAATACCGCAGTCAGCTTTTTTCAATGCCGGCGCATCGTTCACGCCGTCGCCAGTCATGCCGACGATATGGCCGCGCTGCTGCAGGACCTCGACGATGTGGAACTTGTGCTCGGGGAATACCTGCGCAAAGCCATCTGCGTTCTCGATTGCCTCGGCCTCCTTTGCCGTGGCGGGATGCTTGTCGTCACCCAGTCCGCTCGCGTCGAGGATGTTGGTTCCCAATCCGAGCTCGCGTGCCGTCTCCCGCGCAATGGCAATCGCGTCGCCCGTCACCATCTTGATCTTTACGCCCATGCTTCGCGCGCTGGCGATGGTGGCCTTGGCCTGCGGCCGCGGTGGGTCGAACAGCGGCAGCACGCCGACGAATTGCCATGCGCCTTCCTGATCAGCGTGGGCAACACCCAGTGATCGGAATCCTCGCGCGGCGAAATCGTTGACGGCTTTCTCGGCGGCGGTCTTCACAGCATCGATGTTCTTCGACATGCCGAGTATTACTTGCGGTGCGCCCTTGGCCACGAAGAATTGCTTTCCATCCGCACCCTTGATCGTTGCTTCGGTGCGCTTGTGCACGGGATCGAACGGTTGAAAGTGTACAACGTCATATCCTTTCAACTCATCACTGCTCTTCAACCCGGCGATGATCGTGAGATCGATCGTGTCCTTGTCCTCGGCGCGCGATGCAAGCGCAGCGAAAAGCACCAATTGCTCGGCGGTTGTTCCATCGACGCAGTACGGGTCGCCGAGTCGGAGCTTGTTCTCTGTCAGCGTACCAGTCTTGTCCGAACAGAGCACGTCGACGCCTGCGAGTTCTTCGATCGCAGCGAGACGCGTGACAATCGCCTGCTTTGCGGCCAGCAGTCGCGCACCAACCGCCATCGTCACAGAAAGAACTGTGGGCATCGCAACGGGGATCGCTGCTACCAGCAGCACCAGCGCGAATTGTAGTGTTGTGAGTACGGCATCACCCCGGAAGATCGCGACGGTGACGATGAGCACAACGAGCACGACCGCGAAGATGATCAGATAGTCGCCAATCTTGAGTACGGCGCGCTGGAAGTGGCTGACCGTATGGGCTTCCTGCACCAGCTGCGCGGTCTTGCCGAAGTAGGTCTTCTCGCCGGTGGCGTACACTATCGCGTCGGTTTCGCCCTTGCGCATGATCGACCCGGAGAACAGCGGGTCGCCGGCTTTGCGGCTGATCGGTAGCGATTCGCCGGTTAGTGCAGACTGATCAACTTCAACAGGATCACCGGCGAGCACTCGCGCGTCGGCCGGAACGACATCGCCCAGTTTCACGCGAATTACATCGCCCGGTACCAGTTCGCGCGCAGGCTGCGTGCCCCATTTGCCGTCGCGCTTAACAGTTGCGTTGGTTGCGAGTTTCTTTTTCAGCGCGGCAATAGCGTTGCCGGCCTGGTGTTCCTCCCAGAACGCGACGATGGCGTTGGACAGGAGCAGCAGCAGGATAATGAAGAAATCGAGCCAGTGATGTACGACAGCCGACAAGACCACTGCCGCTTCGATCATCCAGGGGATTGGCCCCCAGAAGTAAGTCAGGAACTTCAGCAGCGGATTCGTCTTCACTTCCGCGATCTCGTTCGGGCCGTACTTAGTCAGTCGCTTTGCAGCCTCGGCCTGACTGATCCCGTTCGGCGACGACTCAAGTTTCTTTTCGACGGCTTCGAGCGGTAGCGTTTTGAGATCGTCCGCTGGTGCGGGCTGCGCTCCAGGTTTTGCGGAAGGCTTTGCATCGGCCTTCGGTGCGGCTTGAGCGGGAGATGCGCCTGCCTTGGGGGCGGGCTCGGCATTCGGTGTCATGGGGAATTTGCCTCAGCGCCTGGAGATAGGCGCTGCTTGCAACTGGACGCTAGGCCTGAATAGCAGGTTCTCGCTCATTACAAAGATGACCATGGCCACCACGATAAACACAACGCCGACCCAGAATTTCCAGTCTCGATGTGCTCGCCTCCAGTACGCGGTGTTGTCATTCATGTGGAAGTTCTCCCGGTCGATGCGACAGGTGTCGACAATGATGCGCGGGGAACGGTGTCGGCTACTGGCCACTTCCAATTCCTGACCTCCGGCATGTCCTGACCGTGCTCGTTGATGTACTGCTTGTGCTCGATGAGTTTGTCCTTCACCATCTGCTTCAGATAGTCTCCCTTGGTGCCCAACTGCGGTAGGCGATCTACAACGTCCTGTACTAGATGAAAGCGGTCGAGTTCGTTCTGCACCCGCATGTCGAACGGCGTCGTAACCGAACCTTCTTCCTTGTAGCCGCGAACGTGCATGTGGTGATTTGTCCTGCGGTAGGTGAGCCGATGCACCAGCCACGGATATCCATGAAATCCGAAAATGATGTGTTTGTTTTTCGTGAAGATTGCGTCGTAGTCCACATCACTTAATCCATGCGGATGCTCGCTGTGCGGCTGAAGCTTCATCAAGTCGACAACATTCACGACTCGAATCTTGAGATCGGGGAGATGTTCACGAAGAATGGATACAGCCGCCAGGATCTCCAACGTTGGCGTGTCGCCGCAGCATGCCATTACCACATCTGGTTCGTCGTTCTGATCATTGCTCGCCCATTGCCAGATGCCTATGCCTTCCGTGCAATGCACAACCGCCTCTTCCATCGTGAGCCATTGTGGGAGAGCGTGTTTTCCCGCAACAACTACATTCACGTAATTCCGACTGCGCAGGCAGTGATCGTAAACCGACAGAAGGCAATTGGCGTCAGGCGGTAGGTAGATGCGCACGACATCGGCTTTCTTGTTGACGACGTGGTCCAGAAAGCCGGGATCCTGGTGCGTGAAACCGTTGTGGTCCTGTTGCCAGACGTGTGACGCCAGCAGATAGTTCAGTGACGATATCGGGCGCCGCCATGGTAACTCCGAGCAGAGCTTCAGCCACTTGGCGTGCTGACTGAACATGGAATCCACGATGCGGATGAATGCCTCGTAGCTGTTGAACAGCCCGTGCCGTCCCGTCAACAGATAACCTTCCAGCCATCCCTCGCACTGATGCTCGCTGAGCATGGAGTCCACAACGCGTCCCGAAGGCGCTAGGAATTCATCGTTCTTGACTTCTCGCGCATCCCATTGACGATCGGTTACTTCGAACACGTCGCCCAGTAGATTCGATAGGGTCTCATCGGGCCCGAAGATTCGAAAGTTGCGATCATCTTGATTCAACACTGCGACGTCACGAAGAAACTTTCCGAGGACGAGTGTATCCTGACCATCGACTGCACCGGGTGATGGTACCTTCACCGCATGAACGCGGAAGTCAGGCATCTTGAGGTCGTGCAGCAGCAAGCCGCCATTGGCGTGTGGGTTGCTGCCCATTCTCCGATCGCCCACTGGCGCCAGTTCGGCCAACTCCGGCATCAGTCGTCCGTTTTCATCGAAGAGTTCTTCCGGCTTGTAGCTCTTCATCCATTGCTCGAGCTGTTTCACATGCTCGGGGTGTTCGGGGTCGACGAGTAACGGCACCTGATGCGCGCGGAAGGTTCCCTCGATCTGCAGGCCGTCGACGAACTTTGGTCCCGTCCAGCCTTTGGGGGATTTCAGCACGATCATCGGCCAGCGAGGCCGCGTAGTATCGTGTGTTGTCCGCGCGCGCTCCCGTATTTGCAGGATTTCTTCGACGGCCTGATCTACTGCAGCACCCATGAGCTGATGCATGGTGTCTGGATCATCACCTTCCACAAACAACGGGTTCCAGCCACATCCGCGAAAGAATTGTTCCAATTCGTCGTGCTCGATGCGCGCGAGCACCGTGGGATTGCTGATCTTGTAGCCGTTCAGGTGCAGGATTGGAAGCACCGCTCCGTCCGTAATCGGATCGATGAACTTGTTTGATTGCCACGCTGTCGCCAACGGACCAGTTTCCGCTTCTCCATCGCCTACGATGCATGCGACGATCAGATCGGGATTGTCGAATGCTGCGCCGAAGGCGTGGCTCAGCGAATATCCTAGCTCGCCGCCTTCGTGAATCGATCCAGGTGTGGACGGCGCGACGTGGCTCGAAATTCCGCCGGGAAATGAGAATTGCTTGAACAATTTCTTCAGCCCGGCTTCGTCCTGGCTGATGTTCGGATAGATCTCCGTGTAACTTCCCTCGAGATACGTATTGCCGACGAGTGCGGGACCGCCGTGGCCGGGTCCGGCGATATAGAACATGTCCAGGTCATGTTCTTTTATGACGCGGTTCAGATGCACATAAATGAAATTCTGGCCTGGTGTTGTTCCCCAGTGTCCGACCACCAGCGGTTTCACGTGCGACAGCTGCAGCGGTGCCTTGAGCAGTGGATTGTCGTACAGATAGATCTGGCCGACCGAGATATAGTTTGCGGCACGCCAGTAGGCATTCATCCTGTCGAGTAATTCTGGGGACAGTGTCTGCGGTTCCATTGCTGTTGCGGTCATTCTCGCCTCTTATTTGTGAACTCAATCATGCGCGCCAAGCCGGAGTGTGCGGCATACCGAGCGCGCGATCATCAATTCTTCGTCCGTGGGAATCACTCGAACCGTGACTCGACCAGCAGAAATGCGTGCTGCGTTCTTTGCGTTGTGCGTCTTGTCGAGTTCGATGCCGAGGAATTCCAACCCTTCGCAAATTCTGGCGCGAACGGTCGGTGCGTTCTCGCCGATTCCGCCCGAGAACACCAGTGTTTCAACGCCGCCGAGCGCAGCTGCGAAGGAGCCGATCCATTTCTTCGCCTGGTAACAGAAGAGTTCTACGGCGTCTGCAGCTCGCGTGTCGTGAGCTTCCTGTGCAAGCAAGTCGCGCAGGTCAGAGCTGATGCCGGAAACGCCGAGCAGCCCGGACTCGCGCGTTACCATTTGCTGAAACTGCGGAGCGGTCATGTGTTCGGTGCGCGCCAGATAGTACACGAGACCCGGATCCAGGTCGCCCGTGCGTGTGCTCATCACCAATCCTGAGGTGGGAGTGAAGCCCATACTCGTGTCGATGCTCTTGCCGTTCTGCACGGCAGCCAGGCTTGCACCGCTGCCAAGGTGTGCGAGTATGACACGTCCCTTCGCAGCCGCAGGATCGATGTGACCGAGCTGGTCCATCAGATAGGCGTACGAGATACCATGAAATCCATATCTCTCGACACCCTTTGCCATGTAGCGCCGCGGGATTGGCAAAAGCTTTGCGACACGTGGCATCGTGCGGTGGAATGCGCTATCAAAACACGCCACCTGAGGCAGCTTGGGATAGCGGCGCGCAAGCGCATCGATCATCGATACTTCAAGTTTCAGATGATCGGGATTAAACGGCGTCACACGGTGAAGTTCCGTACGCAATTTCGCTGTAATCCGCGTTGGCTCGGATTGCTTCGTCCCATGTACCACTCGGTGTCCCGCGGCAACAACGGATGCGAAAACCGATTGCGCTTCGAGCCAGTCGAGGAGTGAGTTCGCTGCCGTACGGCGGTCGGCGCTGATTCGGCGCGGAGGATGCGTTGTGCCGGCAGGGCCGTTGACGTTAAAGGTCGTTCCGGGCAACCCGATGCGATCAATTTTCCCGTCGATCTGCCGTTGCATCGTTGCGTTTACATCGTAGACTGCAAACCGGATGCTCGACGAGCCGCCGTTGATGGTCAGAACGGATGAAGTCATTGGCGCCGTCTTAGCAGCCGCCAGGCACCGGAGAATCCGGTGACCCAGATTCCGGCCACGACTTACGGACAGTCAAGGGGCAATTGCCGAGCCACACCAGCATTGGGATGTGGGTAGTGCTGCCCAATGCTGGAATGTTGGGCCGTGATGGCAAGAATACATAAAGAGTGGGGCCCAACCCGGCGCCCCAATCTTTTGTTCAACCATCCGGTTTCAGCTCATTGCAATCCGAGTGCGTTTGCCACGCTGATACGGCCCTTGCCATAGTACTGATCCCTGTTGCGATTGCCGAGCTGAATTGCTGATCTCTCGATGAGATTCTTTATTCGCGACGGAGCGGCGTTCGGGTACTGCGCGAAGAGCAGCGCGGCGAGACCTGAAACGTGCGGTGTCGCCTGGCTCGTTCCGATGAAGCCGGTCAGTCGATTGCCGGCCTGACAACCTGCGTAACCGAGAATGGTTCCTGTCGAGTCGAATACGAGTGTTGTCTTGCTGCAGTACGACCAGACCCAGGATGCGATGTCTGCTCCCCACGGCCAGTTGGACGCCGGGAAACCATCTGCAGCGTCGGCGTTACCGCCGGGTCCGGCGACGTCGATAGACCTGCGTCCGAAGTTGGTGTAGAACGCTGGAGTATTCGGATCGTCGCCCGCGACTCTGGGTCCGACTGCTGATACGCAGATCACATGCGGGGCATCGCAGTATGCTTCATACACATTGCCATTCTGATCCAGATCCTCGGCGTCATTTCCCGCTGCAACGACTACGAGCATTCCCTTTCTGTTGGCGTAGTTGAAGATGCGCTTGATCAGGTTGACGTAGCGTCGGTTGCCCGGCTTGGCGAAGCTTCCGCCGAGGCTCATGTTGGCGACGTTGGCGCCGTGATCGGCGGAGTAGAGAACGCCGGTAAGCACGCCGCTGAGCGATCCGAAACCCTGACCGTTGAGCACCTTCACGCCAATGAGGGTTGTCATCGACGTAACGCCGGCAAGAGCAACCGCCTTGCTGCTCACCTGTGTGGCGACGTTGGTGCCGTGACCGTTGTAATCAGAGATCGGGTTGCGTGATGGGAAAAACTGCATGGTGATCGAATCGTCCGATGGCACAAATGACACGGAGCGCGACAGGTCGACGAGTCCGTTGAGATCCGGTGCATCGTAGTCGATGCCAGTATCCATGATCGAGACGGTGACGGTTGACGACCCGAGCTTGTTCGCTGCCCATGCCTTGTCGGCGCCGATGAGGCGCATGTTCCACTGCCAGGAGAAACGGCCAGCCAGCGCTGGGTTGCCCTGACTCGTCGTGGTATTGACGGGGGTCGATTCGAGAGTGCTGTTTGCGGGGGGCACCGGGAGATTGAGGGCGATCTGGATGTCCGGCTCGACATCGTCCACTCCTTTCAGGCTGGCCAGTTGCGCGGCGTTGGCGTCGCTGATGTTGCTCACCACGGCAAATCCGGCACCGGTGTGCACGCGCTCGACCTTGCCGCCAAGCTTCGTAATCTGGTCGGCCAGATTACTTCCGAACCCGGCACTGCTGGAGAGTATGTAACGCCCGTTGGTGGAACTGTTTCCGGAGCTTGCCGCGCCGAGTATGTTGCGCGCTGCACTTACTCGAGGCGCGACCGGATTCGGGCTATCCGGCGAGCAGGCCACGAAGGCGGCGATGCCGGTGATAGCGACGATGACGCGGTACTGGTTATTCAATTTGACCTTCCCGGGTGGAGGGTGGCGGTAATTGATAAAGACTGCACCAGCTGGAGCGAAAGTATGAGGTACGGCGAAGTTGTCAACGCAATTGTGCATGGCAGTCGACTCCCCCCGCGAAATCAGTCATTCCCGCTTTCGCGGAAATGACTAAGCGGCGCGATCTATTGACTCCGCGGCCAGACGGGAACGATGCGGCGTCAGTAAACTTGCCGTGCATCGCGAATACGCCAAATGCACGATTATACGCACGCGGGTCGCGTCGTTGCGGATTCAGGAGCCACAAGACCTACGGACGGCGGAAGATTCCGCGCAGGACGCTTTTTGTCTTGTCCTTGGCCTGATCCTTCACTTCGTTGGCGGCACCCTGCTTCACGCCTTGTTTTGCACTATCAACGAGTTGACCTCCGAAGTTGCCGTTCGCTCCGCCATTTCCATCCTTCCCATTCGCGCCGCCGCCCACAAGACCAAGCGCCGCAGTCCCGTCGATCCGGGTGTATCCCTTTGGAACGTCGAACGAGGAGGAGGGCACGCGTTCGCGCTTGATGTTGAGCAACTCCATTGTCATCGTCATCGCAGACGCGCGATCTCCAGTGGATTGCGTTTGAGCTACCGTCTTGATGTACGCGCCCTTGTCAACCTTGGCATACGCGGCGCGGGTTTGCCGGGTAAGTTCCGATCCACCGCCGCCCTGGCTTGCGGCGGAGGCGGGATTGTACAGCCCCGCCAGTTGCGGTGCGACCCAGATGTCTGTCGTCGTGGTGTTCTTAGAGCGCTTCTTGCGCCCGAGGATCGATGTTGTGGATGTGAAGTTCGACGTCATACGGTACTTCAAAGTCTTGTAGCCTTGAATCGTCTCGCCAGGCCCCATCGGCTGCATATCGACTGCAACGTCCGACGTTTCCATTTTGACCAGGCCCCCCATGATGTTCAGTGAGGTGAAAGACAAATTGGATACGGAGTCCACGTTGATCTCGATATACTGTTGCTTGGCAGGATCGACTATCCACATGTTCCGCGTTCCGTTCTTGAGGATGATCGACGTTCCCTTCCCCATAAAGCCGCCCGGCATGACTGACTCGTCCATGTCCATGCGCGAGTTGTTATCGGAGAACTTGCCATGTCCCGACATGATTATCTGCGCGTCGCCCGGTGTCGCGGCGGTTCCCTTCTGCATCGACATTCTCATATCGTACGTCAAGCCCTGGGCATCCGCGCGGGTATTGTGCGCGCCGAGTAGTGCCACGCATGCGAGCATCGTCCCGGCTATGATGTGTGAGCGATTGCTGAAGTGTTTCATTGCGACGTCTCCCTATGTTGCTGAAACGGTGGTTGTGATCCGACAGACTGATTTCAGACATTCCTGCAGAGCGCATCCTCGGATGGGAAGATTCTGGTGAAATCCTTGCGGAAGATTTCCTTGTTCGCATCGCCAACGCTCTGGCCCATTGCGTGTGCCGATGCACCGACCTTTACCCACATGTGGATGTCAGTGCGCGTGCAGGGCACCATCGCCGCGCTGCCGCTATGACTGGTGCCGCTGCTTGTTGTGAGCTCGACGTAGGCCGCCGCGTCGCTCCCCATCGCCGTCTCGACAATCTTTGTCGCGGTAACCTGGCTCAACGGTGAGCTCTTGAATTTGGCGAGACCGTCGGCACCGAACACCTTGCTGATGAGTTGGTCCGCAAACTTGTCCGCCAGCGCTGCGGCATTCTTTGCGTCATCGAACGGAACGACCTTGCTGACGCCGATACTCAGCTCGATGCGAGGAGCGGCGAATGCAATCACCAGCCCCAGTGGCGCCCCGGATCCATTTTCCACGTCACCGAATTTGATATCGCCAGTGACGTTGCCATCCGCATCGGCGTTTCCTTCCTTGACGCGGAACGTCTGGTACCCATCGTAGGTGACGCGGAATGCTCCTCGACTGAATTCGTACTCACCGTTGAGTGCTGGCTGAATGAGCACTGCTGCGCTGACTTCGAGGTACAGCGGCAATCCACCGAGATACTGGTACAACGGGATTTCTATAACAGCGGGCAGTTTCATCTTGGCGTTCCCAAGCAACCTGCCGTCAGCGGTGGTCTGAATCGCCCATTTGAAGTTCATCGTTCCGTTCAACTTCTTGTACGTTGCTTCCATCTTCTCGACCGTGCTCCGCTGTACGTCGATGTCGGATGAAAAGTCGAAGTCTGCGAGATAGCCATCGCCGTCTATCACTGCAGCGACACCTGCCATCGATTTTTTCATCTGCAGCGTCAGATTCAGGCGTCCATCGGCCGGCTCAGCGGCGAACTGCGTCTCCCATCCGCTCATTAATGCTTTGAACGGAGCCTTTGCCAGATTGCCGTATGCATCGCGGACTCCTTTCTTCTGTGCATCCTGTGCCCCAACTTCTTCGGGCGACTGTGCATACAACGGCTGTGCAACGCCGTCGGCCAGCTGTTCCCATATGGACTGCGGTGCCGGTGGCACCGATGCCGACCGTGGCTTCCCGAACCGGATTGGCGCGTGCACCGAAATCTTTCCATCCGCGATGATCTCGCCCAGCGCGACCGGCGCGGTGAGTACTGCTACATCGTCTCCACTGACTTCTGTTGCCAGGACTCTCCGTGCCAATAACCCCTTGATAAGGAGCACGTCGCCGGCTCCAAGTGTCGGGAGAACACCTCGCGTTCGATCGAAGACGAGCGTCGAGCCGTCGGTGCTTACACTGATGAGTGCTCTTGTCCCGTCTTTCTGCTCAACGATTTTTACGTCCGGGCGATAGGTAACCTTCGCCGAACCTGAGCCGCCTGCATTCTGGGGAGCGCTATTCACGCTCGCTCCCGAGCTACCGACCGCGCCGGAACTCTCGTCGTTACTCCCTTTGCAGGCGCCGAGCAAGGTGAGCATCAAGATGGATGCGAGCATCGAAGCGCGCGGTTTCATCGTACCTCCCCGCGTCGCTTGATTGTCTCTTTGAGGAGCGCGATGGCTGTCGCATCAGTTGCTTCCTTGCTGGAAACACTGGCGCGAATTGCGTCCTTGCCAACGACCGCGCCCGCCAACCAACCATCCATGAATGTCGATACGAACGCGTTGGTTCCGATATCTGGCAATTTCCGGTAACCGCGCGACGCTTTGGGCTGTTCATCATATCGGGCCGGAACCACCTGCACCATCATGTCGCCAACTCCGTCTCGAGCTGCCCACTGGCAGCCGCCCATACTCAGTTCTCCGTCCTTCGCTGGCTTGCCGATATAGTGGGCAGCATCGTCACTCGAGTACAGCTTGCATACAGGATCAGTCGAAGCCGCGCCGGTAGCACTGGTGCTGGATCTCAACGCATTGGCAGTGGCCGCTGCATCACTGCCTGGTTTCGAGCAAGCCGTGATCATGCAGCAGGTGACGAGTGCAACGAATCGATTCATGTTTTTTCCAGGTAGATGTTGGATACTCATTCGCGCCTCAGCTCGACGCGACGGTTTCGTGCGCGCCCTTCGGGGGTATCGTTTGTGTCCTTCGGATTCGAAGCACCATGACCGCCGGTCGTCAATCGACTCCCGTCTATACCGTAGCGAGTCACCAGCGCCGACTTGACCGACGCCGCGCGCCGCTCTGACAGGATCTGGTTTGCCGCATTATTGCCAATCGCGTCGGTGTGTCCGTCTATGCGCAAATGCCAGGTCGGATTTTTCACCATAACGTCGGCGATCACCTTCAACACGCTGTCGGACTCTGGCCGAATGTCTGCGCGGTTGAACGAGAAGTAGATGCCATACACATCGACGGGCTCGTTTGCCGCAAGCTTCGTCTCGAGCCTGCTGCGTGCTCCGGCTGGCTCCGGATAATCGATCCTGATTACTGTCGAAGAGAATCCAGGTCCGTGTTTGACGAGCAGTATCGGATTATCGGGATCGTCCAGTATGTAGAACTCGAAGTCATCCGATGAGTCATCGTCGGAGAGTACCCCCTTCACATGAATCGCCGGCAACTGCGTGGGCTTGTCGTTCACAAGCATCGCGATCG